>WOR8_10006837_pt1 | contig 10892 bp, 9 predicted proteins | sample DeeMarSeWOR38_10_FD_19890 | JGI IMG/M metagenome (IMG submission 19890)
TATCAATTTAAAGAGTTTTTAGAAAACTGGAAAAAGAAAAATCTCCCTGAGAAGGGGAACTCGAGAATAATCTTATTTTAATCAGTTATAGATGTTCTTTTTATCCAAAAAAATATCCTCAGAATTAGTTGATTTTAAAAAAATAATTTATGAATTATTTTTAGACAATTCTAAGATATAAAACTCGATTTTTGAAGTAAAAAAATGAGATGATATGAATGGAGAAGAAACAAAAATACCTTATGTATCTAGTAATAGGTGTTAGCATTGGTATCATAATTATTATTGTACTTTATTTAATTAATCTGGATGTTATGGAAGAAACAATCACTACTATTGATGGTGCTTTCCCTGTGTTAATTGCTCTAATTATCAGAATAACTGTTTTGGTTGTTATGGCTACATATTTATTAAATCGATGGTTTTCTCAAGAGGAAATATATACATCAGACCTTCCTTTTCTTTTTGCAATGTTCTTTACTCTTCTTGTTTTTGGTAAATCATTAGATATTCTTGCAAATTTTCTTTATCCCAGTGTGGATACAGAAATTTATTTGATGTATCTAAAAATCCGTCAATTGTCAGTGATAGGCACATTAGCTCCTATGATTTTCTTAAGTATAATGATGATAATTATATTTCTTCAAGCAAATGGAAAGATCAAGAAGTATAATGATCCTAGAGAGAGAAACATTTTTTCACTTAAAGTTTTGATAATAATCGCAGTAATAGAAGCGATATTAATTATTATTACTCCTAATACAAAAGTTGCAGGCATAAATTTCGCTATTTTTGTCATGTTGTCTTTATTAGTTACCACTTGGATATTCTACTTTTCATATCACAATAAACGATTATCTCAAATACATCCACTAATCGTTGCGATTGGATTCACAGCTTACCTAATATCTAATATGCTAAGAGTTTTATTCCAAAATGTTATAGGAGAAAATGCGTTATTTATTGTTTTAACGGAAATCATTGATATAATTATAGGGATAGTCATCTTTTTTGGATATGTAATGAGAGTCAAATATTAAATTAACTACTTTTATTTTTTCTTTCAAATTATTCGTTTATGAAGAAATATAGTGTACTTTCTACTTTGATCAGAAGTCTCTTTGATTTTATATTTACAGTTTGTTTTTTGAAAATATAAAAATCCTCTAAATAAAATTTCCCCTAATTTAAATGGCAGAATCCATCACTTATTTATGTCCCAAATGTGATCGATATCTTAAACCTGCTAAGAAAGGTTTAGTTTGTCGTTATTGTAATCTTAAATTTAATCATCTGGGGGAGGTTGTAGACAAAATGAACAATAGAAATTATAAACCATATAATAAATATGTTTTTAAAGCAAATGAGTACATTACATTAAAGTTAGAGCATAATCAAACATATATTTATGTGAAAGGAAGAAGGTTTCTCCAATGCATTAGATTAGTATTAAATATACAAAAAAATAATATTCCTGATTACGAAGAAATCGATTCAATAGATGAAGCAGCAGAAGTTTATAAGCAAACTTTATGGCAAAATAGAATCGTTGAAGGTCCAATGGCAAGACCTTCTCGGTTTCAAAATGAAACTATAACTGCTGAACAAGAATTTTGGGGGCACTGTTCAAATATTCAGGCCTGGATTGAAAATGATTATGATACTCGTATTCTCTATAGAAACATGGCATTTCCTTTATTAAAAGAGCTCATGTTGGCAGGGGATCCTAAAGCAAAGAAAGTATTTAAAGAAGAAATAGCTTATCGACTTGAAAGTGGATATCCAAATGTAGTTAACTATCTCCTTAATGAAGGATATTTAAGTTATTTAGATAAAGAGGAATTAACTACAATATTTGAAAATTCTAACCTTATTGAAAATACTTTTAAAAATAGGAATTTGTTTTATTCACTACAACCATTTTTAGATAAGGTTCCTCATCTTATTAAAAAATATATACTAAAATTGATAACAAATAACCAAAATAGTAATATTAATCTTCACGATTTGTTTTCTAAAGGTTATTTAAAATATCTAAAAACAGAAGATTGGAATAAAGTTATTGATAATCCAAGGAATATCAAACGTATTCTTGATCATCACTATTTATTTGAGTATATAATAAGAGGAAAGTTAAAAGTACTTAAGAAGATCCTATTAATTTCTGCTATTGAGTTTAAATCTAGGATTAAAGAAATAATAAAAACTGTTAAAAATATCTCTGAAAGTAATCTAAGTAAGGTTTTAACCAGGATACTTCAAGATTTTGAGAATGGTTTGCTAAGTCCAGATTTATCCGAGTTTATTGCTTTATATTTTGAAGATCTTTTCCTTATGAATTTAGAAGATAAGAATGTTAAAAGGCTCTTAGAAAATCCGAACTCTATTTTACATAAATATTTTATAAGATACGAAAGACAAGTTTTTAGGATTAAAAATAGCAATATTCTGAATTTAAGAGGTAAAAATATAACAGATCTTACAAAGCTTAGAAATCTCGATAAACATTTAGAAATTAGAGAAATGATATTGGATAATAATCTCATCTCAGAAATTAAAGGGATTGAGCCATTAATAAACCTAGAAGTATTGAGTTTAAAAAACAATCAAATCTCAGAAATTAAGGGATTAGATACTTTTACTAACTTAAAAAGCCTAAAATTACAGTTTAATGAAATAACTAAAATAAAAGCATTTGATAAGCTTAAAAATTTAGAAAAAGTAAATCTGAGCCATAATAAAATATTAGATATTAATGGAATAAAGCAACTTACAAATCTAAAGTCTTTAAATTTATCTTATAATAAAATAACTGAGATAAATTACTCTAAACTACCTTATGTCAGAGAAATTGACTTACAACATAACCCTATCATAAAAATTTCCCATGAAAACAATCAAAAGAATGCTAACGTTATGAGAACAATATCTTTTCCTGTTAAGGTGCACCATGATAAAATTATAGTTGCGGAGTTCGCAAAAAATAAAATTTATCTTTATTTTGGTAAAGAACTCTGTTTCTATTTAGATTTCGATAAACCTGATATTTCAGTTCATGAATGCTATGGTTCAAGTCAAAACAACATGAAATCACACACATCATATATTCTTCAAAGTATTTCTTCAAAAAGCACTAATAAAAAATTTCCAGGATTGGGAACAATTGAAATAGTTAAATACAGAGATACATCTACAATTATTGTTAACAAACTCCATCCTTTTGTTTTTGATAAAGAAAATGCAGAAGATATGAATAATATATTAAGGTTCATGCACTTTTGCTTAAATCTTAAAATGTGGGTGAAATATGGTTATGACACTAGATTACTTGATAATAAGATATCAGTTCCGTTGCTTCAGAAAATAAGGAATAAAACAGATCATCAAATTCAGACAAACCATACTAATAAAAAAATAATTACACTAAAAAATATCAATGTGGATGCTAGTTATCTGAATAATTTCGACATTTATGATGATGATGATGATAAATTTGGTATAGTCTAGATACTGATCATTTACTCTACATTTCATTACTTTCCATTTTATTCGAACTTCATTCGAAGTTAACGAACCTAAACTAAATATAATATAGAATCTAAATTAAAATTAATAAGAAAAAAAAAATGAAGGTTGAAAAAATGAAAAATAATGAAAAGAAGGTAAAGAAGGTTGTTCTTGGATATAATCCAATTATTCAAAATTCTATTAGGTAATTTTTTTTTAATTTCTTTTTCTATTTCTGCTTTATTTTATATAGAAATTTAATAGTTCACTATTAGTTCAATAGTTTATTCTTTTTATGGGATGTTATCTTGTTAACTTTAGAAATGTCTCTCCAAGATTTAGGAATAATTTATAAAAAAATTGAGAAAGAACTTGTTGGATTTATTAATTTTCGCGGTGAAATTGAAGATATCCCATCAAAAATAGAAGAAACATATCAATATTATACAAAATTTTTATTAAAACCTCCTATTACTATTATTGATTATGGAGTATATAGTGAAGGAGGTAAAGATATAGATATTTGTTTTCCAATTGAAGAATCTATAGAATTAGATAATATCAACACCAAATATCTTGAGGAAGTTGAAGTTTTATCTAAAATCCATAATGGTTCATTAGAAAATATTAATGATAGCTTCCAACAATTAAATACTTATTCTAAAATTCATGGTCTACCTGGTACTGAATGGATACGATTGGTTTTTCATCGTTATAATAGAAATTCTCCAGAGAATAATGAAATAGAAATACAAAAGGGGATTCATCCATGGGATAAACGATTAGCATCTAGTATAGACAGAATTTTGGGTGAAGATGCCAGAAGGAAAATCATGAAAGATAGAGAAAAATTATTCACTGTTCAATCAAGTAATGAAGAGCGGACTCAATGGTTAAAATCAGTGATTGATAGGATAGACAAAAGAGCAAAAGAATATGAGAAATACGATATTTTATCTTTTTGCGCTCACAATTTTTCTCAAAAACGAATTGATTCATTGAAATCAATATATGAGAAAACGGGAAATCTAGATGAAGTTCTTAAAGAAATGCACAAGGATTATGAGTGGTATGAAGACCCCGTACTTAAAGATAACATAATCTATGTAACTAAAATTCCTTACAATCCTGAAGGATTTAAAAAAGCACATACTCTCGGAGAGAAACAGGCAAATTACTGCCATTGTGCATTAGTTAGAAATCATTTTAACGAGGAAATTTCACCAACATTTTGTAACTGCAGTGCTGGTTGGTATCGTCAACTATGGGAAGGTATTATTGGAAAACCTGTAAATATCGAAATAGTAGAATCTTTAATTAAAGGAGATCAGAATTGTACATTCGCAATTCATATACCTTCACTCTCTTCTTAAGAATTTCTTATAATTTAAATTCTTAATAAAAAATAAAAGTTGAAAAAACAAAAATTTTTTCTTTTCAGTAAAGATCTTTTATCACAAAATCCAGATTTAGGGCAGTTAAAGTTTCTTTTAAAGGATAACCATTCGTGGGATTCCAACCAAATTTTTCACAGAAACCTTTGTAATCACTTTTATAATCTATTACTTTTCCCTTATGAGGTCCGCTTTCAAATGGAGGATCACCAATTGCTCTCCCTGGGAGTTCATTCTCTGCAAGTATCACCCCTTCTCGAATTGTAAAAGCCTGACGTAGTGTTTGAATTCTTTTCCCAATTTTAATTAACTCCTCAATTGATAAATCCCATCCAGTTGCGGCTTTGATCAATTCCATCATAGGGTAGTTTGAGATCATGTTAGAAAACATGCATAATCCGAGACTGTTTGAAAATTGAGCGAGAACATTTACTAACTTGAGAGCCTCAAATCGCTCATCGCCCATGGTTCTCATATCTTTTGGAAGAACAAATCCTTCTACTAGCTCATTTCTCCCGAGTGGACCCATAGCTATCATATCGACATTTGGTGTGGTATGTCTCCCAGGAGTAGGATCAAAAGCAAAAGCTTGACCAAGAGAACTCATAAACTTGGAATCATGCATCCCAAGCTCTTGACCCATAGAAGTAATAGCATATTTTTCACTTCCTTTACCGATTTTTTCAGAGGCTCTCTTACACCCATCTGCCAAAATATCTCCAAATCCTTCTCGATTTATCATTTTTTCAACTAGTTTGATTATTTCTGCAGAATTTCCCCAGGTTAATTCTAGACCATCTGTATCATCTTTGCTTATTAAACCGTTCTCATAACATTCTATAGCGAAAGCGACCGTTCCTCCAGCTGAAATAGTGTCTAATCCAGCTCGATTACATAATTCATTCACAGTAAAAATTGACATAAGATCATCATTAAGTAATAAGGGTCCAAACGCAGCACAAGTTTCATATTCTGGGCGATGAGTTTCCTCAATATTTAATTCTGGGACTTTCATTATAGCACCACATCTAAGGGGACAAGCAAAACATCCATATGGTTTTTGCTTGTATTTATCAATCATCCCTGCTGAAATTTTATTTAACCTATCAGTAGGAAAGTCTTCAATTGAACTTCCACCCCAATTTTTAACCGGTGTATCTCCCGAACTTCCCGAGAACACATTACCTGCAGTAGTGCCGTACGTTTTAAATATGCTAACTATACCTTTTGCTTCTGCTACTTTATTATTATAATCCCTTGTGTGTCTGTTTAATGCTTCTTCATCTGAAAGCGAAATTTTCTTATTTCCTTTAAGTACAATTGCTTTTAGTTTTTTAGAACCCATAGTTGCTCCGAATCCTGATCTTGCTGCAATTCTACCTTTATCGTTAACAATACCTGATATTAATGAGAGTTTTTCACTTGAATGGCCTATACATGCTACATGAACCGTACCATGTTTTTCTTTTAATTTATCTTCAGTTTCAATTGCATCTAATCCCCAAATCTCAGATGCGTCTATAATTTTAACTTCATCATCAATAATCGTGATGTATTTTGGGGCTGTAGCAATTCCTTTTATCAATATAGCATCGTACCCACATCTTTTAATTTCAGGTCCAAAAAAGCCACCACTGTTAGCATCCCCCCATGTCCCTGTTAAAGGTGATTTACCGGCAATCATGTATCGTCCACTAAAAGGAGCTACTGTACCTGTTAGTAATCCTGGAAAAAATCCTAGAATTGCATCAGGACCTAAGGGATCTGCGTTTACCGGCATGTTCTCATAAATTAATTTCGCCGCTAATCCATACCCTCCAAGATAATGACGATAAATTTCTTCATCTAGAACCTCTTCTTTAATGGATTCTTCAGAAAGATTAATCCATAATATTTTACCAAAAAATTCATTTACCATAGAGTTCATACCTTTTCGAATTTTTCAAATTTAAATTGTGATCTTAACAGTATTTGTTAAATTCATTTGCTCAATTAATAATTTTTTGTCTTTAATGAGATCATAGACACAAATGTATAAAAACTAACTTATCATACTAATATTTGTAACAAAATTGAGGTGATGAAAATTCGAGTTGAAGTAAAATCGAATATTGATGCAAAAGCAAAAACTATTTATGATATTTTAATGAATGATGATCTTGAAGCCAAGTGGAACTTAACGGTAAATGAAAATGTTAATATTGGACCAGATAAATGGGAAGTGAAATCTACTATAGGAAATCTTACATCTACACGGATAGAAGCGAAAGAAAATGAAAGAATTACATTTGATATTGAAGGCTCTATATTTAATAAAATGGGATATATATTAAAACAAAAAGGTGATACTACCAAAGCCATTTGTTGGGGAGAATTCGACGATGAAAAGAATAAAAAAATTTTAGAATCCGCTGGAGGTGTCCTTTTAGAAAGTTTAAAGAGATTTGCTGAATTTGTCGAAGATGGTGGTGATCCTGAAGGATTTGATAAAAAACAATTAACTGTAGCACCCTAATTTTTTTTTTTAATTTTTGTATTTCTCAATTTTATATCGTAATTAACAAGACTTAATTTTCTATTATTTCTTTTTTAATTATTAAAAAAACTATTTAGTGTTAAAAGGATGAATGAAGAAAATTGGTCTTTTGACAATGTAATTGACAGACATGAGACTCAATCTGTAAAGTGGGATATTTACGATAAGGAATTAATACCATTATGGGTTGCAGATATGGATTTTAGAGCACCAGAACCAATTATTAATGCTATTACTAATCGTGTAAAGCATGGTATTTTTGGTTATTCATACTATTTCACTGAATATTATGATGCAGTTTTAGGCTGGTTTAAACGTCATTATAACTGGAAAATTAAAAGAAAATGGTTATGTCATACACCTGGAGTAATTCCTGCTATAAACATAGCATTAAAAACGTATTCTAACCCAGGTGATAAAGTTATCGTACAAAATCCTGTTTATTATCCCTTTTTTGGTGCTATTAAAAATAGTGGTTGTCAAATACTGTTTAATCCATTAATATCATCAAACGGACAGTTCCAGATGGACTATAATGATCTTAAACAGAAGGTCAAAGATCCAAGAGCAAAAATACTTATTCTTTGTAGTCCTCATAATCCAATCGGGAGAGTGTGGACTAAAGAGGAGTTAACCCAATTGGGTGAAATTTGCATTGAAAATGAGATTTTAGTGATATCGGATGAAATTCATTGTGACCTAATTTATCCTGGATATAATCATACTAATTTTGCTACCATTTGTAAAGATTTTGCTATGAATTCTATAACTTGTACCTCTTTGAGTAAAACATTTAATATTGCTGGTCTTCAACTTTCAAACATCATAATTCCCAATCAAAAGTTAAAACATCGCTATAGAAATGCAATTCAGTGCCTCTTCCTCCCTGGACAATTTGGATATCTTCCCAATACATTGTCTTTAGTAGCGTTTACAGCTGCATATGAGGAATGTGACTCTTGGTTAAATTCTCTCATTCAATATTTACATGGAAATTTAAAATTCCTTAAAGCTTTCATTAAAGAAAAGATCCCTCAAATCAAAGTTATTGAGCCTGAAGGTACATATCTTGTATGGCTTGATTTTAGAAAGGTAGGGATCGCTTCTAATCAATTAGAAAAATTCTTACATGAAAAAGCAAAAGTGGCCTTGGATGACGGCTCATTGTTTGGTAACGGTGGTGAGGGATTCCAACGGATAAATATTGCTTGTCCGCGGTCAACTTTAGAAGAAGCTCTCAAAAGAATTCTCAAAGCTGTAAAAGAGATACAATCTTAAAATATTTTTTGGTTGATTTTTACTTCTATTTTAATCAAAATTTTCATCGCATTATGACTTACAATCTGTTTTTTAATTAAGTTTTATTTGAATCAGTTGATTATTAGATTAATTTAGTGAGATTTATTCTTAAAAAGAATAATAAATTATAATATGGTTTTTTAGATGAAGAAATTGGCAGAGAAACTTAAAAAAATTGACATTCAGCTGCCAAAATGGACAAAGGATTTATTATTCTAACATTTAATGGAAATCTGTGAAGATCTTAAGAACCTGGCTAAATATGGAGACGATTTATCTGTAACTAAGTAATATTTTATTAATTATTTAATAAAATTTCTTTTCATTCTAATAATTGGACATTCTTTAATGGAACCCATCCCCGTCTACCTTCTTTACTTGAGACCCAAATCCATCCACTTTCTTGGTCTTCAACAACTAACTCCTCTCCAACTGTAACTGTTAATTCAGTTGCATCATAATTTCGAATCAACTTAGCAATATTACCTTGGATGTCAATATAATTATATGGAATCCACCCTTCCTTTCCTTCTTTACTGATACACCATATCCATCCAGGAGATTCACTTTCTTTTTCTTCAATCCTTACTTTATCATTTTTCTGAAGTTTTAAAGGATCAGGGAAAGGTGTTTTATAATCCGCTACAACCTTACAGATTTTTTTTTTCATCTTTAACCTCTAATTGAGTTTCATTTTTGTATAAATCAATTAATCCATCTTTATATTTTGCTTTTTTTCAATTTTTTTATTATAAAAATATTCTGATATTTCAAAAAAATTTCAATAAAATATATTAGAAATTATACTTAAAATACAATGATATGCGAATTGAAATTAAAGAATTAAAGGAATATACAAATGTAATTATATATGGTGCCGCAATCTTGATGATTATATCAATAGTGACACCTCATGCGTCTCATTGGGTTAAACCTGAACAATCACATGTTTTTTGGATATGGGGTTTGATTTCTGAAGTTGATTGGTTAGGTTCCCCCCTTGGATGGAGAGAGGATATATCATTTCATTTAAATTCTAATCCTATTGTTCTAAGTGTTGGTCTTATTATTACATTAGCCTTGTTTTTTATTACAATTAAAAATATTTTAATCGCCCGTACCTTTAGGCAAGAGGAGGAAGAAGAATATACTCCTCCATTGTATCACATTTTTATTTATGGGATTTTACCCATCATACTAATGGTTTTCTGGATGTTTTTTATACAAGCTATTTACTCAGAAATAGGTTTCTTAGAAAATTATAATTTCTGGGGATACTTTTCTCCAAATTTCGGTATATATGGTTTCATAATAGGAAGTTCAATATGTACAGTAGGACATATTTTCCAAAAATATCTATAGGAAAGTTATTTTAAATCATTTACAATTTTAATAACCTCATAAATTTGCTGTATCTCATAATCAGGTTTTATTTCTAGTGATATCGGACTCTTTGACTCATTCAACCAAACTGAATATATCTTGAAGTCATTTGCTCCTTTAATATCTGTTTCTAACATATCTCCAACATGAATAGCATTTTGAGCTTTACATTTTAATTTCTCCAATGGTAATTTAAACATTATTGGGTGTGGTTTAAAATAACCAGATTCGTCTGAAAAGACAGTAACATCAAAAAAATTAAGTATACCGTGACTTTCTAAAACTTTTCTCAAAATTGGGCCTGGAGTAACGCCAGTATTCGATATTAAGCCTATTTTATACCTAGAAGCAAGTTCCTCAAGTGTTTTTTTCACTCCCTCTTTTAACTGCGGGGGATCATTTAACATTACAGATTCAAATTCTATTCTTAGGAGATCTAAATTTTTTTTTGAAATCTCAATATTTATCTTTTGAAGCACATTCAGAATTCTATCTATCGTATATATATGTCGAAATTCAAGTTCTTCAAAGGTTACCTCAGAAAAATGGAATTTTTCCTCGTAAGCATTTCTTAATTCGTCAAATGGAATGAAAATTTCTCTATCCTGTAAAAATTGAAAGAAAAATTGTAATCTTTCTTCTGAATAGAACTTATTAATAATTAGCGTATTCCAAAGATCAAATGTAATAACCTCTATCATAAATTATTAAATATTCCTTGTAATAAATCTATTTCTCTGCATCTTATTAGGCTTTTTTCCAGATTGGTTAAA
>WOR8_10006838_pt1 | contig 10892 bp, 8 predicted proteins | sample DeeMarSeWOR38_10_FD_19890 | JGI IMG/M metagenome (IMG submission 19890)
CTTCAAAGTTTGAATAGGAAGCCTGTGTATCCCAGCTGCCATCTGGCTTCTGAAATCGTCTAATACCTACAAAACAACGATTAATGGTTTGATGAAATTCTTCAAAGTAAGCATTCAGTAAGTCATAGGTCAATGCTCCAGAAAGAGGTACAACTTCAGCTATTCGTGAAGCTGAAGATGAGTATACCAAGAGATCAGAATACGCCTTTAAGCAATCTTTAACTGCCTGATGTGATTTATGAACGAGAGGAGTCCCAACAATGAAATGATTAGTTAGAATTTCTTTTGCAGCCTCGGATTCAACTAGATAACAGCTCTTTGTAAGCAAAGGATCCTTTAAACGAAAAATCCTACCTGAAAAAGAGGAATCTTTTGGGATGTTGACAGGAACTATCAATTATCAACCCACAATTTCGGAGTTATCCTTACTGATTAATTAACAGAGCTTATATAAAAAATTCCATTAGAAAGAAAAATCCCTTAAAAGACAAAGAAAGTTCTAATTAAAGAACTAGTTTGGCCAAAAATAATTCAGATATGATTTCTATTATTATCGATACAGATGTAGGGTATGATGATATTGGAGCCCTCCTTTATTTGTTAAAGCATCCAAGAATTAAAATTCATGGAATATCTATTTCTTGTGGAATAACCTATATAGAAGCAGGAGTGAATAATGTTCTAAAATTATTAGACTATTTGGAAAAAAAAACAATACTAGTAATACCAGGAAAAGAAAAGCCCTTATTCGTTAATCACTCATTTCCTAAAAAGTGGAGAGAGAGAAGCGCACAATTTTATGGCATAAAGCTCCCTTCGACAACTCTACAACCCTCTAGAATGAACCTATCAGAATTAATTTACTCTGTCTGGAATTTAACACAAGAAAAAGTCTTTATAGTTGGGTTAGGCCCTTTAACAAATATTGCCCAAGTGATTCAAGATCAAACAATAAATGAATTTATTGAAGGACTCTATATCATGGGTGGAGCGATAGATATTCCTGGAAATGTGGGAACAGAATATCCTGATATTCCTAATTTTGTGTCAGAATGGAATTTCTTTATCGATCCTCAAGCTGCAGAAATTGTTTTTTCTGAATCAGGAATTCCTATAACCTTAATTCCTTTGAATGCTACCAATAGAGTACCCCATACCGAGGAATTTCGAAATAAGGTAGCTAAGATAAAAAGGACAAAGGAAATCGAGATAGTTTATCAACTTCTCAATCCAAATGTAAGTTATTTTTGGGATGAACTTGCAGCAGTAGCTTTAACGAATCCTGAGATCATCACTCTTGAAAATCATCATATAAATGTAATAACGGAAAAAATAACTCACGCGGGATGGACGAGGTCAATAAAGAATAAAAAACCTAATGCACTAGTCGCCATGGATGCGGATCCTTTAAAGTTTGAACTTCAATACATTAAAATTCTTAATCAGGATAGCAATAAAACCTTGATGTAATTAACTAATCGAAAAAAGCTCATTGGTATCCTTTCCATACTTGAAGCGCTTTAGGTATTCGTAAAATATGTCCAGGGTCAATTTTATCAGGCAAGGAAGATTCTTTAAACCAATCAAGAGTAAGAGTCTCGAGGTGATTTGTAGCTATTCTAGAATGAGAACTTTTGATGGGGGAGCAAAGGAAGAGAAGATGATACATATGCAAAGGAAAAGATGTCTGCCAAAATCTAGAGTCAAAGATTCCTATTAATTCAATGACCTGACATTCTATACCAGTTTCCTCAAAGATTTCTCTGAGTACACCTTCTGCTGGAGTTTCTCCCACTCCCAATAGACCTCCAGGCATGGCCCACAACTGATTATCCGTTCTTTGAATCAATAAAATTTCTCCTTTGGAATTAATCACTGCTCCATCACCCCCAATCAAAGGACCAGGTCGAGAAAGATAAGGAAGAGTCAATGATTTTATCTCCTCTTGTGAAGTATTTGTTGTAAAAGCAATAATTTCAAGGGTAATTTCTTGAATTTTTGAATAATTTTCTTTGTCATAGAAATTTGTGGTAAATTTCTGTCCATAAGCGGAAATATCACGTAGCTTATCAGCCCAAGATAATAATCTTCTTTCTAATTGCATTGGTTTCAATCCTGTAGAGAATATAAACTTGAAAAATTCATTTTTTAAATCTTAAATAGGATGTTTTTGAGATAATAAATGAGTAATGATCAGAATCTTTTCACATCTAATCTATTAATAAAATATCTAAAGCATAATTGGGAATTTAATAGTATTTAATCCAAGGATTTAAATAGGGAAAAAATAGAAAAAAAGTGAGGAAAACTTCTTTAGACCACTTAGCTCATGCCTGATAATCGTGGGCTAGTCGTCAAGAAGCTTTTTCCTCAGTACTCATCTTCTGATGTAACTGATATATCGACAGTAGGGTCTTCAATTCCTTTAAATATCAATTTTAATATTCCTGCAGTATATTGAGCTTCTATTTGTTCAGGATTAATCTCAAAGGGTGTTCGAATTCTTTTATTGAAGGTTTCACCTAATAATTTCTGAAATTCTTCAATATAGGTACCTTCAATCATCACTGCTCGTTTTTTGGCCTTAACTGAAAGAGTCTCCTTCTTTATTCCAGGTAAAGAAGCTATCATAATTTTATTCTCATCCTCATCGAGAAATTGGATCATTAAGGCTCGATGGGCGAATAGCAATTCTTTATCAGCTTTACCATGTTTTTTAATAAAAATATGTCTTCCAGGGTGAGGAAAAAATCGTCTAGAACCTGGACCACCAATATATTTCATGATCCGATGCTTAGAAGCTTCATCGTCACAACAGGAGTCAATATCTATTTCTTCATCGATATCAATTTTGTCTGGGTTCATTTTGTTCACTTATTTAACTGTGACATCCTTCCAGCCGGACTTTCCAAGTTTAGATTCTATTAAAGAGGTCTCAAACGAATCTAACTTTGTTTTAAGGAGCTGAAGAAGATTTTCGAGAAATTGTTTCCTTAGATTAGGATCAATTGAGGACATTTCGGCAAGATTTTCTTGAAAAATATCGATAAATTCGAAAAACTTACCAATATAATCTAGAAAATCTATAACTAGATTAGGAAATCTTTCTAATCCTTCAGATGAAAGGCGAATTCTCATTGGTCTTTCATCGTTTTTTTCAAGGTATCCTTTGTTTTCTAGTTGTTTTATGGCAGGGTATACTGAACCTCGACGTGGGATCCATTGATCTCCAAATGAGTTGGACAAGAGATCAATGACCTCACCTGCAGTATGCCCTTCTTCAGCAATTGTGCTTAAAATTAGCAATTGAAGTATTGAGTTCCGTTCTTCAGACATCCAACCAAACATTAGAAATACCAAACTTAAAGGAGGTTTTAATAACCTTTTTTGAGGTCAAACATATATTGTTAGATATAACATTTATATTTTTTGGTTTTGACAAATCATAATTTGAAGGAATAATTCTTTAATTATATTGCATAGTCAGTTCAAAATGTGCAAAAATGTATGCATACTCCTCTTTCTTTAAAACATTACCCCTCAAATTCTGCAAATTGTAATATTGTATTTTTTGGAGATTCAGAGAAAGATATTCCATGTATTGACTTTGTAACTTCCGTGTGGACTTATTCATATTCTCCTCTTCTTCTTAAGAAAGCTGCATCTGGAATTCTTCACGAAAGAAATGGATTAGGAATTCTTTAATTGCTACAGGAATTTAAACAACAAGGTTTATTCTAATTAAAATTCTTAGAACATTTTATATACGGGTTCCTGTTATTAACCATTCAACGTTCAAACAACCCATACAGTTGTTAGAAAAGAGAATCGTGAAGGTGGCTTGCCATATATCTTCAGTAATAAAATCCCCCACAAGAGTATATGTCTCAGTACAACCAGTAGGACCTCCAGGATATACAAATATAGCATTAATGATGCCATGTGCGGCTGATGCCCCTATCATATAGCCTCCATTGTTCATTAAAGGTTGTACTGTAAGGGTGGTTCCAGTGTCAATGAATGTGAAGGAGGAGTAAGAAATATCATATAATCCCAAAGCACAACTATAGGCAATAATAGGGCTAAGACTGTAGGTTCCAGAAGCCACAACATGGATGATACTTGTGTAATCTGCAGAGAACCCATAATCAATACCATCATAAGGAGTTACCACGCATTTCCAGATATCTCCTACGGAGGTTTGATTGGAAAAAACAGTTGAGCCAGTTAAATTAGTTAAATTATCATTTAGATACCATTCATAGAGATAAATTATAGTATCATTATCAGAATCATTACTGGGTACAGAAATGGTACAAGAAAGCGTATCATTACTATAAGCAGGATCAGGAGAAATTATTACAACTGGAATGGTTGGAGGGGTATTTTTTGGAGTGGGAATGCCATCATTCTGAATAATAATGACATCATTACCCGAAGGTCCATAATTTTGTCCGTCAAACGGAGTAACCACACAGGTCCATTCGTCATTAGCATAAGTATGGATGGAAGATAGATTTGGTCCAGTAAATCCAGTAACAGAGCCATTTACAAACCATTCATAATGGTAAACAATGGTATCATTGTCTTCATCAGTACTAGGAGTAGTTATATTACAGAATAAGGACATATTCGTATATGCTGGGTTGGGGTTAATAGAAACTACAGGAGCAGTGGGAGGAGTATTACTTGGTTCGATAGGTAACCGTTTCTCAATTACAACAGTATCAGTACCATTTTTACCAACATTCATTCCATCAAAAGGTGTAACATAACACTGCCAGACATCATTAGGCATAGTTTCATTAGCTTGAACAGTATCGGTAATAATATCAGTTAGAGTACCATTAAGAACCCAAATATAGGTGTAAGATATAGAATCATTATCAGGATCAGAACTCGGAAACAAAATCGAACATATCAGTGTATCATCGTCATAAGCAGGGGTAGGAGTAATAAAGACAATGGGGGCAGTGGGTGGTGTATTAGCAACAACAGGGCCACTAGGAGGGAATATTAATATTAAAAATATTACTCCTAATAATACTAATATAAATGGTACAGTGAAGATTATTATGGATTTGTGTATTTTGATACTCATAAGATCAACAGGGGAACTTTCAGGTATAAGAGCTTTAAGGATTTATATATCCCTTATAACCAGATGATTATACATATATTTTGAAGAAGGATCATAGAATTGCGTAAAAGGCAGCGATTAAAGATTTTCCAATCTTTTCTTGAAACAATTTTATTTGAAGGAGGTAGGAATAATCTTTTGATTTTTACAGACCCTAATTCTGAGAAATGTATTCAATTTGCAGCTGCTAAGGGTGATAAATTATTAATAATCTATTTACCTAAGGCATCATTCAATAAAGAAGAGACACAAAGGCTAATAGACCGTTTTCGCCCCTTAATCGAAGAATTTGAGGAGTCATGGAAAGCAGAGATTTCAATACAGCAAGGTCCACTAATTGCTGAATCAATTTTCCATGACATATTCTTATTATCTGATGACTATTCTTTTGAGACTGAGATAACATTACGTTAAGTAACGTTCAATTTTGGGAGATCGGAGGAGGTACAATCTCATATTCAAAAGAAGGATCCAATAGGATATTGGTTAATTTCTAATTAGGGAACAAAATAATAATAGGTTTTTCTACCTATAAATATAGAAAAAAGTTAGAAAGAGAAAAACAGAGAATTTCTATTTTTCCCTACCAAATTTTGAGAAAATACCAATGCCTAGGATGATCACTATAATTGTAAAACCTATTATAACAATCAAATCATAAATAATGGTTTCACTCGTAATCGCAGCTCCTCTTAGAAGAATTGATGTCAATGTATGAGTGACATAATAACTGGGTACCAATTGTCCAATATCTGAAGATCCTGGAACAAATGTACCAAAAAACATTTGAGGAAGGATAAAGATGAAACTAAGTCCAGTGGCAGCTCCAGGATTTTTAGCAATGGATGCAGCTATAAGTCCAAAACCAACACTACATAAGGTTAATAACACCACCATTACAAAACAAAATAATATACCAGTTATATCTGTTTGTGGAGTGAAACCCATAATTATTATGGCACCGAAGAGTATGGTTACCTGAAGAATGGCAGTAATCATGTTTGATATGAAGCTACTGGTAATCACTTCTGTTGGAGATGTTGGAGTAAGCTGAATACGTCGAAGCAAACCTGATGAACGTTGTTCAACAAATCCTTCAGCTACTAACATAGTAGCAAAAATTGCAGCGAAAGCGAATAATCCTGGAGCCATAAGATCGAATTGAGTGAGGTGTTCTGAACTTACTTCAGCTGGATTACCAATTTGAACAGATTGAGGTGCAGCTTCAAGCTCACCATATATAGTTGTTAATAATATTTGTTGAAATAATGGAGGGATTGCATTACTTGCTACTAATGATCCTTGATCAACAAATAATTCTACTGTCGTATTGATCCAAGTGCTAGGATCGTTAGGATTAGCCCAAAAAGAATCAATACTTGCACCGAAGTTGCTAGGGATAATTATTAGAGCAGAGATTTTCCCTTGAGCTAGATCGTTTTGCCCTATTTCACTATTAATATAACTTACATTAATTAGAACGTCATTTTGGGAAATATTACCAATAAAGTATTCAGACCATCTAGAATTATCCAGGTCTATGATACCAATTCTATATGTCGAATCCAGACCTGAGGACCCTCCTCCAAAGGCCATTCCAAACGCAACTGTTAAAACAATTGGAAAAAGAATTGTTAAAAAAAGACTTGCAGGTACACGATATAAGATTTTTACATCTTTTTTTATTAACGCATTAATTCTTTGAATATTCATCTTTTTCACCTCTATTCACGGATATTTCTTCCAGTAATTTCTAGAAATACATCCTCTAAATTTGTAGTATTATGTTCCTGCATCAATGTCTTTGGGGTATCAAGAGCTATTAATTTACCATGATCTATAATTCCAACACGATCACATAATTCTTCAGCTTCTTCGATATAGTGAGTAGTCAAAATTACGGTTTTTTCTCGTGTTTTGAGATCCTTAATAAAATCCCATGTAGCATGACGTGATTGAGGATCCATTGCTACGGTTGGTTCATCAAGAAACGCAATTTCTGGATCATTTATGAGAGCCATTACAAGGGAGATTCTTCTAATCATTCCACCACTATACGTACCTGCACGACGTTTAGCTCCTTCGGTTAGACCAACTAGTTCCAAAAGATCCTTCGTTCTTTTTTTTATAACATTTTTTGGGACATTATGTAAATTTCCAAATAACTCGACATTTTCACGACCTGTTAGATGAGTAAAGTATGAGGGATCTTGAGGGGCGACCCCAATTAATTTTCGAATCTTAGAGGCTTGTTTACGGACGTCAAAGCCTCCAACAAATGCTGTTCCACTAGTTGGCTGTAATAATCCAGTCATAATATTGATTGTCGTAGTTTTACCTGCCCCATTAGGGCCAAGTAATCCAAATAATTCTCCAGGATTAACTTCAAAATTCAGTCCATTAACTGCAGTAACTCCATTAAACTTTTTAACCAAATCTTGTACTTTGATTCCATTTATTGACATATTGCGATTCACCGTTTTAATCTTTGAATATATGAGATAAACTAGGCAGTATTGAGTTGATAAGCAAAACAAATGAGCGAGCTCTTATTAAAAATTTTGTGATTTTTTTCGGATTCAGAAAGAAATTAGGGAAATATTATCGAATATTAAGGCAATTATAAACTTTGACCATTTTTTTCTAAATCTAGAAACATCTTTTTTTTTCTTCTAATATAAAAAGATGTAGTATAGAACTAAAGAAAAATTTCCCTTTGTAAAGAAAGCAATTTGGTATCTATTTTTTCAACTACCATTTTTTTGGAAAAAAAATATTATAAAGTTAGTACATGGAGCGAAATAAGATAAAATTTATCATTTCTTTTTGCCATCATCAATAATCCTTTAAAAGCAGGTTATCAGAAGTAAATTATTCTAAAATCAAACCTAAAGAAAGTTAAAGTTGAAATACTAAAAAACAATATCATCTGAAGATGATTTATTATGACCAAAGAGATGGTTAACCAATCCAACAAGTATGACTCCATTGTCTTCCCACAAGAATATTCTACGCTTGTAAGAACTTTAACAAAAACGAAAGATGATTTTGATGCCCTTGCTCGATGTTATAATTCGTTTAAAGATCCTGAATCATGGCCTGAAGGTTTTGGAGGAGCATTAGTTTTCACAGGAGATTTTTTAGCAAAAGATATGGAATATTTGAATATTGAAAGTCATTTTATTGTTCATTCTCCTAATGATCCGAAAATAATAGCTGGAGTGTCGTTTGTTGGGAAAACATGGAACATTCCAAACGGTTATTATGTTCAACTACTCGGAGTCGTTCCAGCATTTCAAGGAAAGAAACTTGGGAAAGCTTTACTTTTACACTCAACAAATTATGCATTCCAACAAAAAGCCAAATTAATTACACTTCATACATGGGCAGGGAATCTGAAGGCATTACCACTTTATAAACGCCAAGGGTATAAGTGGCGTCCCAATACTGGAGTTTATATGGAAAATTATATTCCCCAAATACTTAACTATGCATACTTTACAGAATTTTTCACACATTTGGAAAGATCTTGGTATGAGGCTTTTAAACCAATCATAAATCAAGAACCTAATTATGAATATGAGGAGCAAATGCTTCGGTATGAGTATTATTTCGAGGAAGGATCTCATTCACTCAAAACGTGGATTGATCGATCAATAGGCTCGATTTGTGGGTTCCATCTTATTTATGGGCAAGATAATTTGTTGATTAGAGCAAGGACACCTAATTCGGAAGCATATATTGGAAATGAAGAATTTCCTGTTATTTTACAAATAGAAAACAACACTTCAAGAATAAAGAAGGTTTCTGTTAATATAAATTCTAGTGGAAAGATCTCTTTTCGTGAAAATCTTCCTCCATTCAGTTTAGAGATTTTGCCAGGTCAAAGTTATGAGTTAATAGTTCATGGAAAATTTACTTTTGATACAGAAGAATTAGACCTTAAGCTTTTTCCTCATATTTTCTCAGAACATGAAATCACACTAGATATTACTGTAGATGGTTCTAGTTTCCCATTAAAGGTGGGTAAAGTTCCAATCAATGCAGTAAAGGCTACATTGGTACCAGAAAACTATTCAACGATTCCAAATTATACTACCACATTACCTATTGTCATTCAAAATGCAATGAAGAAGAAAATGAATGTTCGGCTTCTTGTAGAAGGAGGAAACTTCATTGAATTTCCTAAGAAATCATTTGATTTTGAACTTTCCCCATTTGATACTTTAATCAACGTTCCTATCACCATCAACCAGAGTTCAACAACTATAACACTAATTAAATTAACAGTTAAATCTCTGAGTAGTGAAATCCTATTTAAACAAAAACTTCCTATTCAAATATTCAATGAAGCTAGGACAGTTTCTTATAAAATGGATCAAAAGCTTTTTTTGGAAAATAAGCATATAAGGATTTATGTTTTTGAAAAATCCCAACCTGGCTCGAATGAAGCTTTTATTATTGATAAATTAAGAGGATTGAAGGTTTTCGGAAATGCTAACATTCTTGGATATCCATTTGATACTGAAGGGAGTGAATTTTATACTTTACCTCATATTCATGAGATTCTCAAGCATGAGAATGGATTATTTCTCGAATCAAGTGCTGATTCGCAGAAAAACCTTGGTATACGTTTAACAAGAAAGATCTTTCTCCCAAACGATTCAGAAGAAGTCTATGTGAGTTGGTATTTAGAAAATCGCAATAATACGATTACGAAGTATTTAGGAGTTCAAAGTTCGATTTATTGGTGGCCTGGCGAACTACCACCTGTAAACAGGATAATTCCTCATAAAAGTGGCTTGTTTAATCTAAGATTTCTTGCATTCCCAATAGACTTGGGTAAAGATCCACAAGATCTTCAAGAAGGATGGCATGCATCTGTATATGAAACTGGTGTGATAGGAATACTTTTCGACCATAAAAAAATAGATCAGATAACAATTGGCAGAATTTACCCTAAAATTGATCATAAAATCCTAGAGGTTCAACCAGACCAAATCACTGAAACTTCGCCTATTATTTACACCTTTAAAAGTACTTGGGAAGAGGTACAAAAGACATGGCGTGATCTTTTTAATTATTCTCCTCAGAAAAAATTGGAACGAGGTATTCCATTAAAATCTGCAAAACAACTTGGTTTAATCTCTCCTTCAACCGGAGAAACCGTATCTCGGGGTATTATTCTTGATTCAGCTAATCCAGAATTATCTTTTCAAATCAAAACACAAAAAGACACTACTCTTAAAGGCATAATCGATTTCACTAGCTTAAAAGATAGATTAAATCCTACAATGATTAATTTACCTGAAATTAAAACAAATGATTGGAGATTACCTTTAGAAATCAAGCCATATCATGGAGAAGTAATTTCAGGGAATCTATATTTTGATTCTCTGACACGGATTTATAACTATCCTCTTGCATTTGGATTTTATAATAGCTCCAAGAATGTCAAAATCTCGCAAAAAGATAATTACTATAAAGTATCAAACGGATATATGACTTTTTGCGGTAGTGAGGTTTATAGAGGACAACTCTTTTCACTCGTTCTGAAAAATAATGATGAAAATATTCTGCATACAGGTACAACTTCATTCCCTGAGATAAAACCATATTTATGGTGGAATCTCTTTTATGGAGGAATCGGTTCAATGCTTAAACCACCTAGTACTTGGGATGAAGTTGATTATAACACCTTAAAATGGCATGGATATGAAGTATCTCAAGGGAAATGGAAAGGAATTGGCTT
>WOR8_10006839_pt1 | contig 10889 bp, 9 predicted proteins | sample DeeMarSeWOR38_10_FD_19890 | JGI IMG/M metagenome (IMG submission 19890)
ACCAGACCAGGAAAAGCGGTGCCAGGGATATCTTGGGAACTGTCTGGAAAAAGAGCAGGATAGGAGTGATGAAGCGATCAAAGCTGGGCGAAGCAGTAATCGCAATTGCCATCGGGATAGCGATCACAATCGCCAGGAAATAGCCCATAAGCATCTCATAAGCAGTGACCCAACTGTTCTCAAGAAGAGATTGGCTGCTTTCAATCATTACCCTGGCAATTTCCGAGGGAGGCGGCAAAAGATAGGAAGGCAGTTCAAAAACCTTAACCGCAATTTCCCAGATGGCTAAAAGGATTAAGATGCTAAGATAGGGCAAGGCCTTCTTTCTCACAATTTCGGAGAAACTGTTGTCCTTTTTCCTTTGTCGATCAAGCATCTCTTTTTCAGTTGTGTTTTTTTCCATAGCTAGATCCTTTCTTAGATTAAATTTGCAGAGATTCAAAATTCCATGAGTCTTCGGTCTGGAACCATTGTTCTGGCGCGAACCTGGCGTTAAGGCCAAAAGGGGCCTGGAGTAAACTGGCGATATCAATTTTTCCTTTTTGGATTTTCAGCGTAGGAAAACGCCCGGAATGGTGGTACAGATCTGGGTGTTCTGCTAAGGTAAGTTTTTGCACATCTGCCGGGAAGACGCTCAATCCAGGAAAATAATGGTGACCATTGCGTTCGACATTCTGGATTCCCAGAACAGACATCACCACCAAGTCTTGCAGCAATGCCAATGGTCCAACATTAGCAAGATCCTCGCCGCTTAGAATCAGTTTGCGGCGCGGCTCCCGTTCCTGGAGATATGCAAGCAGGCAAGCGTTTCCAATACTCTTGAAAACACCTTTGCAATTCTTATGACTGGTACCAGCATAGCCACTCTCCAATGCAGTTCGCATACTCTCGATCTCAGCATCGGATTCATCAATAATGATCAGCGGCCTATCATCCCAGGTGACTAAATCTCTGCGGGTTTCTTTGCTCAATGCGATTTGCCGATGGAAGGGCTGTTCAACAAAGAGCAGACGCGCCATATGAGGCGAGCAACTGGTCTCATTCGCAATCCGCTCCCAGAACGCCCTGAAAGCTGCTACGCTTCGATATTGCTCGTTCCCGTCCAGAGTGAAATAATAATCATCTACCCCACACTCCCTTAGAACAGCATCAATGCGACAGAGTCGCTCCACATCTCGATCGGCATCACCGTTGATTTTGATCTTGAAGTATCGGAGGCCATAGGCACGGATATTCGCTTCCAGAGATTGGGGCAGGCCATCATCGAGTCGTTGATCGTTACCGATCTCAGCTTCTGAAATGTCATCCGACAAACCGATCGTGTGGCGAACATAAATTTCCTGCAACGGTTTTTTGGGTAGCAACTCTGCCGGAAATCGTCCTTCAAGAGCAGAATGAACATCTGACAATTGAATCCCCAAACTATTTTCCTGTACAGCCACGGGGAAAGTAATCCCTTTTGCTCTGCAGTAAGCCTCGATCAAAGCCCGCTCCACCAGGCTGACACCTAGATTCCAAAGCAGCGGAGGGTATCCCCGCTCAGATGCCCATGCTTGCTGGTCTCGATAAATCTGAAGCCATAGATCAAAAACACTTTCCGTCGAACCAGCCTGAACGGCAATTTCACCAACCTGCCGGATAACTCGAAGTATATCCTGGAGATCATCTTCATAACTGGTTTGAGGATCTTTGGTAAACCATTTGGGAATGAGATTATCAGCAGAAATTCCGTGAACCGCCTGTCCATCAACTTCACATTCGACCTGCAAAAACAAGTGTGGAACCGCAGTCATCTCTGCAATCCCATAGCGAAACGGCATCCGGGTTTGGATGTTATGCAGAAAAATTCGGAAGTTATGTACACAGACAGTCATATTTTGAGATCACATCCCTCGAACGAGCGCTAAATGCTTCGCAGCATCAGGGTGCATATTAATGCCCAGCCCAGGATTTTGAGGCACCCGGATAATATCTCCCTGCTGTTCCAGTCCATTTTCAATAAGCGTATTGCCTAAAAATTGAGGGCCGTTCAACGCACAGGGCTTGTCGATGCCAGCCCAAGCAAATAAATGGAGCGAGGCAACCAATGAGATATCCGGGTCGGTCAGCCCAGAACCTAAGAGGGCTATATTATGTTCTTTGACGAGGCGAATGATCTTCTGCGATTGCCAGATACCGGATGAGCGCGCCGTTTTTATCGTGATGCCATCGAGCATCTCCAGGGCGATGAATTCTCTAACAACTTCGTCCATGATGATGCCTTCATCCATAAAAATTGGAAGCGCTCCCTGTCGTTTTAGCGCCTGGTATCCCCGGATTTGATGTGGGGACAAAGGCGATTCAAGTACGTCCACACCAACATCAGCTAGTTTGGGAAGTATTTCTAAGGCGCCAGCGACAGTGTAGCCTGTATTTGCGTCGGCCCACAGGAATCCGTCTGGGGAAAAGGATTTAATTTTCTTCGCGAGATCTAGGTCGAAGGGTCCGGTTTGAGGCGGGCCAACCTTGAAATTGAAGTTGCGGTATCCTCGATTCTTCCCCTCTTCAAGCTGCTGCTCCACAACAGACATGTCCATCGAATTGACAGTCCAACTCAACTGTAAGTTTGTCAGTCCCTGCTGTCCTAAAGATTCGGCAACAGATTGGTTCTTCCGCTTCCCGACCAGGTCATAGCAGGCGATGTCAATAGCGGCTTTTGCCAGGGGCTGCCCGATAGAGCAGGCCGGGTATATCGTATGGTTCATACGGTCATGAATGGCGGGAATATCCCCAGGATCCATGCCAAGGATGACATCAGCCAAATAATTAGCAATTGTTGTTTCAACCGTTTCGGGAGTCTCGTAAGTCCAGGTGGGAGTTGGTACAGCCTGTCCCCACCCCTGGTAGCCTTCATCATCGGTCAACCGCACCAGCACCGATGGCCGGCGCACTTTGCCATCAGGACCGGGTTTGAAGAATTTGAATTCTCCAACGAAATCTTAGTCAAAACGACCGACTTCTATCTTTACCAGTTTACTCAAAACAAGCTCCTCATTGGGTCTAAAGTAATAAACGCTAAATCAGTTCTTCCATTCCTGTGCCGCGCGCGCCATTGCATTGATATTCTCGATAGGTGTGTAAGGAGCCATCGCACAGCCCGGCGTGAGCATATCCACACCGGCCTCCAAACACTTACGGGCATATTGGTAGGTTTCCTCGGGTGTACCATTGAGCAATACCGATAATGTGGGCACTGACCCGGCAATACAAACCTTGCCCTTCATCAGCCGTATCGCTTCGTCCAGGTCCACGCCTTCATCGAAGTTATAGCAAGCTGTGCCGGTTTGTATGATGTAGGGAATGTGTCCGGTGGACTTTCCACATATGTGCATGATATCCGGTACAGGAATGGCCGGGCATAGTCGAGAATGATAAGGCATGATGAAATCCCGGTAGGTAGCCGATGAGTTTAAATCACCCGTGCAGGTTGCCTCTCCAAGGATAATAGCATCACTTCCAGCCTCGACCTGCGCGACTGCGTAATCGATTGCCAGTGTGGTCAGGGCATCCATGATCTGGTGTACCCAATCCGGATTAGTGATGATCCACATCAGGAAATTATTGAAGCCAAAAAGTTTGGCTGCCAATCCAAATGGCCCAACCGTTGATGTGACTATGGCAACTTCATCGTTATACTTTTTTCTCAATTTGGAAATCGCTTCAAAAACAGTCGGGATTCGTCCACGGTCAAAGAAATCTTTGGGGATAACCAGCTCATCAGGATGATTGAAAAGGTGACCTACTTCGGTTGGAGTTGTGTCAATATTCCGGTAGTTGATCTCAGCCCCCAAAGCTTCTACTTCAACTGCCATATCAAAGGGCAGCTTGATACATTCAATATCAGTATAGAGATAAATCGATTCTGCCAACCCGGACAAATCGTTCGCATTCTTGTGGGCTTCGGGCCAAAAGATATTTCTCTTTTCCATCATAGCAACTGTGATTCCGGTGGCCACCGCCGCTACAGGGGGGCGGTCTACCTCTTTAAGGTTGATGGCATTGAGAAAACGTTCTTTTTTATTCATCGGATTCCTTTATACCTTTTGCATTCCTGCATATGTACCTCTCTCCCGAGCCGATCTCTTCTTTGACAGAAGAGACCGGTCTTTAATCTGGAGTGAGAAGAAACATATCTTTTAAGGCGCGCTCGCCCGCACGATCAATTCGGGTCTTAAATGGACTTCTTTCGGCGCGGCTGCCTCGACTTCAATCTGCTCCAACAACATCCGCATGGTCTTAGCCCCGATTTCGGCTGTAGGGATGTGCAAAGTGGTGAGGGCAGGAGAAACCAATTCTGCCAGACGGATATCGTCGTAACCGATAATGGCAATATCACCGGGTATCCGCAGCCCAAGTTCAGCACAGGCCTGCATAGCCCCAACTGCAACTAAATCATTATGACAAAATAGCGCTGTGATTTCTGGATTGTCTCTCAAAAGGTCATAAGCCGCCTCTTGCCCCCCCTCTACCACAGGGCGGCAATGCCGTGTCCAACTATCATTGACAGAAATATTGGCAGCTTGCAGGGCAGCCTGATAGCCTTTAAGTCGGCCAAAAGCGCTCAGGGAAATTGGAGGTCCGGAAATCAAACCGATATTGCGATGACCGGATTTCAGTAAATGTTCGATCGCTACTTGCCCGCCAAAGACATCATCGATTGTGAAAGCCCCCGCATTGGCATCTTTTCTTTCTCGAAAAACCAAAACAGTAGTGGGAAAGCGTTCTAGAATCTCAAATAACGTATTATCTTCCAAGCGCGAACTACAAAGGATTAAACCATCCACTTGTTTATCTTCCAGGGAATGTAAAACAGCCAATTCTCGTCTTGGATCCTCATTGGTATTTCCTAGGAAAACGCTGTAATTTTTGGCATAAGCCTCTTCTTCAGCACTGCGCACAATAGAAGCAAAAAACGGGTTGGCAATGTCTGGCACCACAAGACCCAACGCGCCAGTACGCTGGGTTGCCAGACCGCGAGCAATACTGCTGGGCCGGTAGTTCAATTGCTCAATTACTTCCATTACTTTTTTGCGGGTTATCTGGCTGACATCATCTTTGTTGTTGACCACGCGAGATACAGTCATTAATGAAACCCCCGCTGTTTGAGCGACATCATGCATTGTGATGCGTTTGACCATATCTCCTCGTTGTTAACGCTACCGTTAGCGCTAACAATAATATACAAAAAATAATATGTACTGTCAATTAGATAATTGTCACTAGTTTGATATGACGACTTTAATCGTCTCCTGGTCTGGATCAATCAGGATTTCGAAAGCTTGTTATGTTTGTTCAAGTTTGAATTTATGCGTAATCATTTTTTAGTCAACCAGAATAGGAATACCAGATCATGCGCGCTGAGTTCATGCTTGCATTCCTAGATCAGGCAGGCGTGAATAGTGTTCTACCGAAGCAAAGTCAAATGCCCGTTCGAGTTTTGGGTACATGACAGATAATTTTGGTCACGCGATTATTTTCGCTCATCTGCTAATAGCTTACCAACTAATCGTCCGCTGGTGATGGCCCAGGCGATGTGCAACCCATGTCCCCATAAGATTTGGCCACTCAATCCGTTTTGGCCGACAGCATATAAACCTGAGATAGGGTTGCCTTCTAAGTCTAAAGCTTGAAATTTCTTATTAATTACTACTCCACCCTCGGTGTTCGTAAAGTATGCCTTGGCTGGGCCCAACAGAACCCAGGGGCCTTCCACCAAACCACATTCTTCTGCTGATTTTTGCAAATTGTCCAATGGGATGCTGCGTTTTTGGGCGATCTCAGCCAGTGAAGCACCTCGCACGGCCACATCGGGGCGCAGCTTGAGATAATCGTCCACATAAGCGTATCCGATCTTGGGGGCAGTGGAGATGTAATTGGGCCATTGACTGAAATTCTCATACAAGCTTTTATCCAATAGGATGTAGCCGATTTTTCCAGGTTGTTTAGCAATTTCAATTTCTCTTTGCGGAGATTCTTTCTCCTGGCAGAAGCGTTCTCCGTTCTGGTTTACAAGAATTGCCCCTTCATCAAACAAAGCATCTTCGGGATGTTGCCATGTTACCAATAAACGCTTAATCATCATATTCATAAGGAACTGCGGCATCAAGGGCACAACGAGCCCCATCAGTTTGGTGAGTGGTCCTCGAGTTGGAAGCAACTGCTGAAAGGTTTTTAATTTTGAGGGCACAAAACGTAACTCAGGGCCATATGTCACATCCATGTTTACCAACTGAGCACCGACCTTTTCAGCTAACAAATGCCCATCTCCTTTTGCCCGTTCGCTAATCCCCTCGATATGGGCAAACTCTTTTCCCTTGAAGCGGGAAATCAAGGCTGATGAGTTGGTGTAATCTCCGGCGGCCAGAACCACGCCCGAAGTCGCGGAAAAGACGTGTTTTTCTCCGCCCACACCTGCTTCCACTCCGGTCACCTGGTCACTATCCAAAACCAAACTTAAAACGGGTGTATTCGTTAGCACCGTCCCACCCAGTTTGATCAAACGTGCATGTAGCACTGTGATGTAAGCTTTGGCACCTGGGACTACATTATGCATACGGGGCACCCGGTTGGGCGGCTCGGGATTTGGACCATAAAAGTTAAGTCCCATGTCCATTAGCCAATGAAGCGTATCAGCCCCCTGATCGAGGAACCAGCGGCGCATTTCGAAGTTGTTACGAGCTTCGATTTCTGGTGGCGCGAACAAACTAGCATCTTCTACATGATCATCAAGGGAATCCTTTATTCCAGCACCAGTTTGCATACGAGTGCGATTGGAAGTGAATGAACCCACTGCAATCCCCGTAGCACCGCCCAATTGAGCGTATTTCTCCAACAGCAAAACACTGGCGCCATGCTCTGCCGCGCTGACAGCGGCGGCCAACCCGCTGCCTCCCCCTCCGACTACAATGACATCAAATTCTGATTCCATCTTTATGAATTCTCCTCAAGGAAATTTTACCCGGTCAATTCATCTTTCACAACTTCACCACGCAGAAGCGCGAACAGGTTGTCAGCAGCCCGTTTCTGGAGTTCTTCACTCGACCTGATGGAATACCAGGCATAGTGACCGGTCGCAATGACGCGGGGATGGGAGAGCAATGCGTCCAGACTTTCACCGGGCGGCTCTTCAGGAAAGACGTCCAGGCCGGCGCTATGAACCTTATCCTGGTGCAGCGTATCCAGCAACGCCCTCGCTTCTACAACAGGACCGCGAGCTGTATTCACCACAATTGGCCGTTTCTCCATCTTCGAAAACGCGCTGCGATTAAAAAGACCGTGTGTTTCATGGGTCAGGTTGCAATGTATAGATATGGCATCGCTTTCTTGCAAGAGCGTTCGAAAATTACACTGTTTTGCCCCAAGCTGCTCAAATCGCTCCGCAGGGATGTAAGGGTCAGCGGCTAGAACCCGTTCAAATAGAGGCTGCGCTTTCCGACAAAATGTGCCCCCAATCCGCCCCAGGCCGACAATCCCCAGAGTCTTGTTGGAAAATTCAAGGACATCAGTAGCTGGTGGTTTGCCGAAATTATCTTTCAACGCGCGCTGTCCTAAAGGTAATAGCCGTGAACAACCGAATAAAAGCGCAAGCGCATGATCCGAAACGGCATAATTGGCATATCCCTGAACATTTGCCACTCGCACTCCATGACGCTTCGTAACTTTAAGATCGATATTTTCGTAGCCAACACCATATCTCACGATAACTTTGAGTTTTGGCAATCGCGACAGAAACTCTTCATTAACATCTGTCCACCTTAATAGTATCCCTACAGCGTTGGTGGCAAAAGCGATCTTGCCCTCACGGTCATGGTGATGCCCGGCGAAAACCTTAAAAACATAACCATGCTCTTCGAACAGCTGCTTTTCATACGCATAAGAATCGTATCCGGGGTCGATAACGGTAATCTCCATATATGTCAATCTCCCATCGTTTATATTTTCTTACTATCTCGCAAATACGCCTGTACAATGTCGTCTAGAAATGAATCGTGATCCACCTCCCACCACCTACTTGAGAAAAATTCTACCTTATTGTAGCCGTCAAATCCCTCATCTACAACCCATCCGCGAATTTCCTGAATATTGATACATCCTTCCCCTTCAAACCCCAGTCTTTCAATATATCTACAGTGGGAGTCATCCAGTCACAGATATGAAAAGCAAACATGTAACCGCTTTTTCCGCAGCGCTCGATCTCTTGCTGAAGGCTTGGACCCTACCAAACATGGTAAACATCCACTGCTACACCAACAATAGGGTCATCATCGGAGGCTCTAATGCTAAAATAAGGGCTAAATGCAAAAAGGTGCCATATAAACTACTTCGTAAAGTGGTCTGCTTAGACATCGGCGTTTTGTGCGTTATGGGTAGATGCACTATCTTTCTAATATTATCTCACTAGACAGCAAATCTTGACCTATTATACTTACTGCCAACGTAACAGATTAGGAGCAACCAACCTATGACAGACATTAATATTGCCGTTGTCCCTGTAGCCGGTCTTGGTTCCCGCTTGTTGCCAGCTACCAAATCGCAGCCCAAAGAGATGCTCCCTGTAGGGCGCAAGCCAGTGGTCCAATACGTAGTGGAAGAATTGACGCGCGTTGGGCTGAATCAAATCCTGTTCATCACCGGCTCTGGTAAGGCCTCGATTGAAAACCATTTTGACTTGAATAATGAATTGACTCAAAATTTGCGAGAAACGGGCAAAGAAGAACTGTTGAGTGAATTATCCTTTGAACGCACAGCAGCCCGATATTACTTTACGCGCCAACGCCAATTACTGGGATTGGGACATGCAATTTTGTGCGCCAAGAATTTTGTTGGGAAACAAGCTTTCGTGGTTGCACTGGGTGACTCCATCATTGGTATGCACGCCAAAAGCGACATTGTCAAACGGATGAAAAATCTCTTCTTAGAAAAGGAAGCGGCGGCGGTCATTGCCTTTGAAGAAGTGCCACATGCTGAAGTATTCCGTTACGGCATTGCTGCCCCTCGCCAAAACGGGGAAATCTTCGAACTGGAAGATGTAGTAGAAAAACCATCCGTAGAGACTGCACCCAGCAACTTGGCGATTGCCGCCCGCTATGTATTCAGTCCGATCATCTTCAACGCGCTAGAACAAACAAGTTTTGGCGCTGGAAATGAAATCCAGCTAACGGATGCCATCCGCCGCCTTATTCGTGAGGGTCATAAAGTATATGGCCTGCTCCTGCAACCTGATGAAAAGCGATTCGATATTGGTAACTTTGATTCTTATTTCCGCGCGTTCCTAACGTTTGCCTTGACCGATGAGAAATACGGTGCGAACCTGCGAGAATATCTGGGTGAATTATTAGATGGAAATTATTCGTAAAAAAGGTTACGCCCGTGCCGGGCTGCTCGGTAACCCATCGGATGGTTATCACGGAAAAACGATTTCCATTATCCTGCGCAACTTCTGGGCCAATGTGGTGCTCTACGAATGGGATTCGGTAGAAATTGTTCTGGCCGAACGCGACCGCGCTCGCTTCCATTCCATCCATGATCTGGCAAAGGATGTGGAATTACATGGATATTATGGTGGTATCCGCCTGATAAAGGCTACCATTAAGCTCTTTGTGAAATATTGTCAAACCCAGCGGAATGATCTGCATGACCGAAACTTCTCTATCCGCTACGAAACCAATATTCCTCAACAGGTTGGATTGGCTGGTTCCAGCGCGATCATCACCGCGACCTTGCGCGCCTTGATGGAATTTTATCAGGTTGAAATCCCCTTACCGGCGCAACCGACCCTGGTCTTATCTGTGGAAGAAGAATTAGGGATTGCCGGTGGTCTGCAAGATCGGGTAGTCCAATGTTATGAAGGGGTTGTGTACATGGATTTTTCCCAACAGCAAGAACAGGTTTCCGGTGGGTTAACGCATTACTATTATGAGCCGCTGAATCCAACGCTTTTGCCCAATATTTACGTGGCCTATCACACCGCCCTGAGTGAGCCAACTGAAGTCTTCCACAATGATATTCGCAGTAGATATAATCGGGGTGAAAAGCTTGTTAAGACTTCAATGCAACGCTTTGCTGGTTTAGCTGAAGAGGGGCGAAAGGCGCTCTTAAAGGGTGATGTTGAGCGATTAGGGGCGTTGGTTGATGAGAATTTCAATATCCGAAATCAACTCTACCGCCTGCCTGAATGGCAAATCCAGATGGTAGAGACGGCGCGAATATGCGGCGCAAGTGCTAAATTCGCTGGGTCTGGTGGGGCCATCGTTGGTATTTACAAAGATCAAGCTATGTATCAGAAACTGTGTGCCGAGATGGCAAAGATTGGGTCACAGGTTATAACACCGCTGCATTGATTTCATAAAGAATCTAAATAGTTTTTCGGGATACCGAATTAAGAGTCTTAAGTTTGTACGAAATTGCTCAACCTGTTTGCACTGGACTGACCTTTCGCTCTAAGGCTAAGCGGCGCGATTATTGGCAAATGGTTCTAAGCAAAATAATGCTCTAGAGTATAGCCCGCTCCGCAGGCGAAAACCACGTTGGGTCAGACAGCTGCACCAACCAACCTATCCAGATTCAATTGGTTGGACTAACTACAAATGTGGAACAAAAAACGGGGGTAGGTAAATTCTAACCTCCCTTGAAAGATCAGTCAAAAGTCAATGTTAGTATTTTTTTCAAATTGGAAGAAGGTCAGTGAGCTCATGTTCTGGACCAACAACCCCAAGGTTCAAGACAATTACTTGTCCTATACGGCTTATACCCGACAGATCGTAGGTTTAGCTGCTGATTTCGCCAGAACTAAACAAAAAAATACACCCATCAGGTGCCTTTGTGAGTAGCGAGGGTAGACTCAAACCACT
>WOR8_10006840_pt1 | contig 10889 bp, 12 predicted proteins | sample DeeMarSeWOR38_10_FD_19890 | JGI IMG/M metagenome (IMG submission 19890)
GTAAATACATTGCCGAGGTTAAGTTCCATCGAGTCCTCTCCAGAAATCACACACTTGGCAGTCGCTCTCAGAATATCTCCAATTCCTGCTTCCACAATGAAGACTGCTGACATTCCTGAAGTCGTGTTCTGGCTTGTGTAATCCCTTGTTATGACAACCTCTGAGTTCTTCTCGATTACAATCTGGTGGATATAGTGAGTGGTTACATTTTCTACTTCATGGGTGATATCCACTGTCAACTCATGAGATGCGTACACATAATGTATACCATGCATGAAAGGTGCATGAGCTGAAACGGGAGTTCCTTGTAGAAGAATGGTGAATGCTAAAAATACAAAGATGAATAGTGTCCTTCCTTGTTTAATGGTCAACACTGTCCTTTCTTTTGCATGAGGGACCGCTCAGATAACAGTTGTCTTTCTTGGAGTAAGTAGAATCCCTCTTGTGTGTTATGAACCAGCCTTCCCGCGAGTTCAAATAGCTATCCTTCTAATGACCTGTGATTAAGATTGAATAATCACTTTGGCTGCTTCAAAACAAGTATCCTTCAACCACGAGTCATACTCTTGGATAGTGTAGGTTCTACAAACACAGAAGCAAAAAACTTGTTCTTACAAGGACACACAGAAGGACTCATTGTGGTTGCGAAAAGCCAGACTGCTGGTCGAGGAAGAAAGGACCGATCATGGCTCTCTCCAGTTGGAGGACTCTACTTCTCATTACTTCTGAATCCACGCCCAACGATAGAGAGTGCTCCATTAATGGGACTACTTGGTGCCTGCGCAGTTGCTCGAAGCCTCACTACATTGGGTGTTAAGAATGTGAAACTGAAGTGGCCAAACGATGTGCAAATTGAAGATAGCAAGATCTCAGGAATTCTTTCTGAAGCAGTAACCCTCGGTGATGATAGTCTTGGAATTATCATGGGGATTGGCGTGAATCAAAACTGTCTGTGTCAGACATGCCACCTGGTCTTGAGTGGCCAACGACTTCAGTGGTTGATGAGTTAGGAAAAGAAACTTCTATTGAATCTCTTCTCTGTTCCATTGTGAACGAAATTGATGCACGTCTACAAACAGTGGGTCGTGATTCTTCATTTAAAGCAATTCTTGATGAGTGGCGAAAAATTAGTGCCACTCTTGGTGCAAAGATTCGAGTTCATGAAGAAGGGAAGGTCACTGAGGGAGTTGCCAAAGACATTGGTGAAGACGGAGCCCTTATAGTTGAAACGGATGATGGTGAAGTGAATGTATTATTGGGTGATGTTTCTCACCTACGAACCAAGGAGTGAGAATAGGTGAAATTCCTTGTCTTGGCTGATATTCACGACACTTGGGTTCACCTGAACAAGATGATTCGACTCGCAAAAGAAACTGATGGAGTGCTATTTCTTGGTGACCTGATGACCTTCAGAAAGTTCACACAGGGATCGATCGATAATATCACTAGAATCAAAGAAGCGAGTAATTGGATGGTGGGCATTCCTGGAAATGGGCCACTTCCTAAAGTACGGGAATTCCTTGACGACCTTGGAATTAATATTCATAGTAAGGGACGAAGCATTGATGATATCGGTTTCTTTGGAGTTGGTGGGATTCAAAATACAAAAGAAACCGTTTCTGATATTCGTGAGTTTTACAGGACTGAAGACACATCTACCATAACACCTGATACTCGCACAATGGATACCTTGAAAGCCTTTGGAATCTCACTCATGAACGGGAGGTTTGAGGTCAAAGAATGGTCAGAGTCTGATTTCTCAGTTCTTGATGTCTACACTAGTCCATTTGAACACTCTGAGGAAAGAATGTATGAACTGGCTTCAACAGCATATAGCCAGATTAAGGACTCTCTCACTCAAATCCTACTCTCACATGTTCCCCCTTACGAGTCTGGGATAATTCCCGCTTTTCCGATAGGTGTATCCACTGGGAGTAAAGGAATCAGGAAATTTCTTGAGGAAACACCTCTTGCCCTATCAGTATCTGGTCATTATCACAAACACCATGAATTCAAGATTGGAACTACCGATTGTGTAGTTATGCCAGCTGTCATTAACGATTACTATGGTGTCCTATCGACTGAGGCTTCAACAAAGAAACCGAGTATTGAAATTCGAAAATTCTAGAAACCAACCTTAAGATATAATACGAAAACGCTATGATGTAGTTTGGAGAGGTGTCTTTGAAACCATCTATAGTGAAGGTTGACCCAGACCAGATAGAAGATCTTCGCAGAAGACTTCTTGATAGCAGTGAAGCATCCACCCTAACTTCAGCCAGCGAACACGAAGCTTTCCGTATAAAGTTTGCAGGAGAAACAATAGTTGGCTATACAAGCGGGAAGATAGTTAGTCACGGGCCTCATTCTGCCGCAGCAGTTCAAAATGCGATTTTGAAGATTGGTCCAGGTTCTCGTGCACTACTGGTCATAGGTTCTGATGAAGCTGGCAAAGGTGAATGGCTTGGTCCCATGACCGTTGCTGCTGTTGCGCTAACACACGAACAATCCGCTATGTTGCGAGCTCTCGGTGTCATGGACAGTAAGAGTATGTCTGTGGTTCGGATAGCAGAACTCTCAAAGACAGTGCGCCGGAACGCACTCAAAGTAGCGTCGTTGCTTATCTCTCCTGAGAAGTTCAACACGCAGATTGAAGAGTTTCGAAAGGAAGGGAAGAATCTCAATGATTTGCTAGCATGGGCACATGCCAAGGTGATTACAGACGTCTACGAAGCAATCAAGAATCGAGATGAGCCCATCAAGATTGTGGTTGATCAGTTTGCTCGTGTAAAGACAGAGGCGCGTCTCAGAGTAAAGATTGATCTTGGTTCAATAGAGCTTGTACAACGTCCGAAGGCTGAGGATGAAATTGCAGTTGCAGCTGCGAGCATTATCGCTCGTGAAGCAAGGGAGTCATGGATTGACTGGGCCTGCGAGAAGTATGATATTGACCTTCGAGAGCTAAGTGTGACAGAAGCATATGAACATGTCAAGAAAAATTCATTCGCGAAAACTTCATACCTTCAATCGGAGATAATGAGAAAACAGTGACTCCTTAGTTCTAACTAGATAGCTGCTTTTTCGCAACAGTGCTTATCTTTTCAATAGTTTCTATGATGTCCTGACTGGCAATACTATACAGCTTCCTAGTCCCATCTTTTCGATAATTCAAAATTCCAGCTTTCACCATTTTTGTAAGATATGCTGAAACAGTAGATTGTGCAAGTCCGAACTTTGGAAAGATATCACATTGACATTGTTCGCCAGCAGCGAGAAAATCTACAATCTGCAATCGCACTGGATTCCCTAAAGCTTTGTGAAATTCTATCCTCCATTCATCCATTCGGTTAGAGATCAACTGATTACTCTCCGTTACATAGGTTCACCTTTCCAGAAATCACTCTTTCGCAAATACTTAGCTAGGTATACTAGTCCAAGCATTATTGGAACCTCCCAAAATAGACCCATTGTAGTTCCTAGTGCTGCGATGGAACCAACTCCATACATTGAGATTGCAGTTGCTATTGCTATCTCAAAGTGACTGGATGAACCAATTATTACAGTTATAGTAGCTTCCCGGTATGCAAGATTTGCGAAACGTGTTATGAGGAGGTTATATCCGACTACTATCGTAAATCCAAGTAAGAGTGGAACTGACACAAGTACCAATAAGTCTGGGTTCTCAAGCATCACCATCCCATTCAATGAAAAAAGCACGATCAGAGTTGTCAGAAGAGCTAAGAGAGCTAACTTGCCTACTGCAGGACGGTACTTGTTTTCGAACCAATCTTTTCCTTTCCAATTAACTAGTGTTCTACGTGAAATAACACCCAAAACCAAAGGTATTCCAATGAACACAAAAACTGAGATGACCAATAATAGACGATTAATAGGAATGCTGGAGATTCCAGTAAACAATGCAACTAAGGGCGCAAAAAGGACAAGAATCGTAATTGTATTCAGAGTTGTATTGACAACATTCTGTTCTTGATTTCCCTCTGCAAGATATCCCCAAACTAACACCATAGCTGTACAGGGACTAGAAGATAATAGAATCACCGCAACAATGAGTTGTTCGTTCCCGGGAAGAAGCGTCCATGCCAATACAAATCCAACAACTGGTGCTACAATCCAATTTGAAACCAAGGTGAGAATGATGGGTTTTGGATTCTTTCCGAGTTTCTTCAACTCAGATGCTTGGATGTTTAACATTGCTGGATACATCATCAGGAAAAGACAGATACCAATAGGAACGGATATTCCTGCAAATTGCCATGAATCAATGGTTTCACTAATTCCAGGAACTACCAGTGAAAGGATAATTCCCAAAACCATACAGATAGCTATCCAGAGTGGTAGGTATTTTTCAAATGTGCTTAATTCCTTTCCAGGTAGTTCTCCTCTTATTTCTGATTGATTGAAAATTGGCTGCTCAGACGACACTTCTCTATCACCTGACTTATTACAACATTCTGCATTGTGTCGTTAAAATCATCGAATAATTACGATATTTAAATAAATCGAATATTATATGTATCTCACCAACGCTTCAGAGTTCGTCTTCGTCTGGTTCTTGTCCATGCCTTTCTCATGTGATATGCTTGATGGGCTTTTCGAGAGCTGAATACCCTGAGATTGCCATATCTGTTGTCAGACTTGATCTTGTTTTCATGGTGGACCACTTCTCCAGATTGGAGCCTTCGTCCTAACTTTCTCTCAGCCTTCCATCGATGGACAAGTTTTCCAGAATCGGTGAAACGCAGATATCCCTGGGCATCTCTGTAGGTCTTTCTCGCCATATTATTCTGTCTGACAGTAGACCATAAAGGAGTATCCACTGGTGTTTCTATTCGCGCGCTCCTGATTACCCTGTGAAGGCCCCGTTCCACATAATTTGGACCCATTGCTCCAAGATGCCTGCTTATATTCAAAGAACGTTTTAAATCCTAAATATGAATCTCTCAACTAACTCCAAATATGCACTGGTCGTGATAATTGGGGTTATTGTCGTTTCTACTCCAATCATTCTGATGATGCCGCCAGCTGAAGAACCGCCTAATGAGGTCACGTTGACACTTTTAATCAATGAAGGTGTTATGATCGAAGCTAAAGGACTTCGAATCTACATAGATCCACTATATCTCCCAGACAACTACACAGAACTACCGGCAGATGTCATTCTAGTAACTCATCCTCACTCTGATCATTATAGCCCTCAAGACATTGAAGAGATTATGACTGATGACACACTCTTCGTTTGTCCAGCGAATATGACAGATGCAATTGATAGATTCGATGGTTTTGGTGTCAACCCAGGAGATACATTTCAGGTTGGCGATATCAACATCACTGCTTTCTGCATGTACATGCCTGATTATGCTGAGAATCCCTCATTTCACCAAAAATCTTCTAACTGGACAAGCTTCATCATAGAAATTGATGGGTTCAGAATTTACCATGCTGGTGATTCGAAATATATGGAAGAATTGGGGGAATTGACTGGTACTATTGATGTGGCTTTTCTTCCAATATATTATGACCCTGGATACGGACCACTTAATGAGTCACTTTATCCAATAGTTGAAGCAATCGAGCTTCTGCAACCCAACTATACTATTCCTGTTCATTTCAACGACTACACCCATTTGATGTTTTTCTCTGAGTATAGCATCCTCGTAGATAATCCCAACTGTGAAATCCTAGAATGGGAATGGTTTGACTCAAGGGTCTTCGAACTTGGTTAAACTGTAGAAAAGATTGACTCCTTACTTGGCCAGATACCCGTACGCTGGCAAACACCAAGGATGTGACTACAGATTTTCCGGTGTTTGAAGAACGGGCAATTACAGTGATAGTATCCTTGGTCATAGGTGACATTGTATCTTCCATACTTTTGAGAGTGAACAACATAATGAAATGACTCAACCTCTCCCTCAGATCTCTTCGTTTCACTCACACATTGAATTCTCTTTGATTGCCTTAGATACTTCTTGCTTATTCGATACTTACTAGCAACTAGTCTGTCTTTTGAAATCCATTCTTGTATCCAATCTGGTATCTGACTCATGTTTTCAACCCTTCACTCGATCGGGAGCAAAATAATTAGGCTCCAGATGTCCCGCTCTAGTCTGAGCAATAACCGTCCTCAGACCCACATCCTCAATGAATCCTTTGATTGCCCTCATCTGTTCAGGATAGGGTCGTTTAATATCGTGCCTCCTAAACTCACAGCGATAGTCCAAAATTGTGACTTGAATTCGGTCGTCAATCGCTATAACTCGACTCGCCCAAGCATGAAGTTCGTCATTCATTTCATCCTCTGAGTTATAGAAGGCTGGATTGAACGGGAGGCCTACTCCCATGAAGACCTCCTCCGGATAATAGTTGTCTGCAATGTGCCTCACCGCACTCCATTCAGTATCCAAGTATTGCTGAGCTAGTTCTGAATCTGCAATTCCTGTGATTGTCTGAAATGTGTCTAGTCGCGCAGCTTTGACATCAGGACCTATGTCAGTCATCCCCACTTCTACAAGTGCATCAATATAATCAGAAGTGAGAATGGTTGCATTTGTGTCCAGATGAAGTCTATCTCCCATCCTAGACCTATGGCTAAGAGCAGAAAAGAAACCCAACAACCATAATCGATTGAGTGCGGCTTCACCGCCAGATATTGCCAATCGATGTAGATCCATGCTTCGGCATAGGCTCAAGAGGTCTCCCGCCGCCTGTTCAGGAGTGACTGGTGGTCCTGCGCTGTCGTAAGTAACAGTATGGTTCTGACATGTACGACATCTCAAGTTACATCCAGCTGCAAAGCAAGCTGCTTCAGCAAAGAAATGAAGTCTGCCGTCTACTGACTTTTCAGGCCAAGGAGTGCCAACACCTCCTACAGCATGTGACTGATACCATCCAACAATACGAAGTGGTGTGATATCATCGGACACTTGAGTCTGGATTCTTTGACCCTTTTTTACGGATGTATGGCAACTCGGTCTGAGCTCTCCATCTACAACCACAGAGCATGCATAACACCCCCCAGTCTGACATGGGGCAAACAAGCTTTGTTTCTCTGGATACCTAGTAAAATGGTGCCCAATTGATTCCATGGCCGCCTTGACTGTGATATCTCTTGGCACTTCTACAGGCTGACTATCTATTGTGACAACAACCCATTGTTTAGGATCGTGAACCTCAGAGAGAATTGCCTCGTTTGGACAACCTAGATAACATGCACTACATCCTATGCATTGCTCAGGACTTGGGCATGATACTCGTGTGACGCAATATCGACATCTCTGACACAGGTCCTTGTCACGGTGATATCTATAGTAGGTCATCCTAATATTACAGACATAGTCCTTGACTAATCTGCATTTCCGTATACTAGTCCCAGTTTGGATAATTCCTGACGTTTTTTCGTTATTTTCTGACTGACACCGAAAGAGCCGAATGTATCCTTACACCTAGTTTAGATAATCCGCTCGACAGAGGTGTTTAAGGTGCAGATAGGAGAAGACTTTCGTAAAGCGTTTGGCTTCATCGCTCATCCAGAAAGTGCATTCGAATCGGAATCCAACGATACAGGTTATTGGCCAATGCTCAGGTTCTTCATTGTTCTTAATATTCTACTAGCTGTTCTCACTCCACTCGTGAATTGGTTTCACATTCCATCTGATATTGTCCATGCAGGTACCAATGCTCAAATGGGTGCTTATGTGCAGGCACCTCTCTTAGAGGCCAGCACAGGCATCTCTCGATATATCTGGATGGCCATCTTAACATACTTGGGAAACCTCCTCAAGTTCCCTCTTCTAGGTATACTTTTCCATGGTTTCTCCAAGGTAATGCGTGGGACTGGAACCCTAAACGATTCTTTCAAAATTGCTGTCTATTCAACAGCTCCTGTGCTTCTATTGGGGTGGGTGCCATTCTTTGGACTGATCTCTGGTTTGTGGGTAGGTTATCTCTATGTCGTGGGATTTTGGAAGTTGCATGATGTGAGTATGGGAAAAGCAATAGCTCTAGTCAATCTCCTCATTGGAATCCAGCTTGTATGGGCTTTCGTTTTTGGGTGGATTGGCTCATCAGTAGCATGGTAGTCTAGTGTGTTTAGGATGACTTCTTCTTTAGCTCTCTAATGCGAGCGAGGGCGGGTGAACCTTTTTCCCATAGAGTATCAAAATACTCAAGAAGAATCTTTGCCAGTTCTGGCAACTTGATCCAGACTGTGCGAGTTGAAGGATATGGAGGTAGCCACAAGACAATATCTTTCTTATCGAACACAGCAAACGTGAGGTTATCATACTCGAGATGTCTAATGTCATCGCCTAGCTCGATTAGTCCCTCATAGACCTCAAGGTCTTTTTTGGACCAATCAGGATGAAAGTTTCGAATAACTCTAGATGACTTCTTTTTCTTCAACGCATATCTAACTGCTGCTAGAGTTTCCTTTTCCGCTGGTTTAGAGGAGGCAGTTGCAACAATGAATCCGTGTTTTACATTCTTTATTGCTTCACTGTATTTGGCAATCATCGCACTGTCTCGTCGAGTGACCCAGACCACGTCTTCCTCTGAATGACCTTCACGGGCACTTGCATACGGACCAGATAGTGATGATACAAGACCTTCGACCATTCCCCACTGCTGCTTCACCTGACGGATAGTTCTCTTTTCCAATTCTTCCATCAGTTTCTTCAGTCCTATACTAGGGTCTACTGCAAGGTATTTCGAGGGCTTCCCTGGTTGTTCCATTAGAAGGCCTTTTCCAACCAAGCTATTCAGGACATCATAAGTCCGTGGTCGGGGAATCCCTGACTTCTGATTTACGCCCTTTGGAGATAGAGGTCCATGATATAGAACAGCGACGTAGGCTCGAGCCTCATAGGGTGTTAGCCCTATCTCTTCTGTCAGGACTCGGATTAATTTGTCCTGGTCGTTAATCATATCACTAGTTCTGATGTCGTGCTTATATATTTTGTTACACTAAACATGTGTAACAAAATGATAAAATATTTAAGTATTTGTTACACATTCACAGTGTAACAAAACTTGCGTGTGGTGAATCGAGGTGAAAGTAGCATCTCTCGCAAAGAGTGCAATATTGGTCTTAGACAAACTAGTGAATGAGGGCCCCCTTACTCCGCGTCAGATAGCAAAGAAATCAGACCTTGCACAGCGAACAGTGGCTCATGCGTTATTACAGCTACGGAAGTATCATCTCTGCAAGAGAAGGGCAAACCTTCTAGATATGCGTAAGCCACTCTACTATGCAGATATGGACAAACTAACTGAGTTTGAAATTGATCCAAACCGATTGCAATTTGAGCAACGACTGTACTTCAGAATATTGTAGACTTCATTTGAGGTGTTGTTATTGAGCTCTGAAAATCTTGCAACTCCTTGCTTATTGTACTGTGGTTCTTGCAGGTACTACATGAATGAGGAATGCAAGGGTTGTGGAACTGAGAGTAGACCTGATTGTGATGTTTTTCGGTGTTGTAGGGAGGAGAAGCGCTTGTTATTCTGCACAGAGTGTCATAATTTCCCATGTGCCACACTTTCGAAGAGCATTGGAGTCCATCCAGATTGGTTAAAGGATCAGGCCGCTCTGCCTACAAAGAAGTAGCAGCTCGGTACTCATTATCTTTTTACGAGTGCCTCTCAAGTTTCGATTCTCTTCTGGTATGAAGAAATACTACTGTAAATGCCAACAGCAGGGCAAGCGCTCCAAATCCTAATTTGACCACTGTTACTGAAGGTGTGACGCTCACATATCCACTTAACAGATTGACAAAGAAGTGAAGAAGAATGGGACTGATCAAGCTACCAGTTTTCAGAAACATATAACCAAAAAGAAGTCCAATCATCATACTCGAGAGCACATATTCAATGCTCCAACCAATAGCTGCTCCCGCACTGATGAAACCACCAAGATATGAGTTGATGGGCCAAACAACATGCCATAAACCAAAGAGAAATCCTTGGAGGATGATAGCTCCACGTGGACTCATTATTGCCATGAAACAGAGCAACATCACGCCCCTGAATAACATCTCCTCCATGAAGGCGTTTGCTGTTTGAAACACTAGATCGAATACAATGTAGTCCATTTTGTATATGGATAACTGAGGCTGCATACTAAGAATAAACAAGGTCAGAAAGTTTCCTCCAATTAGGACTCCGTTGAATACAACAATAGTAAGAATGGCCAAGACAACATTATTCCTCCAATCCTTCGAGTGGATACCAATATCCGACCTCTTTCTCTTTGAATGCCTAAGATATAGAAGAATCAGGATAAGTGGTATGACCTTTGAAGGCAGGATTCCGAAATCAGTTGCATTCATCTCTAGAATGAAGATATCGACTATTCTAAAGATGAGTGAGATCAAGAAGAATGAACCAGCTAAATGTAGTGGTCTTTCCGATTGAAGTTTCCCTATTGAACTATAGCGAGGAGTTTCCTCCTCGTACTCATGATTTGAGATAACTGACATTGTGTTCTCTCCTTCAATTTACTTCTGTAACCAAGAAATTAGAAAAGAACCCCTCTGCGTGCAGGAAGTGTTCGAAAACACGAAAGGCTGTTGCTTCGATAGAAACAACGGTCACAATTTGCCATTCTCTCTCAATCAGAAGATTGAAAAAACAGTCTCACACCAATCAGTAAGACCTAACGATTAGGTGAACACGCATGACCAAGGACAAGTTTGACGAACTCACCAAGTTGCGAGAACAAGCCAAACTCGGTGGTGGAGAAGATCGTATCAAGATTGAGCATGAGAAGGGTCGTTTGACTGCTCGTGAACGTCTTGACAAGCTTCTCGACCCAGGATCATTCGTTGAGATAGATGAATTCGTGGTCCATCGTGAAACAGGCTTTGGAATGG
>WOR8_10009250_pt1 | contig 10886 bp, 11 predicted proteins | sample DeeMarSeWOR38_10_FD_19890 | JGI IMG/M metagenome (IMG submission 19890)
ACTAACTAAAGGTTTTATATAGAAATTTACCCTAGCCTTAACCTTCACCCTATAACCTTCTCCTAAGTTTTCTTGGGCAAAACAAACAAAGAATTTAGAAGCAATACTTCTTATTTATTCTTTAATGGCAGATATTTCAGCAACAAGATAATGACCATAAAACTCACAATCTCTGCAACATAGAAAGTATAATCAAAACTATGACTCACAATAACAGGAATAGAAACAGCAAAAGCATTTAAGAGACCATGAAAAGCAACAACACTCCAAAGATTTGCCTTACTCCTATGAAATAAATAACCAGTAAAGATTCCAAACAAAACAACATGCAACAACTGACTCTGAACAAATTGTGAGATCCAACTAGCTTGAAACACATGAATATGCTGCAAAGAGAAAAACACAGTACTAGCAACAATCCCAATTAAAACTCCATATCTTGAATAGATTCTTGTTTGAACATACCCCCTATAAGCTACCTCTTCAGCAAAAGCCCCAAACACAGAAAACAAAAGATACAAAACAAAAGCCAAAGCAACAGAATACACCTCATACTCCTCATATCCCCCAAAATTAGGAAAAGAACCAAACTCAAAACTACTTCCCAAAACAAAACTAATCAAATAAAACAAACCCAAATAAAGCAAAGCAAAAAGCAAACCAGCCAAAACTACAAGATTACTATTATTCTTAAAAACAACAGACAGGCTCTTCTTAGAATCTTTGCTAAGCAAAACCAATGCAACTATAAAAATTATGAAATAAGATAAAAATAAAATCAGAAATATTGGTTCCAAGTTTTTAAAGAACTGCCACATTGGATAACGTACAAAATAAATTACATAACTAACAATTATAAGTACAAAAGATCCAAAGAATACTCTCCAAAATCTTTCAGAATTCATAAAACCAATTCTGCTATTTCTATCTTTAAATATATTATTTTTTTCTTTGTTTCTAAACCTGTTCTTATTCTATGTTTTCTTGGATAAAACAAACAAAGAACACAAACTCAATTAAGCTAATTGACATTTCAAACCAAAAAAGTTACATAAATAAAAATGAAGCTATAAATGATTAGCAATGTCACTTATCCCAGCCTTTGAACTAGGCTTATGGAACGCCTGGATCTACATCCTTCTAATGTTCTTAATTGTCATAGGATTAGCAAACTTGGTAATTAGATTATTCTTAGGAAAAACTAAAAGTCAAGAAATTAACAAACGTCATGGCACACAGCCTAACCTAAGTGATACAGAAAAGAAAATTGACCACCTATCCACAATCACTTTGATAGCACTAATCATATATTCAATTGTCTTACCAATACAAGTAAATACAGCTTGGTTTTACATTGGATCCTCCATTTTTATAATTGGCATAATATTTGGATTTGCTGCAATGATTAACTATGCCCTCTCTCCACCCAATAAACCAGCCACCAAAGGAGTTTATACCGTTTCAAGAAATCCAATGTATTTCAGCATGTTTATTATATTTGTTAGTGCAAGCATAGCTTGTGCATCTTGGCTTTTTCTACTATTAGCTGTAATTTGGTTAATTCTCTCAGATAGAGTAGTAGTAGCTGAAGAACGGCTATGTCTAGAAATGTATGGATATTCTTATAGAGAATATTTGAATAGAACCGCAAGATGGATAGGATTACCCAAATCAGAGAAAAAGTGATAATTGGTATAATTTCACAAGTTTTCTGGTGTAGAACAAACAAAGAACATAGTGTAAGAATCTAGAAGACTCTATTGAATTGAAGATTTATATCCATATTTCCAAGCAGAAAAAACACCTACAACTAAAAATAAAACTCCAATAAAAATCAAAAACAAACCAAAAAAAGAATCATCAACACTCAAAAAATAATATAATCCAGAAAATAACAATAACAAACCACCACCAAAAGAACTCTCCAAATAAGCCTACCTTTGGTTTCTCCCCACAAACAAAACAACTCCTCAAGAATCTACCTTAATTAAGATCAAAAGTTTCATAATTGTTTTTCTAAGTTTCCTAAAGATAGTTGTCTAAGACACAAATCTATTTTGGGTATAACTTCAAACTCTAAACACGAATTAAAGCTAAATACCAAAAATTCTAAACTCTTTTAATGTCTGTTTATCCTAGATTTCTACTGATAGAGGGAGCAGAAAAGTGAGATATAGGGTTCATAGATTCGATATTGATATGAGGAAAGACCAAAGGAAATTGGAACAGTTCTTGAATAGCTTGGAAGGTGAAGTTGTGACAATCATCCCAAGCGTTAATCCCAAGTTTACCGTTAGAGGAGCCACTGCCACGGTGTACTTTCTATTAGTTGTGGAAAAGAGCAAGTAAGACTAAAAACTGGCTCTTAACTTTCCCTTTTTTCTGTTTTATTTTATTAGCAAAGTTTTCTTTACCCTCCAGAACTTTTCTTCAAGGGTCTTAATATATGACTTCAGGACCACTGGTCACCAATTCTAAACCTAGAGGATGAAAACTATAATGAAAATGAAATGTGTAAAGCTCCAATGCCCAGTATGTAACAAGTCAGGATCATGCCAGCTCTTCTTCAATAAACAAAGTCAACTCAGATACGCTAGAGTCAGACATTATTCACATATTGATAAAGATACCAAGAGACCCCAATTTACTTACTGTAAACTAGAAGATCTAGACACATTGAAAACTTTATTATCCAAGCAAGGCATCCAACTAAATAATAAGGCAAGTATTGGTCAAAGTGGTCACCTAGGTCACCAAAACAATGTTGACCTAAAACACCAAGAATTAAGCCTTAAAGCTGGAAACAGAAGGGCTGGTAGCTCAGTACGGATAGAGCATCACCCTCCTAAGGTGGGGGTCGTGGGTTCGAATCCCACCCTGCCCGCTGGCTTATTTTATAATTTAGACTATTTTACCAAAACAACTCCAATAATCATCAGAAATAAAGTTCTAAAGTTCAAGTTATATTTTGCTTTTTTGGGATCAGTTCATTGAGTTCGTAGGATGCAACGCATAAAACGCTATCTGCTCCTCCGTAGTAGATTAGAACTTTTCCATCAACTTGAACATTTCCGCAACTAAAGATTACGTTTGGCACTTTGCCGTAGATTTCGTAATCTTTGGTTGGTTTTAAGATTGGTTTTTCTGAACGTGTCAAAACTTTTTCTGGATTGTTTTTGTCGAGCATAAAAACTCCCAATGAGTATTCTTTTTCGTAGTTCACTCCATGATAAATGCACAGCCATCCTTCGTTGAGTTCTATTGGGGTTCCGGCTGCACCTATTTTCCAGGAGTCCCAACTGTTATGTCTGGGTTCGACCACTGATCTAATGTCATACCACCGTTTTAGTTCATCGGAGTATGCTATGCATATATCAGGGTCAAAACGATGAAACATAACGTATTTGTTATCTATTTTTCGTGGAAAAACTACTGCGTCCTTGTTTCGGATACCTTTGAAAGGAAGAACTCGGTTTTTCCAATTCCAGTTTTTGTTGAGAAAATCGTTGGCTTTTATCGATGTTAAAGAGATCTGATAGAGTTGCCAGTGATTGCGTTCAGCTAATGCTGTATAGGTCATGAAAAGCTCGTTATCAATAAGTGTTAGTCTTGGATCTTCGCATCCGTTTCTCTCGATTTCTTGGGTTGGTTCAAAAACTGGTTGAGGTAGTCGTTCATCTATCTGAAATCCATCTGAAGAGCTTGCATATCCAAGTCTAGAAATGCCATCGTTACCGATTGCTCGGTATAGAATATGAACTTTATTATCCATGGAGATTGCGGCTGCGTTGAAAACTAGTTTTGATTCCCAAGGATGTTCGTGGATTGGTTTAAGAATCGGATTGCCTTGAAAACGTTTCATTGTTTTTGTTTCCTGTTAACAGATTTGAGAATTTATTCCGAAGAATTGATCTAGCAAATCTCTCACAGACAGTAAACCGGTGAGTTCGCCTTTTTGGTTCACTACTGGTAAATGTCTAACTTTGTGTTCGGATATTATTTTTCTTACCTCATTAATTGAGGTGCCTTCTTGAAGGGTGATAACGTTTTTTGTCATCACATTATCTAGGGATTGGTCCAAATTAACGTTCTTAGCCACTAGTCTTATAGCATCTCTTTCCGTAAAGATTCCTTTACACTTATTGTTGTCATCAATAACAACCACGCATCCTATGTGTTTTTCATATAATGTTTTGATTGCTTGCTTCACTGTCATGTTTGGTTTTGCTGTAATGACGTTTGTTAACATCATGTTTTTAACTTGTAACATTTCAGTGTTCACTTCTTTTGGTAACTATGACTCATTAACAACTATTAAAAGGAATCCGCATAAACTTGTATTTGTTTTGGCGGTGTGATATTCGTTAGCTTGGATTGTTAATGAAATGTAAAGGAAAACTAGGAAAACAGGTTGCTACTTGATTATCGTTTCTAAGTTTAAGCGGGCGAGAAGATAGGTAACGGTGGATTCTGCACCTTGATTAAGGTTTAATCCTTTAGGAGTTATTCCATCATAGCATGCTCCTGTTTTGGGGTCGTAGATTTTTAGGGCTTGAGTGTTTTTTCCAAAGTACCACTCGAAAATAGTTTGGCTGGCAGTTTTATATTGGGTGTTTTGTGTTATCTGAAAAGCAGTCAATGCTGTATTTACCATGCATGATGCTTCTACTGATTGTTGGTCATATATTGCTTTTAATCCATTTTTTTTATACCAACCATTATTACCTATGGGTTCAAATAGATCATTGCTCATCTGAACTTTTAGTAAGAAATTAAACGATTCTTTGGCTACTTGGAGATAGATTTCATCTCTAATGTGTACGTATGATAAAAACATGGCTTGTGGAAGTATGGGGTTACAGTAAGTTAGGCTTGTTTCAAACCAGCGCCAGCGAGTTGAGGATTTTTTTATGTACATCTTCAGAAGTTGGTTTGTTAGCTCTTTCATGCTTAGGTAAAGGTTGTGGTCTTTTGGATAAGCAATTTGATACTGACTTAGACCCAAGACTGTGAAGGCTTTGGTTCTGGGTGAGGTGGAGTCGAAAGTATTTGGAAGCGCTTTGTCGAAAATTTCTTTAGCAAGCAATTTTTTTTCTTCATTGAAATTTGAGTTAATGACGTTACCAGTTGCCCAGAGCGCTCTGCCTAAGCTGTCATCAGAGCCTACTGCGTCAAGAAATTGGCGATCATAACCCATGAAATTGTGTAATCTACCATCTTTCATTTGCATATGGTACAGAAAACTTAGGTAAAGGTCTGCGAGTTTTGTGATTTCTGGATCTTTGTTTAGCTTGTTGTGTTTTGTGCATACGATCAAAGCGCGAGCGTTATCGTCTGTGGTGTAGCCTTCTTTTCTGTTTGGTGTTGCAAACTTTGCGTGTTGGAAGATCCCAGTTTCATCTGTGATGGATGTCATGTAGTCTAGTTTTATTGGGGGTAGTTGAAGTGTTTTCTTTTTCAAACCTTTAGTATTCTCCTGTAAAGGGCTGCGTATTTTTTCGCTACTGCTACCCAAGTGAAATCTCTGCTGTAGTTATAAACGGTTTTTTGCATGTTTTTTCTGAGTTTTTCATCTTCTAATAGTTGAAAAATGCGTTCTGTAATGGATTTATAATTTTTAAATTTGCAAAGAAGACCCCGACCTTCTGATAAGGCTTCTTGCGCGTGGAGGTAGGGCGTAGCTATTATTGCTTTACCTGTTCCCATTGCATAAACAAGTGTACCGCTGCTAATTTGGTTTGGTTCTATATACGGAGTGATGTATATATCTGTTGCTTGAAGGTACTTGATTAGTTCTCTTTTAAGGAGGAAGCGGTTGTGGAATTTGACATTTTCATATAAATCCAGTTCATCAACTAGTTTGATGAGTTTCTTGCGATATCGCTCGCCTTCAAACTTTCTTACCTCTGGATGGGTTTCCCCAATTATTAGATAGATAATTTCGGGATATTTCTTTACAACGTCAGGGAGCGCTTTAATAACATACTCTATACCTTTGCCTCGGCTTATGAGTCCAAAAGTTGAAAGCACAGTTTTTCCTTTTAAACCAAAAAGAGAAGGCTTAATCTTGTTACTGTCAACAAAAGGAACAGCTGGGCAGCCATGTTGGATAACCTCGATTTTGCTTCGAGGAACATTGTAAGTTGTGAGTATTTCTGTAGCAGTATTGGTCATGGTTACTATCTTTGAGCTGTGTTTTGCGATTTGTTTGAGTACAGTTTGGGCTTTAGGTATAAAACCTGGGGAAATAGTGTGGAGTGTTGTTACTACGGGTTTTTTGATTTTATCTAGAAAAATGTTGATGTATTCACCCCATTCTCCACCGAATAAACCAAATTCGTGTTGTAGATTAACTAACTCAGCTTTGGACGAATTGACAAAGGAGGCTGCATTGGCGTAATCTTGGGGTATGTCACTTCTAATTTGAAATTTAACCCTGTTATCATAATTGTAGATTGTTTCCTTTTGGTTCATTGCAATAATTACTGGTTTTCTTAATGCACCTAGCTGATTTGTGGCAATAACCAAGTTTTTTGTGAAAGTTGCTATTCCGCATTCTCGTGGAGGATAGCTACTAATATACGCGATCTTGTTTTTCCCAGAATTTTCTAGCGAATTTTTACTCGTTTTGCATCAACACTTTTTTAGCTATCTTGAGAAGAAATCAACAACTTGCTTAACAAAATTAAGTAGTGAAATCATTCTTAAAACTAGTTCTAATTGAAGCGAATGTATCATTAATGGCTTATGGTTTTAGTTAGCTATATTGATGTGGAATCGAGTTTATTCTATTGCGTTTTCTCTTTTTTCCATTTTTGTATTTGTGCTTCCGCTTCTTGGGGTTCTGTAATGTAGTAGGTGCAATCTATGGCTTTTTTCGGGTTGCTATCAAGGCTTTGGAGTATTGAAACTAGCTTTCCGTTCTTAAAACCAAAATATGTGCATATTTTGCCCATTTTTGTTTTCCTTCAAATGTTTCAGGTGTGGGTTATATTTGTTATTTGCCACATTATTTTGTAGCATATATTAAACTCTTTCTCTGACATTCTTCTTCTCATTCGTTTACCCACATTGTATTGTATCGCAAGAGTTGATATAAACAAGATTTCAGTCTATGAACTATATCAAAAAATGAAATATACACTAACTGTTTATCCAAATCCCATTATCTCTTTAACGGTAACAAAACCATCTACGTCTAGTTATTTACCGACCCATACGGCTTTGGCTACAATATTCATGTGAACAGTCACAACAAGGTTAAAAAAAATGGGAAAGTTGAGCGGGTGATATCTCCACTTGGTGTGGGGTTCGAATCCCACCCTGCCCGCTTTAGACGAACCTGGGACATTTTTTAAAGTGTAATTATTTGCGTTTTCTAAAGATGTTATTACCTTTATAATCACATACATATTCGTAACCAGCTTCTATTAGCTTACAGACTTCTTTTTCTGAATGAGCAACCTTCGCAACAAAGTCGTCTTCTTTGAAGTTGACTAAGTGAGTGTATAATAATGTATTATTGATGTTTCTATGTCCTAATATATGCATGACGTGAAGGATGTCTTTGGTCTTATGATATTCCATTTTTGCTTTCCAATGTCTGAAGGTGTGAAAGTGTAATTAAAGTGTATTATAAGCGTAAATGGTGTTTGTAACAGCATATCGAACATCTGATACAGATGTAAAACGGCTGTAAAACAGTGTGACACCCACGTAAAACAACACAAAACAAATTCGTGAAACGATGTGCAACAGCGTAAAACAGATTGTTATTCAAACATGAAACAGCGTGCAATTTTGTAAAACAGAACTTTAAACTGTCATAAAATGATCTGGAATTACCTTTATGAAGTGGTTTTTATGGTTTTTTATTGGTAAAAATTTTTTGTTTTTAGAATTTAAATAAAAAGACCGGGTAACAGCATGTAACAAAATGTTACACAAGTGTGTTTTTTTCCGTGAAACGACGCAACCGTGTAACGTTTTACGGTAAAACGAGCATTGTTTTACAATTCTTGTTAAATGCATATTACATATTTTTTATTGATTTTTTAGAAATTAATAGGAAAAGTTTATTGAGCTACTGGCTCATCATTTGAAACAGCAGCAGGCTTATCTAAATATCTCTCAGGCTCTTCCAATCCAAAAGCATATCGCCAGAATCTCCAAGGAAGTTTACTGCAGAAACCCGCTGCTATGTTTTGCAAACCATAATTAGAGACCCACATTGAAGGATGCAATTCTTGCCAAAACTCTTTAGTTAACAGATTTTTAATATTTTCAACTATTTCCACAGATTTGCCCGTAATAAAAGATCTGATAAGCTCTCCATTATCCTTGTTTAATGCTTGTTTAATTGCATCAACTTGTTTATCATCCAATATTGGAATAGGAGTATGAAAATTAAGGAAAAAACCAACATAAAGCGCCGAAACCTCATTCTTAACCTCATACCAAAGTTCACGATAATGATAATCGGAAACCACCCATTTCAAAACTCCTTTTTGGGCATCAAACCAAAGCTCTATACGTTCCCAATCCGAATGAGGAATCTTTGCAAGCTCATATTTCCAAAAATACATAAATCTAATAACCCAAAAATTCTTAACTTCACTCTTTCTAATCCAAAACGGTTCATCAGATAAATCCCTATAAACACTGCTTGAAATCCTAGGTTCTGATTCGCTGTTATCATAAAAATATGTGTTTATAACTTCAACTTCTCTATGAATAAAAATATAACCTAACCCCAAAATTACAGAAAGAACCAAAAACCACCTTGTCCAAATAAACCAACCACTAACCCAACCAGCAGTATCAGTAGGAATATTAAGGATCATCTCAGCATAAAAACCAAAAAGTAAGCCTAAAACAACATAAATTATTAGAATTAAAATTCTCTCATCAGGTCGCTGATTAAAAAGTTTTTTTGATCTAACACCCCATCTCCATACAAAAAGCAAAGTTACAACTGAAAAGAAAATTGCTATAATTAATGTCAACTCACTACTTAATGAAAATATTGAAGTTTGCACTTGATTTATTTGAATAAAAAACACAAAAATCATTGATAAAACAATAAAAAATGGCAAAATGATCCTGAGTTTTAAGATTCTTCCTAAAAAATTTTCTAAAATTTTTTCAAAAACAATTCTTCTTACTCCTTTGGTCCCTGTTGCATATTCAGGTATTTTTAAAACATAGGGTCTATATTTTGATACTAATCTATTTGGATTAGTTAGATTATTGTCTAATAATCTTCCAGAAGAAATATCATAAAGAGAACCTTTTTCAAAATTTTGAATACCCTTTTTATTTTTATTAAGCACAAAAGCTAAATCAGGTTGAGGCACTACTACTGCTGAAGTTATTTTTTCCATCAAACCTTTAATTTTAAATGAGTCTGCCCCAAATCTTCTATCGAGCTTATAATATTCTCTTTTGCGGCTTTTTCCTAGAGAATGAATACTTGACCAGTAATCTCTATAATGCAAGGGTGGACTCCAAATAGTCTCTAGAGAAGTTTTGTCAAAAACATAACCCATCAAACCAAAAAATAAACCTAAAGTTGTAAACGCAATAATAAATGAAATAAATTCTGGAATATAAGTCTCTATTATGCTTATAAAAATTGATAATCCTTGTTCACCTATCGAGTTTTCTGTAAAGATTAAGCTATACTCAATAAATAAAACTGTTAAAAGATTTCCAATCAGAAGTGACATAGAGGTAAATAGACCATAAAAAAGTCCTCCCAAAGGCTTTTTATTTAAAAAGCTTACTGTGGCAGTTAACAAAAATAAAATAAATATTGGAATTAATTGAAATTCCTGAATTATAGGTAATAGAACACCTATAAACAATAAAATAAATCCAGACAAGCTTACTATTACAGATTTTGTTGATATCTCCACTAGGTTTGAGGCTCGAATCCCACCCTGCCCGCATTATTTTTTAAATAAATCATAATTTAACCCTCAATTCAGCAAATAAATCTAAAATAAAATTTAAGGAAAAATTTTCTGGAATCCTCAATACTGAAAAAAATGAGGAGTATCAAAAAAGTATCATTTTGTATTTGAATTTAGTATCACACATAAAAAATGAGATTTTAAAAGGGACATCTCCATTAAATTTTAGATCAAATTATATTCTTTTTCTAAAGATTTTTAAAATAATGAAAGTAAGGAGAGGAAATAGTTATTCTAGCGGGTCATTGCTCTTTTGAATACTGGAACAGCGATTGCTATCATGATTGTTCCAAAAACAATTAGGACTGTAAGTTCAGTAGTTAACGCCGGAATGCTTGCTCCTAACACCATTACTTTTCTTAAGGCATCCACTACATAGGTTAATGGTAGAATCTTTGAAATGCTTTGCATATACCATGGCATTTGCTCTATAGGGAAGAAAACTCCGCTTAGAAACAGCATTGGAAACATTATTGTAGTCATTATCATAACTGCAGTTTCTTGATCCTTAGCAAAAGATGTTAAAACAACACCTAAACCAACAAAACTAAAAACACCTAAAAGGAGCAAACCAAAGACTAGAAGGATGCTGCCCTGGACAGTGACACTAAATAAAATGATTGCCAAGCTAAGTATTAGTATTCCCTGAAGCAGACCTCGCGCCATCTGGGCAAAAGTTTTTCCAAGTATAACTGATAGTCGGTTAATTGGAGCAACCATCATACCATCCAAGGTGCCAAGTTCTCTCTCATGAGAGATGGCGGCAGGAAGACCCGTCATAACGCTCATCATAACTGTCATTGCCATAATGCCAGGGGCAATAAAATCAAAGTAATTAAATTCCCCTTCAATTGAACCCATAGTTTCAATGTTATAAGGTTGTACAATAGCTAATGCATTATTTAGATCTAA
>WOR8_10009868_pt1 | contig 10886 bp, 11 predicted proteins | sample DeeMarSeWOR38_10_FD_19890 | JGI IMG/M metagenome (IMG submission 19890)
TGATTGCAAACATTTATCCAAGAGGAGGAATTGATCATGAATACTGACAAAAAGCAGGACAAGGCCTCTGAAGAGGAACTTGCAGCTTATGAAAAACTGCGGCAGCAGGTGAGCAAGACCTTTGGCGGTCTCCAGGACAAAATCAACGGTGAAGCCATAAGCCAGGCAATTGACCGGGCGACAACTGAATTAAAAGAGCTGGGTGGACACTCCATGGAGGCACTCGGCAAGGCTTCTGCTGCCCTGAAAAAGGATATTGCCTCCACAACGGATACTCTCAAACCCAAGTTGAATGGGGTAACGGAAGTTACCAAAAAACAGTTTGATCACTGGCTTGACAAGGGCGGAGCCAATACTCCCGAGACAAGAGCGGTGCTTTCCTGGTGAGCGTTGCTAAAGGGCTGAGCGAATGGAGCAAGCATACGGGTGAAAAATTGGAAACCTCCCTGAAATACAAAACCGGAGAGATCACCCATGGCGGTGAATTTGTCTGTACCAGTTGTGAGGGCAAGATCCACCTGAAACAGCCGGGTCGTATACCTCCCTGTCCCAAATGCTCCAAAACCGAATTCAGGCGGACCTGAAATCCTGCAGGTGAAAGAGTTTACGCTTGTCATGGCACGCGATCGTGGGATGATGCAAATGAAGGATTACCTATTGAAAGCAATAGGTTAGAACCAACATAATAGCCTTAGCAATATTCTTGAAATGGCTTGAATGATGGTTTTAAGTCACAATTTGTTGTATCTAAAACATTACATATCCACTGGACTTTTTACTTCATAGATTGATTGTATAAACTCAAGATGGTGGTAAAAGTATGTAGTTTATAGCCATCCCCTCCAACCGACACATTGTAGTATTTTTCTTGTCTCGTCATATGTTTTAGTAAATTTTTTCCAATAAATTTCTTTTCTTGTCTAGTACCAAGGTACAATTGAAGCTCGCTCTTTTAATCATTAAAATATCAAAATACTGATGGGAGTCTTATTATGCCCTAACTAAAGGGGGGTTGATATGAAAAAAGACACCGCAGAGAACGTTAAATCAACTCTAGATGTTTTAAGGACTGAAATTATTGTTAATCAGGCCCTGATTGACATCCTGATTGCCAAGCAAGTAATCACAGAGGAAGAGTTGGTGAAAAGCATTAAGGAAGTAAAGAAAAATCAATTAAAATTGCTCCGAGGATTGAACAAAATAGTTTCATTAAATGGAGGAGGTTCCCAATAATTCCTCTCCTGTTTTTTATAAATAAGGAGGAACATTATATGTCCCTTACCAAACTTGACCTCATCAATCAGGTCTATTCATCTAATTCCAAACTTACCAAAAATCAGGCACGTAAAGCTGTTGAAGCCATTCTGAAAACCATGAAAGTAAGTCTTGAAAATGGAGATGATGTCTTGCTGTCAGGTTTTGGAAAATTCACTGTCAAAGCTAAATCTGCAAGGAAAGGCAGAAATCCTCAAACAGGTAAATCAGTGATACTGGAAGCCCGAAAGGTTGTTACATTTAAACCAAGTAGGTTATTACGTGAGAAGATGAACGGAAAGTAGTATGTCCTTGACTAATGGTTATTATTCAATATCGCCAGTCAATATCTTAACCCTGCCTGAGCAACTCCCAAAAGTCTACATATTGGCAAGACATCAATAGTTTCTCTAGCATCAAAAAACAATAGAGTAAACCTTGTTTCCAGCAAGCATAATTCATTGCCGAACCTTCATTCTCCATTTCTGATATTTTTGACTTAAAAGGATTCGCTTCAAAATAATAATTGCCCAATTCAAAAGATTTGAAATTTTCTCTCACCAATTTAATTCTTTAATATCATACAATTACGCTCAAAATCTGTTTCTATTTTTTTTTATCACCATCATCTTTTTCTCTTTTAAAAATAAGGCACAATTTTTGCTTATATTTTTGCGTATAATTTCACGAGCACACCTTTTTTTAATTAATAGGTAAATTAATAACAAAACATAAGGGGGCGTAATGAAACTATTTAAAATTTTACTCATTTCCTTGTTAGTAATTTTAGTCGTTTCCTCTACTGCTATCGCAAGTGATTTTGGCTGGACCGAAGATTTCAACATACAAGCTCAAGCTGACCCGTCTGGATTCAGAGCGAGGCTTGCAACTCGATTTAATATTGGTGATGTTCAAGTCAGAGCTGTCCTAAGTAATTTTGAAAAGCCTTCTGATGCCTACATCATGTTAAGGCTTGGTGAAATGTCAGGCAAGTCAACAGATTATGTTGTCGAGAAATACAGCTACAATAAGGGTAAAGGCTGGGGCGCAGTGGCTAAGAGTTTAGGAATTAAACCAGGATCAGAAGAGTTCCATGCCTTGAAAAACGGTCATGATTTAAACGGTAGTAATAGTCATATCAGAGTTCTTTACAGCAGCAATGATCTTAAAAAAACCAGAGGGAAAGGGAAAAAATAGCTTGATCGGGCTGGCAACATTTACAGAGTGAACCTAAACTAAATCAGCCTGAGTGAGGATCATAGATTTCCTCATCTGTCTTAATGTTTTTGGATTGCATTTATATTTGATATGTTTTTCGGCAGAAATTCAAAAGTTTACTAAATATGGCAACTTCCAAAATGGCTGGGTGAATAATTTAAATCAACCATGGCACGTTAATTATGAATTATTACCTAATACATTTCTTCATATACAACAAAATATACCTTTTGACAGGGGCATTGTTGCTGGTTCTGATCATATTGCCAACAAAGGAGAGAATTTCTGCCAAAACTCAAAAAACTTTGTACTTGGCTCTCTTCATCTGGATAATAAGTTTTGCTTACAGGATAAATACCGGTCAGGACATTATCTGCCTGTTAAACAATAATGGCAATATAGGCAATGAACATCAACCCCGTAAAATGGGGGGACCGTTTAATAAGTACTATTCCAATGAAGCTGGCAGAAAGCAGTAAAATGGGAACCTATAAATTTATAGATACTTTTGGCAGAAACCAAATGAGTTCAACATAAAGTCAATCCTGCCGTTGGACAAGGCAGCCTGCAAGGAAGTATAGAAAAGTTTCTTTTGTGGCAAGACACTCTAACTCTAAAACCTCAAGCGGCAGTGGTCACTAAAAGCATTGAAACATAGCTTTCCGATTTTGACTCCTTCGCAGCCTCATGAAAGACGGCAACTTACTTGAAATATTCAACAAAATCCTAACGTCTAAATTTTCTGTATTATTCTTCTGTTTCTTGTGATAAAATTTGATTTGAATTTTCTTATGGCAAAATTTTCTTAAAATTTATGAGTAGTTAAAGCAAAAAGGGAGGGGATATGATTCGTTATATTGCTAAACCGCTTAGTCTTTTTTTAGTTTTTTCTTTTCTATTATTAGATTTTACTGTCATTTCTGCCAAGGCAGGTCTCATAGGAACCGAGGCAGCCATTAATTCTCTCCAGGGAGAAAACTCTCGTGCCCGGGTTACAGCTTTTTTGGATCGGCAGGAGGTTCAAGAGGCTTTTATAGATAAAGGCATTGATCCTTCACAGGCAAAAGATCGTATAGCGAGCCTTACAGATCAAGAAATATCGCAGATATGCAAAACCCTTGATCAACTCCCAGCAGGTGGTGATGGAGTTGGGACTGTGGTTGGTGCTATTGTGCTCATCTTCCTTATCCTGCTCCTAACGGATATCCTTGGTTTCACAAATGTTTTTCCATTCGTAAAACACGCAAAATAAATTGGTACATATTGTTCATCAGATCGGTAGCTGGGCTACTGGTCTGATATTTATCATTTTTTTTTGTACTTCTGCTGGATGCAGCCTATGGCGCACAGACAAATTTTTATTACCTGCAGATCAGTCTGAAGAAATATTACTTGATGAAGTTCCTTTTTTTCAACAGGAAACATACCAGTGTGGCCCCTCTTCACTTGCAATGGTTTTAGCTTGGACCGGTCTTGAATTGACCCCGAATGATTTGACTGTTGATGTATATACACCTGTTCTTCATGGTAGTCTTCAGCCCTCTCTAATTAGTGCTGCCAGACAATATGGCCGAGTTGCATATCCCATAAAAGGATTAGAGGAATTGTTTGCGGAGATTAATGATAATCATCCTGTTATCGTTCTCCAGAATCTTGGTCTTAAATGGTACCCTAAATGGCATTATGCGGTGGTGATTGGCTATGAAAACAGTGGAAAAACGATCATTCTTCATTCAGGGGTGAAACCGGCTGAACGCCTTTCAATACAAACATTTCAATACACTTGGTCTCGCTCCGATTATTGGGGATTGCTGGTATTGCCTACAGATGAATTACCCGCCATAGTTACTGAAGAAAAATACTTGAATGCTGTGGCTGGATTAGAACGAACAGGACAATTTGAAGCGGCAATCAGTGCATACAAATCCGCAATTAGCCGATGGCCCCAAAGCTTATCCGCCTGGATGGGATTAGGAAATAGTTCATGCAATTATATCCATCAAATGGCATGCCAATAAATAACTTTGCACAAGTATTATGGGAGCAAGGTAAAAAAGAACAAGCAATGCAAGCAATTCGCCATGCCATCGAGCTAGGTGGCCCATTGAAGTATGTTTTTGAAGAAACCTTACAAGACTTTGAAGAAAACACTAAATAATATATAAATTCCCTCAACTTTCTTAAAAAATGATCTATTATAGTTTTCTGATACATTTAAAAACATTTAGCTCTTGCTTACGAACCAGCTCCATATTTGCTATTTCTTTAACATTACTATTATTCCTTAATGGTTGTTCAAGCCACAGGAATTACACGCCCCAGTCAGATTTAGTCGGTTACAGTGAATCTGGAAAGGCTTCATACTACGCAACAAAATTTCAAAACCGGAAAACAGCAAATGGGGAAAGGTTTAGCAATTACTCAATGACCGCAGCTCACAAGTCGTTGCCATTTGGCACAAAGGTAATTGTTACAAATAGAAATAATAGCAAAAAGGTTAAAGTCACAATCAACGACCGAGGCCCTTATGTTAAAGGCAGGATTATAGATCTTACACAAGCTGCTTTCTCAAAAATTGAAAAACTTGACAAAGGTATTGCAGAGGTGAAAATCAGGGTTGTTAATTAATATTTCTAACTTGGTCTCAATATAAGTTCCACAAGTGGATTTATAGCAACGTCAACATTACCAGTCAACACATTGACAGGTCATTCCTTCCACAAATAGTCAAGATTGTGGCAAGCAATCTGCTCCCCATTAAACCCACCTTCCTAACACATTTTGGCACTTGATTTAATCCATCAAATTTATTAAAAGGAATTTATAATCAACATTAATAATTTAGTATATATATCTCTTCTCAAGGAATGGAATCCTATGAGTATAGTAGTTTATAAAGCCTCCTAGTAAGATTCAATACTTTATGAGGCTTTTGTGTTTTCTTATGGGTTAAAATCATTGTATGGTCTGCAGCAATGATTAATACAGCAATAAAGGGCGGAGCAAGGCTAGACTGAGATTCATTATATTAACTATTTAAAACAGGGGATTATAAAGAGGTGGTCTAATTTTATGGCAGTGTTTTTGGGCGTATTGGCTGACCGGCTTAACTGGCTTCAATGCTAATGCAAAGTTTAACAATCGGCATAGTGGAAACGTAACACAAATTTGTTGTATTTTGCTTCCTTAGCCCTTTTTTATTAACCTTTCGTCTAAAAGGAGAAAAATGTTATGTTGAAAGCAATACTTAGCAGTATAGGAGTTTTGTTTGTCGTTACACTCCTGATTAGTGGGTGCAGCAAACCAGAGGAAAAGACGGTTGAAGCACCACCTGAAACAAAGCAAACCATGGAGCAGCCAGCCCCAGCTGTTCAGGAACAGGCAGCTGAAATGAAGGAAGAAACAGGGGAACAAGCTGAACCAACAGGTGAGGTAGCCCAGGAACAAGCTGAACCAACAGGTGAGGCAGCCGAAGAAAAAGCTCCAGCCGTACCAGATGAGGCTAAGAGTGAAGCAATGGAAATCGACACCAGTGTTGACGTGACCCTGGAACAGTTTAAGGCGGATATCAAGGGCGGCGATGAATTTCTGCAAAGTGCCAAAGGCGTTCTTGTTTTCCCCAAAGTTATCAAAGCAGGCTTTATTGTTGGTGGTTCATACGGTGAGGGTGCCCTGCGCATTGGCGGGAAGACCGTTGATTATTACAACTCCTGGCCGGGGCCCAGTCAGTACGGGTTATCATTGTCTTCATGCAGGACGATGCTCTGAAAAAATTCCGGGAGAGCAAAGGCTGGGAAGCAGGTGTTGACGGCTCAGTGACCCTGGTTAATGTTGGAGCAGCAGGGACGATTGATACTACAACCATCAAGGACCCGATTGTCGGTTTTGTCTTTGGCAACAAGGGATTGATGGCCGACCTGTCCCTTGCGGGCTCCAAGTACACAAAAATTGTACGGTAGAGATTTTTTAACTTTTACTTAAAAAGTCGGGATGGCTGCTGATATGTCTGAGAATCACTTCTTCCTAAATTGTGTCGGCCGCTGAGCAAGGTTAAGCTATCCCTTTTAGCGTCCCACAATATTTACAATACCTCCCTCATTTTAAATTTTTCCTAAAAAATTCCATGTTATGACTTCTTTCATTTCTGGGAATTTCTGTCATGATAAAGCGTAACAATTTTGAAGCACTGAATGAAAAAATGATTTTCACTTTTTTCGAAAGAAAGTTGCTACGGTTGCGGTATAGTCCCTTATTCACGTATGAGAAGTGCTTAATCATCCAACTGAGAGGGGCAGGAAGAGAACTCTTGCTCTTCTGAGAGCTTTAGTATAGATGTTTTGAACGGTTACTCGAAAACCATGAAGAGATCAAACAATGAGGATGGATAATGATCTGTAGTCATTGCCCGGCAACAGAATCCCCGCAAGAGTTGTCGCGGCCGAAAATAGGTCTGGTGTTAAGTGGCGGCGGCGCTCGGGGTGCTGCCCATATCGGAGTTATCAAACTACTCGAGGAGATGCGTATCCCAATAGATTATATCAGTGGTACCAGCATGGGGGCCATTGTCGGGGGACTCTATGCTTCCGGGATGCCAAGTGACGAACTTGAAGAAACCGTTACCAGCATTGATTGGGAAGATGCATTCAGTGATCTTATACCAAGAGAATATCGATCCTACCGGCGAAAAACAGATGATGTAACGTATCTTGTAAAAAACAAAGCGGGATTAAGTGATTCCTTTGAAGTCAAGATCCCCCCCGGGTTTCTCCAAGGACAGAAAATAAATATTCTCTTCAAGAGGTTGGCTTTGCCGGTTAGTACAATTAACGATTTTGACAACTTCAGGATTCCCTTTCGGGCGGTTGCAACGGATATTGTGACAGGCAAGGCGGTTATCATTGGTTCGGGAGACCTGGCTCAGGCGATGCGTGCCAGTATGTCGATCCCGTCAATTTTTTCTCCAGTCAACCTGGATGATAAAATACTTGTTGATGGCGGGATAAGCAAAAACCTCCCGATAGATGTGGTTCGAAATATGGGGGCTGATATCATTATTGCAGTTGATATAAGTACCCCCCTGGCTGGACCTGATAAATTGAAATCCTCTCTGCAGATTACCGTGCAGTTGACAGGTATCCTGACACGGAGAAACACTGAGGAACAGATCGCCACACTGGCAGAAAAAGATATTCTTATTGTTCCAGACCTTGGGGGCATCTCCTCAGCTGCTTTTGACCAGACTGGCAAAGCAATTCCAATCGGCTATAAAGCTGCAGAGGCGAAAAAACAGGAACTCATGGGCCTAGTCATATCACAATCAGACTATGACGCTTACCTTGCCGCAAGGAACCTAAACAAGGCAAAGAGGGAGCCCGAGCCGCCGGTTATTGATTTTATCAAATTGGATAACCGATCCAGAATCAGCGATAAAGTTATTTTAGCCCGCCTGCAAATTGAAACGGGCCAGCCCCTTGATGTGGAAAAACTTGAAAAGAATATTGGTGTGATTTATGGACTGGAGCTATTTGAAAACATTACCTATGCGATAGTTTCAGAGAATGGAAGGACCGGGCTTGATCTGCTGGTGAGAGAACGCTCCTGGGGGCCTAATTACATCCAGGCAGGGCTGACGCTTTCCGGGAATCAGGACGGCGAGAATTTTTACAATCTCGGTTTGGCCTACACCCGTACAGCAATAAATAGGTTGAATGCCGAATTTCGAACCGGCGTTCAGGTCGGTAGTGCACCTTTAATTTTTGCCGAAGTTTACCAGCCTTTAGATTTTGATTCCCAATATTTTATCCACCCGAGATTGTTCTGGGGCAATGAAAATGTCAATATTTTCTCGCCAGCCGGCGATATATTGGCTGAATACAATATAACAAAATACGGTGGCGATTTGGCATTTGGAAGGGAGTTGGGAACCTGGGGTGAAGCCCGCATTGGCATAATGCGGATGCAGGGCGATGCCGGGCTCAAAAAAGGTGAACCACTTTGGCCTGACTATGATTATGACCGTGGGGAACTTTACCTCAGACTCACTGCCGATAAATTTGATAACTTATATTTCCCCCGCGAAGGTATTTACAGTTTTGTGGAATATCTCTCCTCTCAGGAGGATATCGGCGCAGACAGTTCTTTTGATCAGGTTTTTTTCAATGCCTTAATCGCTAAAAGCTGGAGCCGCAATACCCTGCTTGGGGGCGCCCGTTTTTATTCAACACTTGACAGTGATGCTCCGCTTCAGAATCTATTTCAATTGGGAGGTTTGTTCAACCTTTCAGGGTATCTTGAAAATGAATTAAGCGGCCAGCATCTTGGATTGCTGAGAATTTTTTATATGCGGCGCATTGTAGATTTTAATCTCCTACCAACCTATTTGGGAGCCTCTTTGGAATTCGGCAACGTCTGGCAGAATGATTCCGACATTGACTTTGATACCCTCATCACGGCGGGCAGCCTGTTCCTTGGTGTTGATACACCCCTGGGACCAATCTATCTTGGATATGGAATCGCTGAGGGCAATAAGAACAGCTTTTATTTTAATTTGGGTCCGGTGTTTTAAACCTCAGTGAAATCATGATACAGTGCCAATTCTAGCCCTGCCTTTCAGTAATTCTATGTAGCTCTCATCTCTAATCTAACAATAGCATCAACCATGGCAATCCTTGAAAGCATGTATCAACTTGAGCATCAGCACCGATTAAGTTGGGCACATGGCTGACAGGTTCAAAATTTGTCAGGCAATTTCCAGTTACATCAAAAGTATCCAAAGCTGTCAATCCACTGAATGTAAGAGGAATGCTGCCCGATAGTTGATTACCATATACCCAAAAAAACTGAAGATTACTTAAACTTCCTAATTCTTCCGGTATGCTGCCCCTGAGTTGATTATCATGTAAATTCAGTCTCACAAGATTAGACAAATTTCCTAATTGCCATGGAATATTGCCCGTGAGTTCATTTACACCTAATAATAGATCGCGTAATTCTGTTAAATCACCAATCTCTGCTGGAATACTGCCTGTGAATCCGCTTCTATATAAGTACAAATACTGAAGACTAGACAAACTGCCAATCTCGATCGGGATGCTGCCCTCAAGTTGATTGGCAGCTAAATTCAAATATTTAAGATTATTTAAACTTCCAATCTCTGAAGGAATGCTGCCCGTGAATGCATTAAAATGCAATCTTAAGTCCACTAAGCTTGTTAAATTCCAAATCGCTGGTGGGATGGCACCATCCAACTGGTTCTCATGTAAATATAAATATTGAAGATTAGACAACCCTCCTATCTCTGGCGGTATGCTGCCGTCGAGGTTGTTTTCAGCTAAGTTTATAGCAGTTAAAGAACTTTGCCCATCGCAGGTTATCCCATACCAATCACATTCTGTGCCTGGTTCCCCAAGCCATCCTGCGCTATTTGTCCAACCAGGACCATTTGTACTGTTGTATAAAGCAATCAGGGCCTCTCTTTCTGATGATGTGACAGCGTGGATAGGAAAATCTGGCAATGCCAAATATATTACAAACACGCTTAACACTAATTGAACAACTTGCCGGAAACTTTTTAATGTCATTTGCCCCTCATTATTTACCACTGAAAAGACAATACAATCAATTAATGTAGGTGCAGCCTTTTAACACAAGAAATCTTCTTTCATACTTGCGAAACAGCAGGTCTGGATATGTCCTGTAACTAAAATTAAACACCCTCTTTGAAACAACTGTAAGCCAACTACATTATAAATAAAATAATGAAAACTATATAAGGAGCAAAGTCAACTAGAAGAAAATACTGTTAGGAATATTTTTTATTGGTGAAATAGGGTGCGAGTGGTCAAGTAAATTAAATTGCAGATGTCTTGCCAACATGGTTACTTTTGACAAGCCTAGGCTGAGTTAAGATTGCCGGTGTACCTCTTGTTCGAGTAATCCTTCCACATATAGTCAACGTGTTGGCAAGATGTATTGACTCTGAAATGCAATACGAATCATAGCCTAATTCCCCACCCATTATTAAGTACTTGATTCAAATTATTATCTCTCAATAAATATGTATATTCCCATCAAGATTATAGAGGATGGCTCTCGATATTTTTTGATTAAATAGAGGGGTACAAAAATTTATACTCATTGTATTGAACATCATACACAGAGTGAAGCCAAATTAAGACAAAGTTTTCCCGATACATATTTTTCTCTTCAACAAATCAACAAGTTATTCAAGCTTGCCCAGTATTGGCATTCTACTTGCAATTTAACTAATAAAACATCGCAAAATAAATTCTTTTACGGCTAAAAAATAGCATTTTGCTTAGATGTCATAAACATGACAATCATGGAGATAGAGAAGAAATGATCCCAATCCAACACCTTGCTATCCATTTCTGTACATCTGTTCTACTATGGGC
>WOR8_10007082_pt1 | contig 10883 bp, 12 predicted proteins | sample DeeMarSeWOR38_10_FD_19890 | JGI IMG/M metagenome (IMG submission 19890)
CAAGGTTTATGTTACCCGAGGTATCAACGGTTGAGACCCAAGCAATTGGTCGAGGTAATACTGTGCCAATAAGAATCTTATATATATCCTGGTTTGATCTACTTTCGGGACGTATTTCCATCTTTTGCTATCCTCCTGAAATATAACGGCCGAACTCAACCCTCCTAAGCTTGTCGAAGGGTCGGCAGCTATCCCACCCTTTCGATTGCCCGCTTTCTGCTGCTGACTCAGCTTGCTTCCCCCGGGAGGCCGGATGGCCGCTATGAATCCTTTCGCTTCAACCAGAAATCAAAGGACCGTCCAGGAACAAATATGTCCAGGCCGATCGAGGGGACATCGAGCAGGTTCTTCACCACATGCGGTTCATTCCCCGGGATATAGGCAGCATCGCCCTCTCCAAGCACCTGCTCTCCGCTCCCATCAGTAACGATTGCCAGTTTGCCTTTGACAACGACCAGCACCTGCGCGTTCGGATGATCGTGCATGGGCGAAGCATGATGTGGCGGCTTGATGAAGTGCTCGATGGAAATATCTTTTTCATTGCAGAGACTCACACGTTTCCAGTCCTTTTCGGGCTCGTAACTCTCTGCGCTGCTGAAACGGACAACCTTCATGGATCACCCTCCTGTCGTTTCTTAAAAGTAGACAGCTACGTATTCGATAACACACACACTATTGAAAACGAAACATACTGAAACCGAGATATGTCCTGATCGCACCGAATTATACCCTCGGAAGTTTCTGCATGGTAGCAAAGATTATTATGTCAGCAAACCTTGATTCTTTGTTCAATTCTCACAGCAAAATCTCAGGCAGGTATTTTCGACCCTCGTAAATAAGGTCGGCTTACAAGCCTGCCTGTTATTTTCCCATACCTATCAGTCCATGATACAGGTTTGCTAAGTACGAAATACATAGTTACACTGATTTAAAATCATTTATCAGCGATATAACCTGAATCAACACGGTAATCGTGGCCATAAACACCAAATTGTTGGGGCGGTTCAACGATAATTATCGTGTTTGCACACAACTGATCGTGTAGAATGAATTGCAGAAAACCCTAGCAATGGAGGATCAACATGCCAGTAAGAAACGCAGAAGCGGAATGGAAAGGTAATTTAAACCGTGGCTCGGGACGCATGAAGCTGGGCAGTGGAGCCTTTGAAGGACCTTACTCCTTCGCTTCCAGATTTAAGGATGGGCCCGGCACCAATCCCGAAGAATTGATAGGCGCAGCCCACGCCGGCTGTTTTTCAATGGCACTGTCCCATATGCTGGCCGAGGCAGGCCACATACCGGACGTAGTCCACACCACCGCCAAGGTTCATATCGACAAGGTGGAGGACGGTTTCAAAATCACCACCATCGAATTGCAGACAGAAGGCAAGGTCCCCGGGATTGACGAGAAGACGTTCCAGGAAAAGGCAGAGGCTGCCAAGGAAGGATGCCCCGTCTCTAAGGCCCTGGCCGGCGTAGACATAAGATTACAGGCCAAACTAGTCCTGTAGTTTCATTGGCCTGATTCTGGAAAACAGCTGCTGGCAGGACAGTGCATCTAGTTCAGCTGGAGCGGTCCTGCCGCCAGCCATCCCAGCCTTATGGGATTTGCTCATGTATGAAGAGCTAAGGAGAACCAGAGAACTGAGGTGCCCTTTTCTGGGCTGCAAAAGTAAGCAGGTTGCTAGCGTGGGATATGTCGACTCTCGCACCGCTTCCCAGCAGTCACCAAATGATTTTAATGAACATCTTTTCCAATGCCAGGAATGTGAGAGGGAGTTCCTGTTTATCGGCGATTTGTCATCAGAGTGAAAAACAGCAATAGAATGGAGAACAACAATGAAAAATAAGGAAGCCTACAGGCAGAAGCTCGAGGCACAAATGAGAGAATGGAGCGCTAAAATCGATGTAATGAAGGCGAAGGCTGATCAAGCAGAAGCTGATGCCAAAATTGAGTACCAGAACCGGATTGAGGACCTCCGACAGAAAAAAGAAGCTTTGCAAGCAAAACTCAGTGAGTTACAGAACGCAAGCGACGCCGCCTGGAAAGATATCAAGGCCGGGACGGAAAGGGCGGCAGCCGATCTCAAGGATGCCCTGCAGAGTGCGCTCTCAAAGTTCAAACAGTAGGGTGGTGCTATAGCGACATTTGAAAAGATTAGGACCACTCCTGAAAATACAGCCAACACCCCATAGTATTTCTGCTGGATGTCTGTTTCAATCTCGCTGGTTCTATTGGTTTCTCATCAACATAATGTCAATCTCATTTATTTGAAAATCTCAAGAGAGGAAAGGGTTAGGCTCATGACGCAATCACATGCAGTAGCAGGTAGCGTCCTAGGCTCATGACTGCAAAGGAGATCTCGCTATGAAACGTGTTGGTACTATCCTGGCAATACTATGCTTGTCCTTTATTATCTTGTCATGCGGAGAAAGCAAGGAGAGCAAAGTAACCTCGGAAGACGTCAAAAAAGAGACAAAAGAGGCATATGAAACTGCGGCGGAATATACCAAACAACAGAAGGAAGAATTTCAGAGAGAGATGCAGGCCAAGCTGGACGAATACCGGAAAATAATATACGAACTGCGAGTTGAAACCGAGGAGATGAGCGCCCAGGTGAAAGCCAACATGAATCGGCACATAGAGGATCTGGAAGCGAAGCGAAAGGCTGCAGAGGAAAAACTGGCGCAACTAAAGTCCTCGAGCGGTAAAGCCTGGGCGGAGATAAAGAAGGGTTTAGACCAGGCAGTGAATGATTTGGACCAAGCCTACGAGAATGCAAGCTCTCAATTCAACTAACCCGGGCATGAGAACTTACCCCTGCCGATCTGCTGGGGTAATCATTGAGAAAAGATGCGGGGCGGGCAAAAAACCCGCCTCCGATATTTTCCAGTGAGGAAAGGAAAAGCCGTGTTTGACGTCAATATCAACTGGGCCCAGATTCTCGCCCACTTTTATCATCTCGCCGTTGCATACGTATTGGCCTTTCCTATTGGCTGGGACAGGGAAACGAGCAAGAGGCGCTTCGGCCTCCGAACCTTTCCCCTTGTGGCCGTGGCAGCATGCGGTTTCATGCTCACCGGCATCAACGTGTTGGACACCACTGGGGCGGAAGGTAGAGTCCTTCAAGGAATCATCACCGGCATAGGTTTTATAGGAGGCGGGGCCATTCTCAAAGGTGACTCAACCGTCAAAGGCACTGCAACTGCTGCGAGTATCTGGAACACCGGCGCCATTGGAGTAGCAGTGGCCTATAGTAGATTAGAGATAGCGATTCTTTTGAGTCTGCTGAATTTCATCACGCTGCGCTTGATAGGAGAGGTGAAAGAGAAATTCGACTCTCACCATGATGATAAAGCGGCCTAGACCTCACCGACTCCCCGCGGTCAAACCTGTGGGAGTAGGGGAAACCAACCGGCACTCTCAATCAAGCTGCACCTGTGTTTTGTCGTGCTCCTTGATTAGCTTCGCGGCGGCCTTTGTCTTTTCCGAGATCAACTCCCACTCAGCTTTTAGCCGCCGCAGCGAGGTGTTCCATGGGATGAGTTCATCGTTTTTGTGGTCTGATTTGTGACCAAGAATCGATTGGTAAAGGCAGACCAGTCGGTCCGCAGAATTTTCCCGGGAGAAACGATTCGCCGTCTTCAAAGCCTCCTTTTGCCATTCTTTTGCACGGGTCGCATCTTCGGTAAAGCTGCGAATAGCCCGGGCAAAGGATTGCCGGGACGCGGTTTCGGCAAGCAGGCGACCGTTTCGCCCATCTTCCACAACCTCCCGGGCTCCTGAGGCATCGAGGGCGATCACCGGTTTACCGGCAGCCATGGCTTCCGTCAGCACCATCCCCTGGGTTTCAGATTTGGAGCTGAAAACGAAGAGGTCCATGGCCTGGTAAACATCGGCCAGGTCTTGGCCTGTGACTACTCCCAGCATAAGTAACTGCTCACCCAGGGATCTATCGGCGAAGATCTTTTGAATTTCGCTCTCACTGGGGCCGCTGCCGGCCACGACGAAGAGCGCTTCACGGTTGCTCTCCAGAAACAAAGCTACCGATTCTGCCAGATATCTGAGGTTTTTTTCCGGAGCCAACCGGCCTAGATGACCGATGACCAGCGCATCCTGGGGAATTCCATGGGCTTGACGGATTTTTTCTCCCCGGCCATTACTGAAAAACTGGACGTCTACTCCTGTGGGAATCTCTTCAATTGTCTTTTCAACCCCGCGCTTGCGAAGCAAACGGGCAACACTGAGGCTGGGTGCCACTACTTTGGTGCAGTGATTGGCATACTCGGTAGAGAGTTCAATGACAAAGCGTCGCAGGGTTTCCGAATCCAAGGGGACGTAATGGGTATATTGCTCATACAGGGTGTGATGGGTGAAAACCAGTGGCAGGTCACGTGTCCGAGCCGCCCGGATGGCTGCGTCTCCCAGCAAATAGGGATGGTGGCTGTGAATGACGTCCGGTGAGAACCGGTCTATTTTGTGATTGATAGTAAATGGTAGAGGAATGCGAAGGGAAAAGTCACTGCCGTTGAACTTCTGGATGGCGGGCATTCGCAATACTTCGTATTGTTCCCCTGCCGAGTCGGTGTCCTCAGCAAAGGTGGGGGCAATAACAAGCACCCTGTGACCCAGGCGGCACAGATCTTCAGCAAAGGTTGCTACAGAGCGAGCCACACCACCGACGTGGGGAAGATAAGTATTGGTGAACATGCAGATATTCATGGCAGCTAATCCTTACAACGCATAGGGCATAGAGTTTGGTTGATTAGTTAATTAGTTGATAAGAGAATTAGTTGTCCACTGACCTCCGTCCTCTGCCGCCTGCCCTCTGTCTGCTGCCAGCTCGATCTACCGCGGTTGCAGCCGATACGATCCGCTCAATCCCGGAATCGTTTGCCGATGGTATCCCGGCACCTTGATCTCCACCTTCGGTGGTTTATCAAACCAGGAGGCATCCATTTGCAGCTCCAGCTTGTTTCCGTCTTGGCGCAGACTTACGCTCACCCGTCCGTGGGGTGTGAGGGTAGGTCCAAATCTGAGTTCTTCACCCGATTCAAACCACTCGGGGAAAACTCCAGATCCCAGTATGAGCTTGTTTCCCTCCTCCCGAACGAAAAGATTGCGCATTATCATCACCCATTCCGCAGCGGCCCAGCCGTGCTGGCCGTCTCCCATGCACCCTCCCCCGGTGATGGGATGGACCGCCTCCGGCCACTGACCGGTTGACGATGCCAGTTCGGCCACGCTTTCGATCAGTGCTATGTAGCGTGAATCATTGCATCGAAGGAGCGATTGGGCGATGGACAAAGTCAGGTAGGGATTGATGCCCGAATGAATCATATCCTGAAAGAATCCACCGGAGTGAAAACAATGCTTCATGAGAAAATCAATGGTCCTGATGATTTTCGGCTCCTTGGGCTTCGTGAGTTGCAAGGGGTAGTCTGCCACCAGCGAACCGACGGCACCGGAATCCATGCGGCGGTTTGGTGATGCGGGAATGCCTCCTCGGTCTGTTTTTTGTGCTAGAGCCTCAATGCTGGCAAGCACCGTTCTTTCGAAATCGGAGGCAAGATCCTCGATTTCTTCTTTCTTTGATTGCGAATGAAATTTTCCGGCAAGACGAGCGGCACCTTTAAGGCCTGCAACAGCCCAGAAATCATCCCAGTAATAGTAATCGTTGGGCCCGAAGTGTTCTGCGCTGAAACCGGCAGGGAGAAGACCAGGGTGCGGCGCACCTTTTCTCTTGGGGACCCTTTTCTTCCTGATCCAATTCACCCCCTTGAAAACTGCTTTCATCCAGCCATCATCTAAATTACGCTTGGTAAGTTGATGAAATCTGTCAAAGATCCAGAGCACCTGTCCGTTTGAATCCCATTCGCCTTTCTGGGACTGAAAGTAGCCCGAACGTTTTTGTCTGGAGAGAAAGGTGAGCAGCAGTCGATGGCATCTCTCGCTAAACCCGAGTGCCAGGAGCGCATTGATCATCAAGCAACCGTCCCGAAACCAGAAACGTTTATAGGTGTAAGGACCTGGAACCGCGTCACCGGCTGAGAGGAGCACCAGGGTGCTCACCGCTGCGTCAAAGAGAAATTGCATTGTGGTATCCGGTATATTCAGGGTTGCAGTTTCGGCCAGACAGGCCGTCCAGGTCTGTTGCGGCTGGCGAATGGTTTTGATTTCGCGGTGCAGCTCCAGCCTCAAGGGTATGCTTATTTTGATCTTTTTGTTCTGGTTGTTGGCCAGGGGAAAAAGAGCTGCAGCGGTAGCCATGCCCACGGCACAATGGACTTCCCGGTCTGATTCAGACTGGTACAGTTTGTTGATAACGTCGCCTTCGTCATAGTTGGAGAAAACCACGCGCTCGGGGCGCTCGCTCATCTTTATCAGAATTTCTTTGTCTACCAGTAATCCGGGGTGTTGTTCTACAAAGGATATCTCCTCTATAAATTGAATCCCTTCCGGGTTATAGGGGCGGATTGAAGCTGCGAGCCACCCCTCGTCCTGCGATCTTCCCGTGATGTCAATACTTAGGTAGGGATTGGTCCCTTCCAATTCGACCGCTGCCGAGACTTCCAGCTTCTGGCCATTCACGTGGCAAAGGGTTCTTACAAGGAGGTTTGGTGACAATTCCAACCTTTGTTTTACCTCCTCCAGTCGAGAGGGAAGCAGCTTTTTTCCACTTGTGGAGATAATCCAGAAGTCCAAAGACCAGCCGTCGAAGAAAGGCGTAACCAGCCCACGAGGATCGACAATTGGGTAAACAGGTAGATCAGGTTGACCGACAGCAGTCCAGTTTCGGTGCGTCAGGTTTACGTGACTAAAAGAAAAGGCCCTGGGAATGAAGGAAGGGTCGTTGGGATTGAACTGTCTTTCCACCCAGTAAGGCCAGACCCAATCAAGGTTGTGCTGTATTGCCCTGGTGTTTATGAGCCCTCGGGCGTGAAATATTATCCCGGCCCGCAATAATTCTATGGGCTCCTGCACCTCCGAAGGCTGGGCAAAGCGACGCAATCGGGCCAGAAGGGAAACCGGGTCAATGACGCCGTAAGAACGTGCGGCCCGCTTGAGAAGAAATTTCCATGGTATCCAGCGTGTGATCATTGTTCAGGGTCCGTTGTTAGTTGTCCAAAGGAGTTCGTCAAATTGTTGATGAGAGAATTAGTCAATTCGTTAAAAGCGCCTGCCCGCCATCGGCTTCGCCTTCAGGCGAGGCGGGCGGGTTAAAACCGTTGAAGTCGTCTATCATAGAGGTCAGAAGTCGGAGGTCAGAGATCAGCTTGAACCCTGTCCACTGACCTCCGTCCTCTGTCGTCTGCCCTCTGTCCTCTGCCCGCTGCTAGCTGCCAACTGCCTCCCACATCACTCCTCACCTTCTTCAGGCGGAAACTGGAGTGAAAGCACCGGGCAGTGGGCCATTCTTACTACCTTTTCCGCCACCGAGCCGAAGACAAACCTTTGCCATCCTGTTGTGCCATGCGTCGCCATGACAATTACATCAACATTTTCTCTCTTGGCGACATTGACAATTTCACCAGCAACATTTCCATGGACAACCAGAGCCTCGGTTTTGGTTTTCCCGGAGATATTTTGTTCCACCACTTTCCCAAGTGCCTCTCTGGCCTGACTTTCCATCTCCAGAGGGTACGAAGCTGAAAAAACACCTTCGAGGCTTCCTCCAGTCGGTATGACAGGAATTGGCGGTACAACGTGCAGGACCAATAATTCGGCGGAGAAATGTTGAGCCAACTCTTCGGCTGTCTTGAGAGCCCCATAGGATGATTCGCTGAAATCCGTAGGCCATAGAATTCTCTTGATGGGTAACACCTTGGTCGCTCCTTTCTCTATTGACAATTGCCTTGGGACATACTTTTATTAAATCAAGCTTCAACATTAAGCTCGTAGATCAACCTGTCTTCAGTCTCCTCAGGCTTCAAGCGAAAATTGGCGTAAAAAGACTCATTCGCCCACTTTATCCGCATCTGTCCGTCAAGGATCACCAAGGGCTCCCTCACGGTTGCCAGTATGGCACGAGCCAGTTCAATCTCAGGCGAGTCCTTGACTAAATGGTTCCTCTGCTAAGCACGCTCCATGTCACTCTCACTACCTATCTTTTCCTTGACATATACAGAGTATTCCCCATTCTTATAAACACAAAGGTTATTTATAATTTATCAAACCATGTAGTCAATGCTAACAACATTCTAACCGAGCTTACAGCCTCCTTTTGAGAAAATGGCTGAAGAGAAGTGTGATCACAACCAAATTTTTTGTGAAGGAACAAACTGCTGCCGGATCGCTCCAGCTGACAAGGTGGCATTTCTCATTGATGGGGCCTCATATTTTGCTGTTTTTATGTCAGCTGTGGAACGTGCCAAGGGATCCGTTCTTATTGTCGGCTGGGATTTTGACAGTCGCATACAGTTACTGCACGATGAAAAACCGCAGGATGGTGCGGCAGCATGGTTCGGGTTGCCATCATCTTTGAAAAAACGGCTATCATAGAGGTTTAACTAAGTGACTCGAGGTGCAAGATGAATGTGATTTTACAAGACTTGGAAAAACTAGTATGGCCTCTCGGCGCGTTAGCGGCGGCTTTGCTTGTAGCCATTTTAGTACACTATCTGCTCTTCAGGACGCTTGACCGTTTGGCCCGAGGCACCAAGACAATTTTGGACGACTCCCTGGTTAGACACTTTCGACGTCCTACGCGGCTAATCATTCCACTCTTGGCTGTATATTTTCTCCTACCACTTGTTACGCTCCCACCCCGTGTTCTGATCTTTCTCAAACAAACGTTTTCCTTGCTCCTGATCATCTCAGTTGCATGGCTGGTAATCAAACTGGTGTACGTCCTCGAAGACCTCGTCCTCGACCAATATAGGATTGATCTCAAAGACAATCTTGAAGCAAGAAGAATCCACACCCAGATCCAGATTTTAAAAAAGGTTGTCATCGTCGTCGTAGGCGTAATGGCTCTCGCAACCGCTCTTATGACCTTTGACAAGGTCCGTCAACTGGGGACCACCCTTTTGGCCTCAGCCGGCATCGTTGGAATCATTGTGGGACTTGCTGCCCAGAAGTCAATTTCCACGCTATTTGGTGGTATTCAGATGGCTATCACCCAACCCATACGTATTGACGATGTGGTTATCGTGGAGAACGAATGGGGTCGAATAGAGGAGATAAGCCTGACGTATGTGGTCGTGCGGATCTGGGATCTTAGGCGGTTAATTGTCCCAATTACCTACTTCCTTGAGAAACCTTTCCAGAACTGGACGCGGATTTCGGCTGATCTTCTCGGCACGGTTTTTTTATACGTTGACTATACCGTGCCGGTGGAGGCTGTGAGATCAGAACTGAAAAGCATTTTAGAGAACTCAAAGTTGTGGGATGGGCGCGTTTGTGTATTGCAGGTAACCAATGCAACGGAGCGCACCGTGGAGTTGCGGGCCCTTATGAGCGCGGCCGATTCTTCCAGTGCCTGGGAGTTACGTTGTGATGTCAGAGAAAAGCTGATCGGTTTCATTCGCCAGAACTACCCGGATAGTTTACCCAAAGTGCGAGCCGAACTAACTGAGTCCGATGAGGGGGTGACCAGCCAATCGCTGCCAGGCTAAACAATGATTACGGACTTCAGCCCAAATAGCGCCATGACGGTGAAGTCATATGACGCCAATCCTTGCCTGCTGATCTTTCGCTCTGCTCTATGCCCCATAATCTCTGCCTTCCCAAATCCGCAATCAGAAATTCCCAAAGTGCTAAGTGCACACTGCCTAGTGCATAGTTTGGGTGGACACCGTCGCTGGAGTGAGCTTGCCCTCCTTGGCGTAGGGAATCCCCCTTGAGGACGCCAAAGAAAAAAAGCGGCTGGCCACATCAGCGGTCAGCCGCTTTTTTCTCTTAGAGGTTTTTTGTGCCGGATGGGCGAATTCTTGAGGTCAGATTCACACTGGGGTGAGTTCTATGGGTAAACTCTTCTCGATCTTTTCTTGTTCAAGCGCTTTATAGCTTTCTCGTGTTTAAGTCTGCTTCTTTCGCCCTTACTCAGATAATATCGATGCCTCCTTATAGAAGGTCCAACATTCCTCTGAAAGTCTTTCTTGAGTTGCCTTAGCCTGCTTTCAAAACTATGCAAGTTGTACCGCCTTTCATTATCCCCATGAAGAGTGAATGCTGCCACCGTGGCGGGTTTTGTCCGCCTGCTCGTTGCTTTCTTTCTCTCTCAAAAGTTTACTCGCAAGCTGAGTCTGTATTTCAGCTCGGGAGGACATTTACCGGTCAGAAAACCAGATTATCACTGATTCTCGGATTGGTAGTTCTTTGAGTCTAACGGTTTAACAACCCCATGTCGACAGAAAACACAAAGGGCATCTCTTCTGAGTCAAACGAGATGCCCGTGATAAGTGTGATGCTGGCAACTAGAGCTTCGTGACTTTCTTGGCCGCGGGCCCTTTAGTGCCCTCTCCCACCTCGAAGCTCACCCGGTCACCTTCAGAAAGGGTTTTAAAACCGGGCATGTTAATTTCGGAGTGGTGAACAAATATGTCTCCTCCTTCATCTTGCTCAATAAAGCCATAACCTTTCTGCTCACTAAACCATTTAACAGTACCTTCTGCCACAGTGTTGACCTCCCAAAAAGTATTGTTCCAAGTCTCAGGCCGCCACCCTGGCAAAGGAAACTTTCCTCAAAAGCCCAGCCGACAATCTTTGCTTACTTTCTAAAATAACATCTATTTAGCCCGAAAGGTAATCCGTCCTCGAGTCAAATCATAGGGTGACAGTTCAACCGTCACCTTGTCTCCGGTAACAATCTTGATGTAATACTTGCGCATTTTTCCGGAGATATGCGCCAGGACCAGGTGGCCATCGGCCAACTCCACCC
>WOR8_10009618_pt1 | contig 10883 bp, 9 predicted proteins | sample DeeMarSeWOR38_10_FD_19890 | JGI IMG/M metagenome (IMG submission 19890)
GTGATCTGTTTGCGGGATTCGGTCAGGGGCTGGCCCGGAACTGCTCCGCAAACCAACACCACTGCTGATGCCCCGATGGCAGCCGCCTCATCTAGGGCTTTTTTATTGTCATCGATGGCTTTTTGTCTTTCTTCGGCCGTCTGCCCTGGGAAAAAACCACCGCGCACCAGGGAAACAACATCCATTCCGGCATCTTTTAGTAACTTTCCGGAAACTTCAGGGCCATTTTCATCAAGCCACTGCCGCCAGACAGAAATCCCATTAATTCCCTTTTTTGAATATTTTTCAATGGCCTGCTCCAGGGACCAGGGTTTCGTGGTAATGGTGTGGATACAGAGTTTCGAAAGGTCCTTAATGGTTGATGCAGTCATACTTATTTCTCAATCTCTTCAAAAATAGTATCCAACTGCTCATCCGGCACATCGAAGACCGCATTATGCGGCGGGAGCGGCTCTCTCGTCATCCATTCCGGCAAACGATCATCCTTTTCCGTGAAGCCCGCCTGGCGGTTGAACTCGCGCTCCATCTTGAGTGTTTCCTTGCCTAACTCTGCCAGGATGTTATCGGGCAGATCATCCCAACCATAGCGTGCTTCGAGCAAGCGCTTGACCACACCATCGGGTGTAGCAGCATATCCAAATCCGGCGAAGAGGCAGGCACCCAGCGTATCATAACCTGCCATGTTGTACTGAATCCCACGCGAGAGTTCTACCTGTCCTCCTGGATCAAGGTGATCGATCTTAGCGCGGATAGTCAGTCCGCAAGTGTGGTCCGCGCCCTGTGGCGAAGTGGCGAAGGTCACGCCTGTGCCCTTGATCGCGCGCGGTTCATACGCGCTCATGGCCTGCCGTTTCACAACCGGCACACGCTCAATGCCGTACTTCGCACCTGTAACTGCAGCCCCATCTCCCAAAACACGCCCGACTTCACTGTCTTTACGGATTTCATCCAACAGCTCCAATGCTTTCTCGCCATCACCAAACTCCATCAGCCCTGCTTCTGCCGCCACGCCCAGGGCTGCTCCCACTTCGATTGAGTCCAGCCCCAGATCGTTCACTTCCCAGTTCAGGCGACCGATCATCTCAAGTGATGAGATGCCCAGGTTGGAGCCCATCAAACCGATGGTTTCATATTCGAGTGGCGAGACAATGATTTTGCCATCTTCCCCGCCAAATATATTCGAGCACTTGATGGTACAGCCCGCCATACAAGCATGCGACGGGTCAGATGGTTTGCCACGCGTCAGGATGAAATCACGTAGGGTTTCACCGCTAATATCATCCACGTTTTCAAAATGACCATCCGAGAAGTTGCGCGTGGGCAGCGCACCAAAGCCATCGCTCATGTGCGCCATAGCAGCAGTGCCATAATCACGATAAGTTGCCGATTGCGGATGCTCCAAGACGGCTTGTGTGTAATCCTTCTGCGCGACTTTGAACGCTTCAGGATTTGTGATGGGCGGCTTCTGACCACCAGCATGATCAAACACAATAGCTTTTAAGCCCTTTGATCCCATGACCGCACCCAGACCGCCGCGTGCGGCGATGCGTGATGGAACGCGATCCTTGTCAATGTTCTGGATGCCAGCAGACTTCATCTGCATCTCACCGCCAGGGCCGATCAGGGCGATAGCGACTTTGTCACCATATTTCTCTATAAGCTTCGGGGTGGTTTCGTAAACACCTAATCCAACCAGGTTATCGGCTTTTTCCCACTTCGCGCCTTCCAGTGACAGGTGCAGCACCCAGAGCCCATCACCTTTGGGTTGGTCTTCAATTATGAGGGCATGCATACCCATTTGTGCCATGTGCAGACCAGTGCGTCCGCCTGCGTTAGCTTCTTTGACCCCACCCGTCAGCGGAGATTTACCACCAACCGAGATGCGGTCTGTAGATGAAAGCATGTGTCCAACCAGCAGGCCGGGGGCAAAGATCAGTTTGTTGCTCGGGCTGAGCGGATCGCATGTGGCATCCACTTCATCAAGCAGGATACGTGCCAGCAGACCTCGGCCACCCAGCCGCAGCCACGAGTCTGGTACGGGCTCACGAAGCAGGCTCTGGGTTTGGGTGTTGATGCGCCAGATTTGAGATTGGTATTCAGTCATATTTCAATCCTTTACTTATTAGTAATCCAGTTGATTTACATTTCAAGTCCGATATTGATATTTTACTTTGTTCCAACAGCAGAAATTCGCTCAAACGCTTCTCCCAACTGGAAGTATAAATCCATATATATTTGATAGAGCGAATCGTATAAAAGTGATTCTTGGGAATCAGGATAGTATGTGTTCGTTACTTTTACCAGTGGATACAAATCTTCAAAACGCTCAACTACGCCGCTGCCCAGCAACGCCCAGAAAGCTGCACCCAAACTGGATGTTTCTCCACTGGCAGGAATAGCCAGCTCATGGCTAAGTACGCAGGCAATGATTTGGGGCCACAGGTCAGAGTGAGTAAATCCACCAGAAGCTCTGATCTCTTTCACATCCGCACCCAGATCAACAAGAACATCCCGCAAACTGCGTAGACGATAGGCAACCCCTTCCATCAGCGCGCGCGCCATGTGACGAGCGTCGTGGGTCAGGGTTAGCCCAAAGAAGACGCCGCGCGCGTTCATGTTCCAATAAGGGCTGCGCTCGCCAGCGAAGAAGGGCAGACAGATCAAACCATCAGCGCCCGGAGGGGTTTCCAATGCGGAAGCAACCAGATCATCGAAAGAGAGGCGGGAGTCCTTCATCTGGCTTTGCAGCAACTGATTGAAGGAGTCCCGCAACCAGGTGAGCGCCAATCCGGCGTTATTGATGGCACCGCCTACCAACCAATGACCTTCATCAATCGCATAGCACCAACTGCGTGCCTGCTTATCCAGCATGGCACGTGAGGCGATGATACGGAATGCGCCGCTGGTACCGATCATGCAGGTGGCCTGCCCCGGCAAGACCGCACCAGCGCCCAGGCTGGAGTTGACTGCGTCAGCAGAGCCAAGCACGAGGGGTGTTTCGCTGGGAATACCCATTTGCGATGCCAGTTCTGGACTTATGCCCTTGAGAACCTGCCGCGAGTTGACCAGCGGCGATAGTTGGTCAGGGCGGATCCCCGCCAGATCCAGGGAAGCGGTATTCCACTCAAGGCTGTGGGTATTCAGTAAGGCTGACCCAGCGGCAACGCCAACATCTATAAGATACTCCCCTGTCAATTGGTTGATGACATATTCTTTAGCCGAAATGAAGCGGGCTGTCTGCTGGAAAAGTTGAGGCTGTTCCTCGCGTAGCCAAATCAGCTTGTAGAGCGGATACATGCTATGGACAGGGCAGCCAGTTTGTTGATAAATCTCAGAAGCACGCTGCTCATCTCGAACTACCTGGGCCTGTTTCGTGGCACGGTCATCAACCCAGGTGATTACACCAGTCAGTGGAGTATCAGATTTGTCAAGGGCAATCAGGCTGTGATAAGCACCGCCGATGCTAAATGCCTGGCATGCAGAAGGGTTCACACCTGCATCCTGAATGGCAGCATTTACTGATTGGATCATGGCAAAAACGAGTTCCTGGGGATCTTGTTCTTCCCATTGTCCAGTATTTTCACGCCCAGCATACACCCCCACACCAAAGCCAAGCAGTTGCGCCTGCGCATCAATAACTACGCTTTTGCAACTCCCCGTGCCCAGGTCGATACCCAGGAGCCACTCGACATGTTCGTTTTCGGTCATCTTCGCATTCTTGATTTAGGCTACCCTGTAATGTGGCTGGCCGCCCTGCAAAGATTGCAGCACATTTTCCGCAGCCATCACACCCACACGCTCAATCGATTCACGTGTGTGCGCACCGATATGTGTGGTGACCACGATATTCTCCAGCCCCATCAAAGGGCTATCTTTGGGTGGCTCAACCTCGTACACGTCCAAAGCCGCGCCTGCAATTTGCTTTTTGCTGAGTGCATCATGCAACGCTGCTTCATCCACCAACGCACCACGCGAAGTATTGATGAGATAAGCTGTTGGCTTCATAGCTTGCAATTGCTTTGCACCAATCATGTGGCGGGTCTCGTCGGTCAGCGCGGCATGCAGGGAAACAAAATCAGACTCCTGTAACACTTCATCAAAGCTTACCAATGAAATTTCCTGTTCTAAGTCATCTGCCTTCACATAAGGATCGTAAGCCAGAACTCTCATATCAAAACCTAAAGCCCGCTTCACTACGCCGCGCCCTATCCGGCCTAAGCCGACCAAGCCAATTGTCTTTTTCCACATCTCACTTCCAGCATGGGCACCCCAACCACCTTCTCGCACTTTTCTATCAATCGACGGGAGGTTTCGGGCAATGGCAATCATTAAGCCAATCGTCAGGTCCGCCACAGATTGATCGTTCGCCCCCTGACAATTTGCGATCACGACTCCCTTTTGGGCTGCTGCCGTCAAATCGATGTGATCTACTCCCACACCGTGCATACTGACCACTTTCAGGCTGGGAGACTGTTCGAGCACATGGGCGGTCATGGGTACCACACCAATGACGGCTCCGTCCACGCCTTGCAACAACTCAATCAGGCGTTCCTCGGTCATCTTCTGGGACATGTCGGCTTTGACAATTTCACAACCAGCCTGCTCAAACACATCCCAGGGCTTAGACGAGGTACTCCCGAACGAACGCGTGGCCACCAAAATTTTATAGCTCATGCAGCCGCACTCCTGACAGCCTCCACCAATCGCTTTGCTTCAGCAGTAATCGCAGCCCAGTCGCCATTCGCTACGGCTTTTTTGTTCACCAGATTTCCACCCACAGCAACAGCAACTGCACCCGCTTCCAGGAACTGAGCCGCGTTATCCGCGCTGACACCACCTACCGGTACCAGCCGTAGTTGTGGAAGGGGGGCAAGCACTGCTTTAATATAGCCAGCCCCGCCAATGTTGCCGACAGGGAATACTTTTACCAGGTCTGCGCCTGCTTCCCAGGCTGTCAGCATTTCGGAAGGGGTCATGGCACCAGCCACAGTAGGTTTGCCATAGCGTTTGCAAATTGCAAGTGTTTCGAGATTAATCGTTGGAGTGACAATGAATTCAGCGCCTGCCAGTATCGCGGCTCTCGCAGTCTCAGGGTCAAGTACCGTGCCTGCGCCCATAAGCACTTCCCCCCCGAAAGTGGCAGACGCTTCCTTGATCATATCGATGGCACCTGGCGTAGAGACGGTGAACTCAATGGCAGAAATACCGCCTGCCTTAAGGGCCTCTGCCACTTTGAGGTACTACCTCCACTCTCTTTATTGTTTTTTCATCTATTATGATGAACCTGGATAAACATTGTTTGTTCATCCGTAAAAATTTAGAATGAGCGACCCCCCCACAATCATTGCTGCACCCAACCAAACGCGCAACGTCACATTTTCCGCAGCTTTTCCAACTAACAATGGAGACAATAGAATGACCACCGGTACGTTCAAGCGTCCGAGCGCCAGCACCACACCTACCGAGGTCATATCCAATGCAATCCAACGCGCCCAAGTGGAAACACCAACAAAAAACGCAGCCCCAAGTTGAAACCAAAGCGCATCCCGCGTAATTGGTCCTTGCTGAATTTGCTCGCGTCGAAACAGCAACGTAACTCCATAGGCGATCGCAGAGATTCCCATTCCAATCGTAACCCCCAATAATGGCGAATTCAAGTCCTTCATCCCGGCCCGAATAAAAATTGGGCTAATGGAAAAACATACTGCTACCCCTAGTCCAAACAACGAATCCCGCAGAATGGTAGCTCCAGTACCTGCAAAAGGATTCTTTTCAAACGAGATCAGATAAACTCCAGCCACCAGAATAATTATCCCAGCCAAAACAGGCAAACGCAAAAATTCACTAAAGGCCAGGGCTGAGATGAACAAGGCGAAAAGTGGCGTCGTTCCTGCCAAAGCACCTGTGCGTGCCGCACCAACTTTATTCTGGCTGATCGTTAGAAATGTCCAGCCCAAATAAAAGTGTATAAACCCAGCCAACCCAAAATTTACATAGGTTATAGCCGAGATTCCATTTAGCTGGGCTAAATCTTCTGTTAGAACAGATGCCACTGCTAAAACAACCGTACTCCCTGCTAGTAATATAAATGTTGAAACGTAAGCATCAAACGCGCGTCCCGCACGACGGTTGAACGCCTGAAATATTCCAAATCCGAAACCTGCTAATGTTGCCCACAATGCGCCTGTCATAGATATCATGTTTCCTTTTTTCTGGAATGAAAGTGCGTGGTACAACGCTTCGTCCTAACGTTTCATGCTGCTCCCGCCATCGACGATGAGAGCTTCTACCTCGGCGCGCGTCGACCAGGGGAGATCAGTCGGAGCAGTTTGCTGTAAGGCAGAGAAGGCATTCCCCAAACGGACACCGAACCGGATATCACCTTCAAGATAACCGGTCAGGAAGCCTGCCACACAAGCATCACCACCACCGAGCGGGTCAACCGTCTCAACCTCGTAGCGACGATCCGTATAGATCTTATTCCCGGCATAGGCGAGAGATGTCAGTGAAGCTCGTTGTGCAGATAGAGACTTACGCATGGTCACCAACACAGTTTTAAAACCGAAATTCTCTGCCACCTGTCTGGCAACTTCTGCGGGATCGTTTCCTTCCAGCCCCGAAAGCAATTCGGTGATATTTGGCTGGTCTGGCAGGGATGTGATCAAAATGTCTACATACTCCATCAACGGGAGTTGGGCTTTGCGTGCTTCTTCAACCGTCCACAAGGCAGCACGGTAATTGACATCGTAGCTGACAAGGCAGCCTACCTTCCGCGCCGCGATCAGGGCTTCTTTCTGCGTCTCGAACGTGGACGCGCTCAATGCAGGTGCGATGCCGCCCACATGGAAGAGGCTTACACCACGAAACACATTCTCCCAATCAACCATACCGGGCTGGATATGCGCAAATGCCGATTCTTTGCGGTCATAGTACACATGCGTGGGACGCGGCTCGGCTCCGTATTCGACAAAGTACAACCCAACACGCTCATCATCCGCCCACAGCACATGACTCACATCCACGCCAAACTCGCGACCCTTATTTGCAATTAATCGTCCCAGCGGGTTGTCTGGCAGGCGGCTGACCCAGGCTGATTTCAAGCCCAGTCGTGCAACACCTGCCGCAACGGTCAATTCCGCGCCACCCGCTGACAGATTGAGAGAAGCCGTTTGCTCAATCCGCAGGTGATCGGGAGGGGAGAGGCGGATCATCGTCTCTCCAAAGGTGACGATGTCGGTCATAAGATAGTCTCGCGTTGAGCGAAGAGAGCTAACAGGCGAGCGAAGTCGAGGGGCATATTGTCAACCTTCGACTTCGCTGCGCTGCGCTCACCTGTGCCTGCAGCAAGGTGCAGGCAGGACGGAATTCTAGACTGGCGGCCAGGCTACAGTGTAGAGATGCTTACCACCCTTCAGTGGGCCTTTAAGCAGTTCATCTACTTCTTTCTGGGTAAAGCGCTGGGTTACAAGGCTGGCATCCGGGAGCTTACCAACGGGGAATTTCTCCATGATGTCATCATGCAGTTTGACCATGTAATCGAGCAACGCTTCCAAACCTGCGCGTGCCTTTTCACCATCTGCAAGGGTTGCTTTGCCAACCACACCCTCCGGGTTGCCCACCACCTCAATCGTGCCTAATCCAGCATGCGCATACCAGGGAATCGGGCGTTGATAGGCGTTGGCTGCCGAGTCCACATGGCCAGGAGGTAAAAACCCGTGGGGTTCTGTGTCAACTGCATGCTCCATCTGTATCATCTCCGGGAACAATCCCAGAGAGTAGGATGTTTCGGCTTCATCTGCATGTGTAAAGGGCGTATCAAATGGCCCGCCATGCGCTTTATCTCTAATATGAGGATAAATCGCATAGTACCAATTTAAATTTACCAGAACAGAAGGAACCTGATATCTTTTCGCAAAACGGTGGATAGCGGTTGGAATAACGTATTCCTGCCCATGTCCGTTGAGCAAAATCATCTTGCGAAAGCCCGTATTCCAAAATCCGGCGATGACCGAACTCAGATAGGCTGTGAAGGTATCTTCATCCACGGGGATGGTACCAGGCATACCAATATGGTGGTAAGGATGGCTGCCGAACCAGATGGGTTGCGAGACGGTGCAACCAGTTTGTTTGGCTACGGCTTCGGCCATGCGAGTTACCAGAAAGGTATCCTCGCCATAGCAGGCATGCGGTCCATGCGCTTCGGAACTTCCGACAGGGATGATGAGAAAATCGTTTTTCTTCAATCGCTCCTCAACCTCCAACATATTCATATTTTGGAAATAGATGCCGTTGGCATCATCCATATGCCCGCCACTTGGAGGAAGCTCCCAATTATATTTACCCATAATATTCTCCTTTGTTATTTATGGTTGAACAATCACTTTGATCGCACCACCCACGCGGCCAGTAAACGTTTCGAAGGCTTCATTGATATTATCTAAACTGAATGTATGCGTGATGAGTGGTTTCAGGTTTATACGGCCATCTGCCATTAACGGGATCGCCCGCTTCAGATTCAACATTCCCTCAGCTTTTGGCCCGGTAATCAGCAGATTCCATTGGACGATCTTATCTAACTGGAGAGTCACTGGTTCGTGATAGATGCCGTTATAAGAGATGCGTCCATTCTTACGGATGATCTCCAACGCTTCTGCCGCTGGCCCAGGCTGCCCGGTGCATTCGACAACCATATCCGCGCCGACATTATTGGTCAACTTCATGACTTCATCCACGACATTGACTTCTTTTACATTCAGCGTTAGGTCGACTCCCATTTCGCGGCCTACACCCAGTCGCTCTTCACGAGTACCAGTCAAAATAACACGTCCCGCTCCCAGAACTTTTGCAATGTGTGCGGAGATCAGCCCGATGGCTCCGGGACCGGTCACTACTACAGTTTCGCCAGGCCTGACCCAGCCAATGCGGTCATATCCATACAGAACCGTTCCAGCGCCAGTGAGCACAGCCCCTTCTTCAAATCCAACACTCTCTGGAATCTTATGCAGTGTATTGATGTGACAGGCAGCGTAATCGGCATAGCCACCGTTGGTACTGAACCCATAATGGCGATGACCTTTTTCATAGTTGCCGTAGTTCAGGCAGGTTGTGTATAGACCACGCTGGCAATTCTCGCAACGCAAACAGCCCTTATGCGGCTCAACAGCTACGCGATCCCCTTCTTCGAATTCAGTTACATCCGGTGCGACAGCGGCTACTACACCTGTGAACTCATGCCCGGGGATAAACTCTCCCAATTTTGGGTAGCCCTTCCAGCCCTTGGCGATGATGGCCGGGTCGCTACCACAGATAGCAACCGAATGGACTTTTACCAACACTTCGCCTTCTGCCAAGACGGGCACCGGCACTTCGGTGACCCGCAAATCACCATAATCGAATAACACTGCGGCTTTCATGGTTTTTGGGATGCTCATATCACTCTCCTCTCGAAAACAGACACCAACCTTCCTACGGATACATCATGATACGGATCGGGTCGCCATCGCGTTCCAGAAACATCTTCCAGGCTTCTGAAAAATCATCCAACGGCATCTGGTGCGTGATGAGCGGCGTCACATCAACTAATCCTTTTTGCATCAACACATTCGCACGTCGAGAAACACTTTGCGGATTAGCCACCGAGCCAAACACATCCAGGTGGCCACGCACGATGACGCTCAAATCCACGTTCAACTCGCGGCCTGGGCTGGTTGCACCACCCAGCACTACGCGCCCCCCCCTACGCACCATTTCAAGCGACCGACGGCCTGCTTCAGCGGAACCAGCGAATTCGACCACCAGATCAACACCCTTACCGTTCGTCAAGCCACGCACAACCTGTGCTGAATCAATTCCTTGCTCTGCAGAAACAAGATCATCAGCCCCCATCTGGCGTGCCATCTCCAACCGCTGTCGATCTGCTGTAGTGCCCACAACGATCAGCCTGCCAGCTCCCAGGGCACGCGCAACCTGTACGGCAAGCAATCCCAGCGCGCCTGGGCCGATGATGGCAACCGTTTCGCCGCCGCGAACGCCGCCCGCACGCTCAAAAGCCCACAGCACGATACCGACCGTATCCGTAAAGGCGGCGTGGTCAGCGCTCAATCCTTCGGGCATAAGATGCGCAGCCTTGGCTGGAATGGCACAATATTCAGCCAAACCGCCTGGTACGGTAAAACCGATATGAGCGTGACCCAATTCAGGATGCCCATAATTCTCGCACAGGTTATACATGCCTTCCAGACAACGAGGACATTTTCCACAACCAACGTGTGCCTCTACGCCAACCAGGTCGCCTTTGCGGAAGCCTTTGACATTGGAACTGACCTCAACGATTTCGCCTCCAAACTCATGACCAGGAATATGCGGATACTTAACAAAAGGGACCGCGCCATGCAGAATCTTGACATCTGTCGCACAGATGGTGGTCGCTTTAACGGAGACAATTACCCCGGACGGGCTTGATGCGGGATCCGGTACATCAGTGAGTTCGTACTCATCTGGGCGGGGAAAAACGACCGCGCGCATAACTCACCTATCTCTTATTCATTCCAAAAACGGGAGCCATCCTTTTCATATCCGTATCCCATCCAATCGTCCACCTTTTTGAACAGTGGATCCATGGCTGGAAAGTTAGAAATAAAGGTGCGCGCCACTTCATGTACCAGACCAGGATGCTTTGTGAACGGACAGCTTCGAATACAGGCTGTGCAGTTAGCCGCCACACCCAGAGACCAGTACTTGCGACAGGCCTCGTTATCGAGATGCCAGGTGTAATGGCCCGGGCTGCACGAAATGCTGTCACGTGACCAGGAACGTTTGCCTTTCGAGATAGCGCCTGGGGGACACTCGTCGGCACATTTCATGCAGACTTCACAAAATTCTGT
>WOR8_10006851_pt1 | contig 10881 bp, 8 predicted proteins | sample DeeMarSeWOR38_10_FD_19890 | JGI IMG/M metagenome (IMG submission 19890)
GAAATAACCTCGATGGCGATAACAGTTGCGGGTTCACGGCGCCCGGCGACATCGGCGGCAGCGATCCCCTGCTCGGTGCCCTGGCGGACAACGGCGGCGCGACCTTTACCCATGCCCTGCTGGCCGGCAGTCCGGCGATCGACGCTGGTGCCGACACGGACTGCCCCGCGACAGACCAGCGCGGCGAAACCCGCCCGGCCGACGGCAATGGCGATGCCACGGCCCACTGCGATATCGGTGCCTATGAGCGGCAGGCGGCGGCCCAGGCCGAGTCCACCACTATCTTCGCTTCGGTACTGCCGGGCAGCCGATCACTGCAGCTCGGCGCGACTGCCACGGCCTTTGCGGCCATCGTCAACGGCGGTACCGAAACCGCGATCGCCTGCAGCATTATCCCACTGGGCAATATCCCCAATACCGTAGGTGCCCAACCGGCGGCATTCGCCTATCAGACCACCGACCCGCTGACCAATGCCTTGACCGGCACCCCGGATACACCAGCCGACATTCCGCCGGGCGGATTGCAGAGCTTCGTGTTCGCCATTACCCCGGCTACCGCTTTTGCACCGCTGGATGTCGGTTTCCGCTTTCAGTGTGCCAATTCGCCCGCCGCCCCGGTCATCACCGGGCTCAACAGCTTGTTACTGTCGGCATCGACGAATCCGGTATCTGACATCGTGGCCTTGTCAGCCACCCAGTCAGGAGACGGCATTGTCAACCTGCCGGGGGATACCGGCGCTAACGCCTTTGCGGTGGCGACAGTCAATGTCGGCAGCCAGGACGCGATCACGGCATCGGCAGACACCGGCACTGCGACTCTGCCGGTGACGCTGTCAATCTGCGAGAGCGATCCTGTCACAGGTGGGTGTCTGGCGCCGCCGACCCCCAGCGTTACCACCTCGATTGATGCTGGCGCCACGCCCACGTTCTCGATCTTCGTGACGGGCAGTGGAGCGGTGCCGTTTGACCCCGCGGCTAATCGCATCTTTGTGCGTTTCAAGGATGCGGGTGATGTGACCTGTGGATCGACGAGTGTGGCGGTGCGAACCTTATAGCGATCGGGGAGGGCCGTACACATACCGGCGCACCAGCCCCTCTGCCTTTCGGGAACGGTATGCCGGGTCTGACTGGAATGGCACGTACGTAAGTCGAAATGCAGGGTGGATTAGCGCTTTTTGCGTAACCCACCAGGCGTTGCGAAGCAACGCATCTTCTAGTGCGTGCCTGTCGGCACATCCGGTGGGTTACGGCACAAACGGCGTGACTGACCCACCCTACAATGATTATGGAAACGCCTGACCGGTGCGCGCCCACGCGGGTGGGCGGTGTGGGCATGCAGATCTGCTACAGTCGCCGGCCCCGTGTCCAGAGTGATTTTCCCACTCCCGTGGCGCGCGCATTGAGATCCTCGGTAAACGCCTGGGCATAACGGCTGACCTGCTGATACGAACCGCATCTTCTGCCTACTATGTCACCGTTCTTGCGTCTCAGGGTGTAGCGGTACCAGTTGCCCCCCTGGATGCCCGCAGGCGGTTCCGATTTTTCCACGCGCACCAGCCTGTAGTTCAGGTCGAGTGGCAGTTCCTGATCAGTTAATAGCATGCATCTGATTCCTTCTTGTGAGTGTTTCCGGTGCGCAGTCTATTTATAGGGATGCACCGTCGGCTGTGAAGCCGGTCCTGCCGTAACCCGTGCAGGTTGGGGGTCGGCACCGCATTGGACGAACAGGAGGAGGGCTCGGGACGTCGTCGACGCGATGGCGGGAAGGTGGCGTAACGGCGCTGCGGCCGGTCCTGTGCTATAAGCCGGACGTGTAAACCCGATCCTGCCTGTGCACTATCCTTCAGAAGCACACGGCCCTCGCAGGTCCACACCTGCGATGCTACTGCAATGCCACGCTGGACGCAATGGCAGAGATGCGCTGATGCGGCAGTTGTCGTCGCTGACGGTCGCCAGTGACAGGCATGCATCAAAAATGCGTTGTGTTGCTTCGCAACGCCTGGTCGGTTACGCAAGAAGCGCTAAACACCCTACATTTTGACTTGAGTGAGTGCCATTCGGGTCGGTGACTCATCGCACTCGTTATTATTTCTCACCGGACCCTTTGATCGGTTTCGGGACGCGCAACGCCGATATCGACAATGACTGGTGTTCTGGGCGAGACTTATGCGATGAATAGAACCGCTTCGCATAGCCTTCGCCGTTCGGTCTGCCAGCTGCTCCTGCTGGTGTCACTCGTGGTGGCACCCGCGCTGTACGCAGTCTCTGCCGACCGCCCCCTCGAACCCGTCGACACGTCCAGCCCGCGCGCCACGCTTACCGGCCTGTTGATCAACGCAGACAGGACGCTGGAACAGCTTGGCGGCGAATACAAGACTGCGCCCAGTTATAAACTGCTGTCCCAGGGTATGGTGTCGTTAAGGCGCGCCCTTGCCACCCTGGATCTCAGCCAGACGCCACCGAACACCCGTATGGAATTTGGCTTTGATGGAGCCACTTATCTTTATGAAGTCTTGTCGCGTCTGGAACTTCCGCCGCCAGACGCCATTCCCGGCAAGGCCGCTGTGAGCGGACCCGATGCGATCACCCGCTGGACCGTTCCGCACACGGAAATTACCATCGCCCGGGTCGCAGAGGGTCCGCAAACCGGCCAGTTTCTGTTTACCCCGGAAACGGTGTTGCGCGCCGAAGAGTTCTACCTGAAGACGCGTGAACTACCCTACCGTCGCCCGGTCCCGCTGGAACACGTGGCAGAGCTGCGCAAATTCATGCCCGGATGGATGATTCCGATTGCCAGCATCGAGCGGCTCCCGGCATGGACCAGGGACGTCATCTTCGGACAGGCGGCGTGGAAATGGGGCGCCTTTGCTGTCCTGCTGCTGATCGTCTTGGGTCTGCTGAAGCTCGTAAACCGGCTGGCACATCGCCACCAGTCGGACAAGCTGGCATACAAGCACATGAGGCAGCTGGCCTTGCCCGTGGCAGTCATTGTATTGATGCAGCCCACTGCCTACCTGCTGACGGAGCAGATCAATTTCATCGGCAGCATGGCGAGGGCGACGAACCTGGTCACCGGCGTCATCGCTTACCTGTCTGCGACCTGGTCCCTCTGGCTGGGTTCACTGCTGGTCGCCGAGCTTATCCTGCTGTCGCCGAAAATCGCCGAGGGCAGTCTCGATGCCCAGCTGCTGCGCCTGAGTGCGCGGATTATCGGTATCGTCCTGAGCATTACCATGATCTTTTATGGCGCCAACCAGATCGGGATTCCGCTGGTGGGCGTGCTCGCCGGTGTCGGTGTCGGCGGTCTTGCGATTGCCCTTGCCGCCCAGGATTCGCTGAAAAACCTGTTGGGCAGCCTGATGATCTTCATGGATCAGCCTTACAAGCCGGGCGAACGCATCGTCGTCCAGGGGCACGATGGTTTCGTGGAACAGATCGGTCTGCGATCGACCAAGATCCGCATGCTCGATGGCGCGCTGACCACCATCCCCAACGAAAAGATGGCCAGCGCAGATGTCGAAAATATCGGCCGGCGCAACTTTATCCGCCGCCAAACCCGTCTGCGCCTGGCTTACGACACCCCGGTGGAGAAAGTCGAGCGGGCACTGCAGATCGTCCGGGATATCCTGCGTGACCACCAGGGCATGCGTGAGGAACTGCCGCCACGCATCTTCTTCGATGAGTTCAATCCCGACTCGCTGAACATCCTGGTCTCCTACTGGTATCACCCGCCGAAACGCTGGGAGGCGTTGCAGTTTGACGAGCAGGTGAATATGGCCATCATGCGTCAGTTTGCCGCTGAGGGCATCCGCCTGGTACCGCCCGCTTCAACCACCCGTCTCGTCCAGGACGACGGCCACCCGGCGCCGTTTGCGGCTGCCAAAGACACCTGATCCACTGCAGTTCCACCCTGTCAGGATCTGTCGAGGGCGAGCGGTTCATTCGCCAGCGGGTTCCTGATGCACCAGTTGATCACTTCATCCGGCACGGCTGGATGCCAGGCGTGCTGCGGGGTTGTTGCGCGGTCTGCTGGTTGTCGCCGTGCCTCGCTGCGCGTGCGGAGGCGAGCCAACAACAGCTGCCGCGGGAATCCTCGGGTTCAAACGACGCCTGGCTTGAAGTGCACCGCCTGCGCCAGCGGCGCCCTGGCCAACAGACTTACCTCCCGCAGGCGGAAACCGCGACGACGGATTCGCCTCGTCGTGAACCTGTCGAGGTTTTTGCATGGCGCCCATGCGTACACTCCGCGTCATCCACACAGGCTCGCGCATTGTGGGTCGGGCGGATACGCTGCAGAAGCGGGGTCAGTCTGCGGCGAAACTGCCGATCATAATGGTTTCAGGCCGTCGGGCAGCTACCATACGCCACATGGAGAGACGTAAATGAAGACACAGACAGCGGTTGAAGAGCTCCCCGTTTCACCTTCGATGGACTCGGAGCGCGGCGCTCGGCTGTCGCACGCGCAGGTGCAGGAACTTCCGGTCGCGCCCGCTCGTCTGGCTGGCCTGACCGGGCAAGACGGCCAGAAAGTCCTGGGGAAGAAAAAAGCGGGAACGAAAGCCAAGAAGAGGGCCGTCGGTACCGTTCGTGGCATCGACACGATGGTTCGCAGCGAGGCCAAGAAGAAGGCCGTCGGTACGGTTCGTGGCATCGAAACGATGTTCCGCACCGCTTACCGGACCCATCTGGATCTCACCGCGCTCGCCGCGACCAAAGCCAATATCATGATTTCGTTGAACGGATTCATTTTGTCGGTCCTGACCCTCTCAGGCCCGTTCGTTCTCATGTCCGAACCGCTGTTCACCATCCCGATTGCAGTATTTCTCGCCACCTGCCTGACGTCCATCATCTTTGCGGTCCTCGCCGCGCAGCCTCGCCTTATGAGAACCAGACAGTCCTTGGCCGACTTCGAAAATGACCGGGCGAACATCCTGGTCTTCGAACAGTTTTCGGCGCTCGACGAGGGGGAGCACCTCCAAGCGATGAAGGGCCTGATGGGCGATAATTCCCGTATCTATGAGCACATGACCCGCCAGATCTACTTTCTCGGCACCACGGCAGACCGCAAGTTCCGGTTCCTCAGTGTCTCCTATGCCGCCTTCCTTGTGGGCCTGACGATCAGCACCGTGCTTCTGCTTGCGATAGGACTGCTGCACAATACACCCGATCTGGCCACCCTCCTGGGACAGATGAGACTGCGGTTTGCCGGCTAGGGGTTGCATTGGGGAAGAGAACGCGTTGTTTCGAGATTCAACTCAGGCGGGAGGCCAGGCGTGCAGCGGGGTTGTTACGCGGTCTGCTGTTTGTCGCCCTGCTTGGCTGCGCGGGCGGATGCGAGGCAACAACCGCTACTTCGGAGATCCGCCTGTTTGACCTCATCTACGAACCGTCCGGCGTGCAGCAGTTGCCGGATGGGCGGTTTGTGGTGATCGAGGACGAATCGGCCCATCCACTCGATGTCGTGATCCTGCAACCGGACGGGCGCCTGTTGGAGCAACCCCTGTACCGGGCGTCACTTTTCAGCTGGGCGTCCCAGAACCGGATCCTGGGAACGCTCGATGATCTCGAAGGCGTGGCGGTCGACGCGCAGGGGCGCGTCTACATCATCACCTCCCACTCACGCAAAGCCAACGGCAAACGCGCCCGGGAACGCGAGCAGCTCGTGCGTTTCCGCATAGAAGGCGATCAGGTCGCCGACGTCCAGATCGTTCGCGACCTGCGAAAAAAGCTTGTCATGGCGAATCCCTTGCTGGAGGACGCCGTCAAGATACGGGACGTAAAAGACGACGGCGGTTTCAACATAGAAGGCCTCAGCTTCGATGCGTCCAGGGAACGGCTGCTGATCGGGCTGCGCAGCCCCCTTGCCGGTACTGATGCGATCATTCTGTCGGTGGAAAATCCGCATGCCGTCTTCGACGAGGACCAGGCACCGCGCATCTCCGATCAGTTGATCCAGCTGGACTTGGATGGCGGCGGTATTCGCGCCCTGGCCTACGACCCGCATCTCGGCGGCTACCTTATCATCAGCCGCAAACCCGGCAAGTCGTTCAAATTCTGGCTCTGGAGCGGCGATGTCTCGCATTCGCCGAGACGGATCAAGGCGCCGAAACTGGGAAAGCTGTCCCAGCCGGAGGGGATAGCCCCGGTACTGCGCGACGGTAACCCTGTCGGGATATTCGTCGTCAGCGACGACGGCCTGGGCATCAAGGCCAAACCCGGACACTACCTGTTTGTCCCCTACGATCAGCTCAAGATCGAGAATGAATAGATGACGGGTTGAAAGCCTCCTGCGCGCCGGCGCAGGACGTAATATCATTCCGACCTCGTAGGCCGAAGACCGTGAAGCGGGGGCTTTGCGCGTGAGGCTATCGGGGGTACCGGAGACCGTTGCCTGGGGAGCTGTGGGTAACCGCAGGGCTTGGCCGGGTATCCGGGATTGCCATATTCTTAGGAGAACGACAATGGCCAATTCGCATCGTCCGCGACTGTGCGCGCTTGCGCTGGGCGGTATCATAAGTCTGGTTTCCGGGTCCCCCTTCGCTGGTGCGGAGTTGATGAAGTTATTAGAGGTACTGAGAGACAACGGGACCATAACCCAGGAACAGTATGAGCGCCTGCGGCTGGAGGCAGGTGGGGACACGGTAGCGGCACCACCAGCGCAAGAGCGCGCCGAGATGCCGTCCAGGAAGGCAGCGAAAAAGAAAAAAGACGATGCTCAGCCCAAGGTCGAAACAGAGGGTGGTCTGCGCGTTGAGAGTGCTGACGGCGATTTCGCGATCGAGGTGGGTGGGCAGGTCTGGGTGGACGCCGCTCGCTATTCAAAGGACCAGACCGCGCTCGGCAACGGAACCGAGTTGCGCCGTGCCCGAGTGTCCCTGCAGGGACGGCTATTCAGAAACTGGGGTTACGCTGCGGAGTACGATTTCGCGGGCAACGAGTCCGAGGTCAAAGACGCCTACCTCGAATACCTCGGCTTCGAACGCGTTTCCATCAAGGCCGGGCAATACAAGGAGCCGTTCTCGTTGGAGGAGCAAACCAGCGGGAAATACATCACATTCATGGAACGGGCGCTGCCCGTCGACGCCTTCTCGCCGGGACGCAAGCTGGGGCTGGGTGCCTCGGGAAGCGGGGAGCGCTGGGGCGCTGCTGCCGGTCTGTTCGGGGAGGCCGTCGGCGATGACGTTGACGACGAAGGGGACGAGGGTTGGGGCGCGGCCACTCGTGCAACCTTTGCACCCCTGGACCGTAAAAGACGGGTCGTGCACGTCGGCGGCAGTCTGGCGTACAGACGCACCAACGACGAGAACGAAGTACGCTATCGCACGCGCCCCGAGTCCCACGTCACGGACGAAACGCTGGTGGACACCCGCACCCTCGGCGACGTCGACGACACCCTCACTTATGGCGTGGAAGGTGCGTACGAACTCGGGCCTTTCTCCCTGCAGGGCGAGTACATCCGTAACGACGTGGAGCGACGCGCGGGCCTCTCGGACCTGAGCTTTGACGGCTGGTACCTTTACGGCAGCTGGTTCATCACCGGTGAGGCGCGGCCATACGATGTGGCGCGGGGGCGATTCGGCCGCATCAAACCGAAGCACCGCTACGGGGCATGGGAACTCGGCCTGCGTTACAGCAGCCTCGACCTCAGCGACAAAGATGTGCAAGGTGGTGAACAGCAGGACGTCACCGTCGGCCTCAACTGGTACGCGAATCCGAACGTGCGCTTCATGGCGAACTACCTGTGGGTGAACGCGGACCCCGACAAGGACGGAGCGAAGGACAAGCCCAACGTGTTTCAGGTACGCGGACAGTTGAATTTCTGAGTTGAGTCAAAAAGGGGCAAAACAAAAAGGGGTCGGTGACAAATCGCAATCGTTATCATTTGTCACCGACCCCTTTTTGCGCAAGTTTTTGAGGAGCGATTTTGGCCGGCGTCGAACGCAGCAAGTCAAGCGCTTATCTGGTTGGCGGCGGCATCGCGGCGCTGGCGAGCGCCGTTTACCTGATCAGGGAAGGTGGCCTGGCCGGGAACAACATCCATGTCCTCGAGCAGGGCAGTGTCACCGGGGGGGCGCTGGACGGCTCGGGCTCGTCTGAGGACGGCTATCTGATCCGCGGCGGGCGCATGATGGAGGCCCATTTCGTGTGCACCTGGGACCTGCTCTCAGGCATCCCGTCGCTGGACCACTCGAACAGAACCGTCAAGGATGAATGCGACGAATTCAACCGGCGCTTCGTGTCGGAGTCCCATTGCCGGCTGCTGCGAGACGGCGAGAAGGTGGACGTATCGTCCTACGGGCTGAGCAGCCGGGACAGCTTTGACATGCTCAAACTCATGTTCCGCTCCGAGGCGTCGCTGGGGGACAGCCGGATCATGGATTGCTTTTCTCCGGCTTTCTTCACGACCAACTTCTGGTGGCTGTGGCAAACCACCTTTGCGTTCCAGACCTGGAGCAGCGCCGCGGAGATGCGGCGTTATTTCATCAGGTTCATTCACCTGCTGCCCGGTCTCAATCAGCTGAAGGGGATACTGCGCACCGTCTACAATCAGTACGATTCCGTGATCCTGCCCATCGAGACCTGGCTCAAGGACCGCGGTGTGAACTTTCTGCTGCAGACCCGCGTCACCGATATCGAATTCGACCTGCAGAGCGAACGCAAGGTCGCGACGGCGATATGCTCTGTTCACGGCGGAAAGGAACAGCGGATCGAGCTTGACGCCGGCGACTATGTGTTCATCACCAATGGGTCGATGGTGGACAGTTCCTCCACCGGCTCGATGGTCTCGGCGCCTGTGCTGGGGTCGAAGGCCGACGCCGGCAGCTGGGCGCTGTGGGAGCGGATCGCGGCGAAATCACCCGATTTCGGCAGGCCGTCCACTTTTTGCGACCATGTCGATCTGTCCAAGTGGGAATCGTTTACCGTTACCCTCAAGGACGCGAAGTTTTTCGACTTCATGGAAAAGTTCACCGGCAACATCGCCGGCACCGGGGGGATAGTCACCTTCACGGACTCAAACTGGCTGATGTCCGTGGTGCTCGCGCATCAGCCGCACTTCCGCGGCCAACCCGAAAACGTGCATGTCTTCTGGGGGTACGGGCTGTTTCCGGACAGGGAGGGCAACCGTGTAAAGAAGGCAATGTCGGAATGCACGGGCGAGGAAATTATCAGCGAACTCTGCCATCACCTGAAGATCATGGACAGGGAGGGCGACTATTTTGCCAGTGCGAACTGCGTCCCCTGCATGATGCCCTTTATTGACAGCCAGTTTCTGCCCCGCAAGCCGGGCGACAGGCCTCGGGTGGTGCCGGACGGGGCAGCCAATTTTGCCTTTATCGGGCAGTTCGCCGAAGTGCCCGATGATTGTGTTTTTACGGTCGAGTATTCCGTGCGGACGGCCCAGACCGCTGTTTACTCGCTGCTGGCGCTGGACAAGGACGTCTCACCGATCTATGCGGGGCAGCACGAAATCCATGTACTCATCAATGCGCTGAGCGCGATCCGCCGATAAAGGTCGCCGCGGCGACTGCGGGTGCGCACGGATGGGACTTTCATTCGCAGTGAACGGACAGCGGCGGCGGAATACGCTGCGAGGGAGAGGTGTTTGCCTCGGCACAGGGTCCCGAGAATGAGCCTCTCGCTTGCGCAGCCGGGAGACCCCGGCGGTCTTGATGCGCGGGTCAGTCGGGGGCGTACCTTCGCCACCTGGCGCACCGCCGGGCCGGAATCGGCGCTGTGCGTGGGTCTCCCTGCCAGAGGCGACCAGGAACTCACGCCCCTCGGGGCCGCAGTCCTGTGCCGCGGCACCACGCGCCGACCGGCCGGCCCTTCATAAACGCCATGGACAGGCTACAATAGCGCTCCTCTGATCGTGAATGGCCTGAGTGGAATTATGGAAAAGACGATTGAATCGCTCCTGTATGCCAGCCGCTGGGTCCTGGCGCCGATTTATCTGGGTCTGAGCGCCGCCTTGTTTCTGCTTGGCATGAAATTTTTCCAGGAAGTCGTGCACACCGTCCCTCTGGTTCTGGACATGACGGAATCGGACCTGGTGCTGCTGACACTTTCACTGGTGGACATGGCGCTCGTCGGTGGTCTGCTCGTTATGGTGATGTTCAGCGGCTATGAAAATTTCGTGTCGCGCATCGATGTCGGAGACGACGCCGAAAAACTCTCCTGGCTGGGCAAACTGGAATTCGGTTCCCTGAAACAGAAAGTGGCGGCCTCCATCGTCGCCATTTCCTCGATCCACCTGTTGAAGGCGTTCATGAATGCCCCGGCCACGCCAAATGACAAACTCATGTGGTACGTCATCATTCATTTGACCTTCGTATTGTCTGCAATCGGCATGGCATATGTAGACAGGATGAACACCCACTGAAGGTCAAAAAGGGGTCCGTTATCAAAAAGGGGTCGGTGACAAATCGCAATCATTATCATTTGTCACCGACCCCTTTAATCCTTTAATCCTATGAATCCGTGGATCCTGCTCGACAGCGCACAGGTGCCCGGCGACGGCGGGGAGCTGCGCCTCTACCAGCGGGGTGATGAATTTTCGATCAACATCGTCGGCCATGGCGAGCTGATGAACAGCCGTGTCCACGGCTCCGAAGACGCGCTGGCGGAGCAGGCCTGTGCCAGGCTGGTGGAGGGATTAAAGCCGAGACTGCTCATCGGTGGTTTGGGCATGGGGTTTACCCTGGCTGCGACACTTCGACACGTCGGCGAACAGGCGCAGGTGGTGGTCGCCGAATTAGTGCCGGCCGTGGTGGCGTGGAACAGGGGGCCGCTTGGGAAACAGGCCGGTCATCCGCTCCGGGATCTGCGCGTGAGCGTGCGCAAGGGGGATGTCGCCCGCGTTCTGATGGCCGGGCAGCAGGC
>WOR8_10006999_pt1 | contig 10881 bp, 13 predicted proteins | sample DeeMarSeWOR38_10_FD_19890 | JGI IMG/M metagenome (IMG submission 19890)
CGGGGGAAAAAGGAGATGATGAAAGCCAAAGAGGCCAACCCGAAAAAAACCACTGAAATTCCCAGCGCAGAAATTAGCCAGCCATTGCCAGCACTTATTGCAGAAAACCCGACCATGAATTCAACTCCTTTGCTTCAGTAACCGCTTGTCCTTTTCCTGCAAAAAGGGAAGTCGCCTGCTCAGCACCTCGGAAATTTTTCGCATAATTTTTGTTCCAAATGCAACGTTCCTCTGGACCAAAATCAAGGTCGAATCTGTGAGGCAGGTGACTGATGCCGTATAATGAGTGGGACTTACCAAAGCTGACCAACCAACCACTCTCCCCGGCTTATGCAAAGTAATGGCTCGGCCATCTGGAAAGGTGATCATCAGACCACCTTCTTGGAGGATATATAGAGTCCGGGCAGGAGATCCCGCTCGTATTAGTTCCTCACCCTCCCTTGCATGCCTCTCCTCAGCCATGGCGGATAGGAGTTTAAGTTCCGTGAGGTCCATTTCGGCGAAAATTTCGTGCTTTTTCAGGTCTTCTATGGTGATCACAACTATTCCTCATTTAGTATTCGAAGCAACCAGCAATTTTACTGTGAAAAAGCCGCCCTCCAGAACAATAACCGTGGGCACGGCTCGCCTTGTTTGCCAATAAATTTAGCCTGGATCTTACCAGGGTCTGTTTTAATGATCAAATTAATGTTTTGTCCATTCAGCGGTAAATGGTAAACAGTAATCTAGCGGAGGTAAATGCAGATCCCTTGACCTTCACCCATAACATTATTGCCACCACCAGTTAGTAATAGTAGTAAGATTAAGGCCCATTACAAGGCCCGTTGTCCACGAAAAAGTTTTGGAGAAAGGCATGAACCACACTAACTTAACCCTCTCATTACTTCCGGAGCACTATTCCATTTGTCGACTTGGACCTGAGGCAGATATTCCCCCTTGGGCGCTGGCAGGGGACTTTTTCTCCATTACCCGGACAAAAGACGAACTCTCCCTGGTATGCTCCCAGGAACTTGTGCCCCATGGCGTTCAGTGTGAGAAAGGCTGGTGCTGCATTATGGTAGGAGGTCCCCTGGACCTTTCCTTGACTGGAATCCTGGCCTCTTTGACCGCTTCTCTGACTGAGGTGGGTGTTAGTATTTTTGCAATATCTACCTTTGATACCGACTATCTATTGCTTAAGGCAGACAATCTGAAGAGGGCTGTATTGAAACTGAAAGAGGCGGGACACAGTTTTTCCTAGCAGACGGTGTGCAGCTGACCCCCTTTTTCACTTATCAGTTGAGCATTACTGCCTGCTGCCCGCTGAGAAGGTGTTGTCTACTAATGCTTTGTGGGATGAAAAGGTTACTTCTTGTCAACTGGATACTTGGCCCGAAACCACTCGTACCAACCGCCTTTCAAGGCATAGGCCTTGGTGTATCCCCCATCTATCAGATTCAGTACCGCACGGGCACTGGTGTGTTCGTTGGGTCAGGCTCAGTAGACAACGATGGTTTTGTCTTTACCATAGCTACTGGCCCAGGATTCAACCTTCCTGGGATCAGGATCAACCCGGACAGCATCCTTTATTTTGTACTCACTGGCGTTCCAGTCCTTACTCCTTCGAACATCAACAATAACCAGTTTTGCGTCACCCAGCATTGATTTGAGTTCTTCCTTGGTAATTCTGGGAGCGCTACCGGCCACTGCGTTGAAGGAAAAAGCCGCCAGCAACGTCAGTGCAACTGATAGTTTAAGCACCGTTGAGATGGTTCTTTTCATTCCTCGATCTCCTCACCAGGCTGAGAGTGAATTGCATAGCCTTGCACGCTTGGTTGTCTACTTTCTGATCCAAACAAGCTGTACTATATCCTCTCAGCCTTTGCCATATTAGACAGTTAAAGGAAATACTAGCTAATATGTTAAGCATGAACTGGGTTACTTCAACCAGTTCGGGATCCCTTCACTGAGGCACAAGGACATCTCAGGCGAACCTGATGTTGCCTTCAACCATGGTGTGTTAGAATAACAAATTCATCAAGAAAGTTGTCATCAAAAGGAGTTTATGTGATGTCGCCCTCCCAGACCATGATTTGACCTATTGCCTAAGCAAATCACCCAAGGAGCGCGTGGCAACTGCCGAATATTTGGTAGAAAATTTCATCGAGGCTGAGGAAAAATTTTATGCCCCTTCGCAAACACTTGCGTCTTTTGCTTATTGTCACCCTAGCCTGGCTGATTTTTTGGCTAGTAGGACTCCCCCATTACTATAAACAGTATTCTCCCAGGTTCATGGCCATCTTCGACGCGGCTATCCTTCCACCTTTATGGCTCGTGGTTTATTTGAGTTCGAAAAGAGCCAGGGAAGGCAGAGGTCTCGCGGCCTCTCTGTGGTTGTCTTTCTACATCACTGTCCCTCTCTTTCTATACGATTTTATTTACTGTGGTATTCACCTTGGCTACGGCATCAGTTTTCTTTGGGAATACTGGTACTTGACGGTTTACTATGTTCTCCCCTGGCTGATCTTTCCAGTCACGGGTTGGTGGGTTGATCGGCGAGGTTTGCTCCAGTTGACATCGAGGTGAATCATTTGTTTAAAGTGGAAGAGCCTCAGGGCACAAAGACTAGCTCTCATTAAGGTCGGCTGATATGCTTAATCTAACTTCAAGGTGAGTAAATGGAATCCAAGAAAAAACAATCGGAAAAAGACAGACTAGATCGAATCATCGCCGAGGCCCGGCGCAAGCGGGAGCAGGGTTATCGGGAACAAGCGCTCAAGATTTACCCGTGGGTCTGTGCACGATGCGGGCGCGAATTCTCTGGTAAGAAACTTCGCGAACTCACCGTCCATCACAAGGATCACAACCACGATAACAACCCTCCTGACGGCAGCAACTGGGAGCTAATGTGTCTCTACTGTCACGACAATGAGCACTCCCGCTATCTAGATCAGGAATGGTATGAAGATGAGACCCCCTCCGGTGAGGAAGAAAAAACCCCTAAGTACAAACCCTTCGCCGATCTCGCCTCCTTGCTAAAGGATAAAGAGTAGCTGATCGATGTGGTATTCGACAAAAACCCACCACCGAGATCTATGCTCGGAAATATCAACGGGTATAATTTCAGGAGTTTCCCCAGAAATGTTTCTGTGACATCGGCCACGGGGAAGCTACTCCACAACGATCATATTCGTGCCATTTATTGGCAGAGTCCCTGTTGAGTAAGCATCACATCTTCATGCTGGCCCTTTCAAGGCTGAGATTGGTAAAGACAGGTTGCTCAGATGCTCGTTGTTTCGCAGCCTCCCCTTTTGGCCTGTGCTGATGTCTCTTCTGAGTGACTGCGGAAGGTCTGTGCCACTTCCCTGGCTGTGGTTGGGGGAGCCCCTGGCCCGGCGGAAGCGCAGCGGAGGCGGGAACAGGGAGGGGGCGCCTTCCCCCGGCCACAGCCGGGCTAGAAGTGCCCAGACCGTGAGCCCTGGAACGACAGAAGAGACATCAGCATAAGGACTTTCATTTGCAAATCAAGGCAAACTGGCTCTTGCACACAGGTTATAAGAATGATCCACTCATTTTTGCGGAAACTCCTGTGAATTTGAACCGCTGAGACAGAGCCGTATTCACAGGACTTAGTCTAGATAGCAGTGCAAGGTCTACACTTGAGAAGGAGTCCAAATATGCACTGGGGACTGGTGCGAACTATTATAGTGTTGCCAGGCACAGTGCTTATTTTTATCCCTGCTATCATCTTGCTCCTTACCAAAGACTCGAGTTTTCCTCCCAAGTTAATAACACCCAGTCAAATTTGGTTTTGGCTGGCTCTGTTGGCAGCCGGTATAGGATTTTACTTGTGTGTCTGGACGATAAAACACTTCATAAAGTATGGTGAAGGCACCCCTGCTCCCTGGGATCCCCCGAGAAAGCTGGTTATTAGTGGGCCATATCGTTGCAGCAGAAATCCAATGATCACTGGTGCACTGCTTCTTCTCCTGGCTGAGGCGTTATTTTTTCATTCCTGGCCAATAGCCCTATGGATGATTCTTTTTTTTGTTGGTAATGCAATTTATTTTCCCCTTGTTGAGGAAAAGGGCCTCGAAAAAAGGTTCGGAGAGGAGTACTTAAAATATAAAGCCCGCGTTCCCCGCTGGGTTCCGCGACTACCACCTTGGGAAAAGTCACAAGCTGACAAACAAAACTCTATCTTGAAGCATGTTGTCCCCGGGCAAAAGGAGCCTTATATGTTCACGAAGCACGACAAGAAAGGATACAGTTCCCCTGTAGAGGGGATAGAACAAAAGACGCTGGTCTTTGGGGATAAAACTCTCATGACGGAATTTCTCTTGAAAAAAGGCAGCACTCTACCCCTCCATACTCATCCTCACGAACAAACAGGCTATCTGGTAAAAGGCCGCCTTCGTCTTTACCTCGGAACAGAGCATTACCAGGCGGAGTCAGGCGATAGCTGGTGTATTGCCCCTGGGGTTGAACATGGCGCCGAGATTCTTGAGGACTCAGTCGCCATTGAAGTGTTTTCACCTGTGAGAGAAGATTACTTGCCAAAATAATATGGGATGAACTGTGGGTGGTGCCACCCCATGACACTGCTGTGTTAGAATAGTTAATTAGTGTCCATCCGGAAATCCGAAATTTCCGGATTAAGCTGTCAGCATTCAGCGATCAGCGGTCAGCTTAACATATTATATTTGCATGTATTTTGCTCATGGCTGAGCGTCCCGCCGTGGCGGGACTGATCGCGCTCATCTGAAAACGGCGGTTTTCGGATGAGCACTCATCAGTGAGCAGCAGGCTGTCAAAAGGAATTTCAGGGAGGTAAGCGTGGAGGATATAAGAGTAAAAATTAGTCAGGATATTATGAGATCCTTTAGGAAGAATCTCGGCGGCGAAGTAATTTTTATGTGCTTTTATATGGATAAAACCAGTGCCGGGCTTATCACTAACGAGCGTCCATTTACCGGTGCAGAAATGATAGAACTCTTTAGTTCGGTTCTTAGTACCGGCGAAGAATCTATCCTTCCCGCAGTAATATATTCTCTCTTCAATCTCTATGGACCCATTCGAGTATTTGATGTTATCAAGGCTTACGCAAAATCATTTGACATGAAAGGTCCCATCACAACGAAAAGGGACCCCGATAAATCAGGCAGCACTCTACCCCCAGTACCTGACAATTAAGCAGATTCAACCTTGCCCCTTTTCCTCGAATCAGCAAAGTGATATAGCCCGGATATTTCATGAAACTTCAGGGCTAGGAGAACTTGTGAGAACAACCTTTACTTCTGATAAAAGTGGTAAAATCCGAGACCGGCTTACCTCCATTTTACTCGCGGTGGTTTTCCTTTTGATCCTCTCCGTGGTGGGTTTGCCTTGTTTTGGGCAAGCTGGATCTCGGTTTCTACCTTTCCCCGTCCCCACCATTTTGAAATTCTCCAACCAGTCCCGGCCTGTGTTCAGGCCGTTAAAGGGGAGATTTCTCATAGCTAGTAGACAGCTCCTGGATCCCCATTTCGCTGAAACTGTAGTCCTTTTACTTGAGTACAACAAACAAGGTGCCATGGGGCTAATAATCAATCGTCCTTCTGAAATGAAGCTCTCGTCAGTACTGCCTGAAATAGAGGGACTGCGTCAGCTACCAGATACAATTTACCTCGGGGGGCCAGTTGCCAAGACTCAGTTGCTCCTTCTCATAAGAACCTCCAGTCCCCCTGAAGGGTCTCGCCATGTATTTAAAGACATACACCTCAGCTCTTCTCAGGAAGTGATCCAGCGGATGATCAAGAATCCCGAGGGAGAAGAGAGATTTCGGGTTTATGCCGGTTATGCCGGCTGGGCGCCCAGGCAATTGGACAACGAAATTGCCAACGGCGGTTGGCATGTTTTAAGAGCGGATGCAGAGACTGTTTTCGATAAGTCCGCCTCGGAAATCTGGCCCGACCTCATTCATAGGACTTCTGCTCAGTGGGTCAGGCTGTTGGAACAATGATCTCAACCCCACCATTAATCCAATCTCCCCCTCCTGTCGCTTTGGGATGAATTTTGCATGGATCTCATCTGCGAAGATCTTAAGGAACAATTACATTAATAGTAAAATTAATAGTAAAAATATCCGGGCTAACTGAAAGGGGGTTGACTATGGCTAAGGAGAATACCTGTTCTCGTTGTGGAGGTTCAAAGTTAGAGTCTGGACGGGTTCAATCTACCGGTCGGATACACTTTCATTTTGAGAATCCGCGTTTTTTGACCATGCATCCGGGCTATGTCCCGATTCTCTCAACTATGTGTCTTGACTGCGGTAATATTGATCTCGCTGGTGAGGTCGAGAAAGCTCGAAAGATTTCAAAACAGGACAAAGGGGAATAGCAAAGACTAAGGTTTCAGTGTTCAGGTTTCAGGTCTCAGCTTATTTTATTTCTCTTCCCTGACACCCGAAACCTAGAAACCTTAGATTTGGTGCTGAAATTTGAGATCTTACACTGCCCGAGCACGCCAAAAGAGCTAACTTTTTTTTGCTACGACCCCGCTACGGCCATTCATGAAAAATCCGGGTTAAAACTCTTCCTGTTTGCATTCTAAGATGGTAGAGTTTTGTCTATGAAGATCACGCGCCGGAATTTCATTAAGAGCTCTTTAGTGCTCGGCGGCTCGCTTTTCTTGCCCCGAAGCATTCTCTCTGCCCCATCCCGAGAAAAACAAGGCTGGCATCCAGCCTACGCCAAATTGGAGAGGGAGGGCCGATTGGCTCCGAGGATCGAGCAGGCCTATTCCCTTTTGAAAGAGTGCGAGCTTTGTCCCCGTCAATGTGGGGCAAATAGATTGGCAGGCGAGCGCGGCTTTTGTCGGGCCCCTGGGAAAGTTGTAATTTATATTGCCCAGCCTCATTTCGGTGAAGAGATCTCCTTGGTGGGCCAACAGGGTTCCGGCACTATCTTTTTCTCCAACTGCAACCTCCGCTGCGTTTTCTGTCAGAACTGGCCCATAGCTCACGAGGGACAGGGTAGGGAATTGGAGGACGAAGACCTGGCGAAGATGATGCTCTATTTGCAAAAGCTCGGCTGCCATAATATTAACCTGGTCACCCCCACTCACGTAATGCCAAACATTATCAGTGCTACTAGAATTGCCTGTAAAAAGGGTCTCAGCATCCCATTAGTCTACAACACAAGCGGTTACGAACGGGTGGAGATATTGAAGATCCTCGACGGTATTGTCGACATTTATCTGCCGGACCTGAAATATATGGACGGTGAAAAAGCAGCAAAATATTCAGCCGGGGCGTCTGACTACCCGGAAGTAGCCAAGGAAGCTATCATTGAAATGAACCGTCAGGTGGGACAGCACCTGGTTGACCAGCGAGGGATAGCCCTTCGCGGACTGATGATACGTCACTTAGTAATGCCCAACCGGGTGGCAGGCACAGAAAAGTTTGTTAGGTGGGTAGCAGAGATTTTACCAAAATCTACTTATGTCAACATCATGCATCAGTACAGGGTGGAATATAAAGCCTATGAGCATCCAGAAATCTGGCGCGCCATTACCGCTCAAGAATACTTGGAAGCAATGGATTGGGCTGTAACAGAAGGTTTGACCAACCTGGATCCTAGGTCTGTTGCACTCTACAAATTCTACGCCCGCAAGCAAAATTGGCAGAGCCGGATCCCTTGACAATTGTTCTTACTATCGGACGGGGTCACTCGAGGGAAGCGCAAAAATGCATCTGTGGATTTTCACATTTTTGATCATAGCTGGAGTATTGTTCGGTCTCAAACTGGCCTACGTTCTCTGCACCACCGTGGTTCTGCCCGCCACCCATGGAGCGCTCTATGTCTCAACCTCCCGAGTAAGAATATCAGCCTTTTTGGACGCCGTGCCCATGAAGGCCGGGCAACTTCTGGTCGACATTGGCTGTGGCGATGGACGAGTGCTTCGACAGGTTGGCCGGAGATATGGGGTTAGAACAGTGGGATACGAATTAAATTTACTGGCCTATGTTAAAGCCAAACTCTTGTGTTTTGGCCGCAAAAACATTCAGATCAGGTTCCGCAATTTCTGGAATGTTGATCTATCAGAGGCCGATGTCGTTTTTTGCTACCTTTTTCCGGATGTAATGAGAGACCTGGCAGGGAAACTGAAATCAGACCTCAAACCTGGAGCTGTGGTGGTCTCCTGCAACTTCGATTTACCTGGTTTCATTCCTGAGCGGATTTTACGCCCGGGAAACTCCTTTCACAACGATCCCATTTATATATATCACTTTCAAAAGACGGAACTGTGAAATCCCAAATAATAAAAGCTAAGGTTTCAGTGTTCAGGTTTCAGCTTTATTTATTATCTCTCCTTCCTGACACCTGAACATTGAACACTGAAACCTCAGCAAACTCTGCCCTGGCCCATGGAACTTCCCGCTAGGCGGGGAAAGGCCAGGTTTTCGGGAACCTGATGACTCGCTTTCTTATAGCCATGTCTGCTCTTCTTATCCTTCTCCTCTTGGGGGGATTCATTCTATTTTCCCCGACATCACCGGCATTCAAAGGGATAAATATCCAAAAAGATCTAACTTCACAGATTCGCGCGGAACAAAAGACAGTCGAGCAGCCTGCCATCTATGGCTACAGGATTGTCAACCGTTATCCTCACGATCCGAACGGCTTCACTCAAGGACTGGTTTTTGTGGACGGTTTCTTATTTGAAGGAACAGGTCTGCGCGGCCGGTCCAGCTTGCGCAAAGTTGATTTGGCCACAGGCACAATCCTCCAGTCTAGGAACCTGCCAGCTCGCTTTTTCGGGGAGGGCGTTACCGTTTACCACAACAAGGTGATTCAGTTGACCTGGCGAGCCAATCTGGGATTTGTCTACGACAAAGACACTTTCCAGTTACTTGAAACATTTCACTATCCCACAGAGGGTTGGGGCCTTACCCATGACGGCAAGCATCTAATCATGAGTGATGGGACATCAATTCTGTACTTTTTGCATCCCGAAACCTACAAAGAAATGGGCCGGATTGAAGTTCGAGACCTAAAGGGTTCCGTGTCTCACCTCAATGAATTGGAATACATTAAAGGGGAGATCTACGCCAATGTCTGGGAAACAGACCGCATCGCCAGAATCTCCCCTCAGACAGGGGAAGTGCTTGGCTGGATAGATCTGGAAGGACTTCTGAGGCCGGAAGATCGTAATCGCCGGATTGATGTCCTCAATGGAATTGCCTATGATGCGAAGAATAATCGTCTTTTCGTAACTGGAAAACTGTGGCCCAAGCTTTTCGAAATTGACTTGGTTGTGCGAGAAAAGTAAGGTCTCCTTTTCCTAGACCGAACATTTTATCAATAACCTGCTGCGACTGCCAATCTTGCAATATCCGGGCTAGCCACCGACAAACAGACCAATGGCCAGCAACACTGGCGTCAAAATTATTACTACTACATTCCGCCCCATGTAGGGAATCAATTTGGGCACATCATCTGCGAACCTGGCAACACCCTTCACTGTGGGAATGGCGACGATAATGGAGCCGAGGGCCAACAAACCTTCCACCGGCAACTGCCCGGCAAAATAGCCCACGACTACTGCTCCATAAGTGGAGACCAGGAATAATACATAAAGGGTCACACTTGCCTTCCTGCCTATGGCAATGGGAAAATGTTGCCTACCTACACCTCTATCAGGCTCAACATCGGGAAACTGGTTAAGGAGCAAAAGATCACTGACCAGAAAAAATGGAACCAGGGAGGCCAGAAATGATGTCCAAGAATAACCTCCCGAGAGAACGAAGTCAGTGCCCATCACCATACAAGGACCAAAACCAAGTCCAGGAGCAATCAAACAGAGAAAGGGGTTTTTTGTAATCCACTTTGTGTAGGCAACAATGGTTAGCACTCCAAGCAAACCCAGAGGTAGAAGCCACAAACCACTAACATAGAGGAAATAGATACCAATAAGAGTGGTAATAGTCAGACTAATGAGACCTGTAATCAGTGCCACATGAGACTGGCCAGGATTTTTAGGAAGGGTGCCACTGCCTCCACTGAAGGGAGTTGGTTCAGTGTGGAAATCGAGACCGCTTTTGAAATCGTGGTATTCATTAAGGGCATTCACACTTATGTGAGCGCCAAGCGCACCAATGAATGCCAAAACAAGATAATAAAAGTTTAATGAGATTCCAGACCAGACTGCCGTGGCCGCACCCAACATAACACAGGCGGGGGTCAAGATGAGAAACGGTAACCGCATGGGGCCGAATATTACTTCTTTTAGAGTGTTATCCATGGTCAGTTTGCCGGATGGAGGAATTGTTCTTTTTGTTTTTGACTCAGGAATATTTGTCATAATGCCAGTTTTCTCAGCTTGTTGCAAGAATCTGCTCTGCAAGAGTTTCTTCAAAACTTTTTGTTTCGTGGCTGATGTCTCCTGGTGTTTCTTCTGTCGTTCCGAGTCTCACTGCTTGGCCGAACCAGATAGTCACTTTAGTAGAGCGGCAAATCCAAAAGGAAAAAGTGGGGAAACTACTGTGTGCTCTAGGGCTAAAAGTAACTGCATTGAAACCCGGTAACCCCTTACTTATTTCTTGACTGGACGGTTTAGCAAGAATAAGCTCCAACCATGAGGGACAGCCTCAACAAGAAGCTAATGTTCTGCAACCAAAGGAATTTCCAGACAAATTATCTGTTCACTATTTTCTGAGATAGGTAGAAACCATGGCCGTAAAGACCTTTAGAGCAATGTTAGTGGAAGAAGTAGAGGGAGGAAAATTTATCAGGAAGATCACCCATAGATCTCTGGATGATTTGCCCGAAGGTGAAGTACTGGTTAAAGTCCACTATTCATCCTTAAATTATAAGGATGGACTTTCCGCCACTGGTCACAGGGGAGTGACCAAGAACTATC
>WOR8_10006853_pt1 | contig 10879 bp, 7 predicted proteins | sample DeeMarSeWOR38_10_FD_19890 | JGI IMG/M metagenome (IMG submission 19890)
GCGAGCGAAGTACAATAGGATTGGATATGTTCCTTCCATTTCGAATCCTGCTTGAGCGGGATTCCATATGATCGTTGTGGAGTAGCCTTCCCGTGGCCTGGATTACGAGAATATTTTTGGGGAAAGTCCTGTGTGTCACTTCCCGTTGATTTCACCCATCCAAGATACTATAATTCTGGGAATTTAGTCAGAGCCATGTCCCGAGCGAGAGGAGAGATCCATGACGGAAAAAAAGCAGATGATGGAAGTATGCAAGTGCGAAAACTGCGGGAACGAAGCGGAAATGGTAGTGACCTGCGAGCTTGTACCCGTAGAGGATCCCCAGAAGAAAGCTGCCGGGGTGCAGCAACAGGAGAAAAAGTCCTTCACTTGCACGAGTTGCGGCAATGAGGCAGACATGCTTGTTGATTTATAGAAGGATAAGGATTCACATTTTTCAGAATCGTCTATAAACCAATCTTATTTTCTTTCACGCCTGCCGCATAGATAGCCCTCCAAGGACCTGGTGGGCTATCTCTTTGTCTGATTTTGTGGAAATTCATGGAGGGCCATCCGAGGCAGCAGGCCTGAGGCGTTATCGAGAATTTCGCAGTATCACGCCAGCTTGAAATTTGATGTGGCATATGGGATGTGAAATAAAAGAGCTTTGCTGGGGCGCTTCGCTAGAGTAGATAATGCCACATCTAAGATCCTGCGTCATACATATAGAGCTCTTGTCTGGATCAGTTTTTTACCGAGAGATAGATGGCCTGATCCAGGATTGTAGGGAGAGTCATCCCAAATGGATTACCATTACTGTCCCCTGTGCGGTGGTTCTTTGATTGTAAACCCCGAGAGTAAAAGGCTCCGCAGGTATTGTGCCGAGTGCGGTTTCATCCATTACAAGAACCCAACCGTTGGCGTTGCCGTCATCATCTTAGAAGCTGACGAGGTCCTCCTCGTAAAGCGCAGAGGTTCATACGATGGCATGTGGTGCATACCCTGTGGGCACGTTGAATGGGACGAGGATATACGGCTTTGTGCTTGCCGTGAATTGAAAGAGGAAACAGGCCTGGAAGTGGAGTTGGGCCCGGTTTTCGATGTCCATTCTAATTTTCACGACCCAGATCACCAGACAGTGGGCGTTTGGTTCATGGGAAAACTGAGTGGTGGGGAACTACAACCAGGTTCCGATGCCAGAGAGGCCAAGTTCTTTGCCCTTCATAGATTGCCGGCAATGATGGCTTTCCCAACTGATCTGTTGATTTGCCAAAAGCTAGAAAAAATTCTCCTGGACGAAAGAGATGGACTTACCCAATTGTGCGCAGAGTATGAAAAATACTTCTGAGCCTAGGGCGTGGGGCATGGAGCATAGAGCATGGAAGGATTTGGGAATGCGGATTGCGAATGTAGGAACAAGCAAAGAACCTATTGGAGAAGGAATCAAAATCGAGTTCCTCTCAAATTGCGCCTTTTCGCCGCGTCTCCGTTTCGGCATTTCACCTCGCCTGCCCGCCACCTGCCCGCTCCAGCCTCGCAGTGGCAGGCGGGTCGGTTTCGCCTTCAAGCGAGGCGCGCGGGTCTACCTGCAGTGCCAAGTGCTTAATTCTTACTGCCTAGTGTCTTCAATGCGGGAGTTGAGATGACAAAACTAACATTCTTCGGTGCCACGGGTACAGTTACAGGATCTCGTTTTCTTCTGGAGGTAGACGGCATCAGCCTCCTGATCGATTGTGGTCTCTTTCAAGGATTAAAGAAAAATCGGTTGAGGAATTGGGACCCTTTCCCCATTTCTCCCCTTGAGTTAGACAGAGTTTTTCTTACCCACGCTCATATTGATCACTCCGGCTATCTTCCCTCTTTGTGTAAACAGGGCTTCAAGGGAAAGATACACTGTACGCATGCTACATACAATTTGTGTGAGATCCTTTTGCGCGACTCTGGTCACCTCCAGGAAGAGGACGCCAATTGGGCCAACAGGAGGGGCTTTTCTAAACACAGGCCGGCCCTGCCACTCTATACGGTGGCGGACGCAGAAAAAGCTTTGTCACACTTTGAGCCCTATCATTACGGAGAGGATATATTTTTGACTGACAGCTTGCGGGTAAAGTTTAAAGACGCAGGGCACATACTCGGCTCTTCCTTCGTGGACGTCAAGTCAATGAGAGAGAGGAGGCCAAAGAGGATCGTCTTTAGCGGTGACCTGGGAAGGCCAGCGAGACCTATCCTCCGCGATCCTGTCCAACCATTCGAGGTAGACTATCTCATCCTGGAATCAACCTATGGCAACAGGCTGCACCAGAACGAGACACCAGAAAAGGATTTCGCAGCCGTAATCAATGCCAGCGTCGACAGGGGGGGAGTGCTGATTATTCCCTCATTTGCCGTGGGCCGCACACAGCAGTTACTCTACGCTCTGAGAGAGCTGGAGGAAGACAAGGAAATTCCCTCACTACCGGTTTACGTAGACTCTCCCATGGCAATAGACACAACAACTGTTTTCGAAAAAAACAAAGGATGTTATGGTCTCGTAGCGAAGGTATTGGAGATTAGAGGAACTTCCATTCTCAAGCCGCAACAGCTTAGGTTCTGCCGACATCGAGACGAATCAAAAGCGCTCAATCAAATCAAGAATGGGGCTATTATTATTTCCGCCAGCGGCATGGCCACCGGCGGCCGCATCCTGCATCACATGAGGCACCGTTTGCCCTGCATCCAGGATACTATTTTGTTCATTGGCTACCAGGCTGAAGGGACTAGGGGTAGGACTATCTTGGATGGAAACCCCACGGTAAGAATCCACGGGGAAGACGTCCCCATCAATGCACGGGTTGAAAACATATCCGGCTTCTCAGCTCACGCGGACTATAATGAAATATTGGCCTGGTTAATCGGATTTAACCGCCCGCCAAAAAAGACCTTTATAGTTCACGGCGAACCCGATGCCTCGGCAGCACTGGCAGAGAAAATCACTGACATATTAGGATGGAATGTGGTGATGCCAAAATTCGAACAGAGCTTTGCGCTGCACTAAATCACACAGGGTATTATTTCACTACAGAGGGTACAAAGATGACAAAGGAAATCTTCACAATTACATTAAATTTTTGTGCCCTTCGTGGTCTTTGTGGTTTATGTCCCTTGTAAGATAATCCATAAGGAGGAGCAAGGATGGCAGAAAAAGTTGTTATCTTCGGTAAATCCACGTGACCTTACACCAATCAAGCCAGGTCGGCTTACGGTGACGGGGCCACCTATGTGGACGTTGTCAGGGAACCGGACAAGCTAGAAGAAATGCTGAAGTTTTCAAAGGGCGTACGTAAAGTGCCGGTCATTGTGCAAGGCAAAAAAGTAGAAATCGGCTATGGGGGAACGTGAGGGGTGTGATGACTCATCGGAGATGAGTTATAGATTTTCGACTGTAGATTGTAGATTGCAGGATTTAAGATTAATCTGTTTCGACTCATATCAATCCTACATCTAAGATCTAATATCTGAAATTTTAAAGTGGATCGGGCAAGCTTTTTGCATAGATATGAGTGTTTTCCTCAGTGGCATTATTTCCCTCGCACAAAGAGAGAAATCCCCTTATGTCCGAGCAACAATCCAAAGCCGTAAGGGTCTTAGCGGTTGACGGAGAGCAAAGCGTTCGTAAACTCTATGAGCAATCCCTCTCCTCCCCAACATCCACTTGCAGATTTGATCTGACCCTCTGTTGCCATGGCGAGGAGGCGGTTGCAGCGGTTCGTGCGGCCGTAGAGGATGGAACCCCCTTTTCCCTGGCCTTCATTGATGCCAGCGGTAATCCAGAAAAGGATGGTATATGGGCGGCAGGGGAAATCCGCATGCTCGATGCGAGCATCGAGATCGTCATGGTCACGACCCATGGCGATGTGGGCCCTGAAGAGATAGTCGCCCGCGTTCCCCCCACTGGCAAGTTGCTGCCCCTCAAAAAGCCTTTTGCACCAGAGGAGATTAGGCAGTTAGCCCTGGATCTCGGTGCAAAATGGCAGCAAGAGAGAGCGACCCATAAGATGCGGGCAAAGCTCGAAAAACACATCGAAGAGAGGACCGTTGACTTTAGCAGTAAGAACGAAAAACTGAGGTGGGAAATTGAAGAGTGCAAGCAAGCTGAGGTTGCGTTAAGGAAGAGTGAGCAACGGTATTGCGCCATTGTCGATGATATTCCGGCAATGATTTGTCGTTTTCTTCCTGACGGCACTTTAACGTTCGTCAACCGATCATATTGTTCCTACTTCAAACGGCAAAGAGACGAGTTGTTAGGGGAGAGCTTTTTTCAATTTATCCCCGAAGAGGATCAAGAAAAAGTAAAAAAACACTTTCTCTCCCTCACTCCTGAAAGTCCCATGGTAACGTATGAGCATCAGGTACTCGCACCGAGTGGAGCCATTTGTTGGCAGCGCTGGACCGATTGTGTGCTTTTTGACGAGCAAGGCACGGCAGTGGAATATCAGTCCATTGGATACGACGTAACCGAGCACAAAACGGCAGAAAAAGCGCTTGAGGAGAGTGAGGAAAAGTACAGAACCATCCTCGAAAGCATTGAGGAAGGCTACTTCGAGGTGGATCTGGCCGGAAACTTTACCTTCGTTAGCGACTCACTGTGCAGAATTGCAGGATGTTCTCGAGAAGAACTACTTGGTCTAAACAACCGAGACTACACCTCGGCCGAAACGGCCAATGAAATGTATCAAATCTTTAACAGAACCTATCTCACGGGTAAGCCAGCCAAAATGGTGGATTACGAAATATTCAGAAAGGGTGGCAGCCCACGAATAATGGAAATGTCTGCCTCCTTGATCAAGGATGTTACTGGTAAGCCCATGGGTTTTAGGGGTGTGGTCCGTGACGTAACTGAGCGCAAGCGGGCAGAGGAGGCATTGCGTGAAAGCGAAGAGCGCTACAGGAGCCTTTTCCAGAATAATCATGCGGTCATGCTCCTCATCGATCCCGAGAATGCCGACATAGTAGATGCCAATCCAGCAGCTTGTTCTTTTTATGCCTGGAGCCATGAAGAGCTTACTAGTAAGAAGATTTCCGATATCAACACACTTACTGAGGAACAAGTTTTTCAAGAACTACAGCAAGCCAAGTCAGAACACAGTCACCACTTTTTCTTCCGTCACCGACTGGCAAGAGGCGAGATTGTTGATGTTGAAGTCTTCAGTGGTCCCATAACCCTGAACGGCAAGAAGTTATTGTATTCCATCGTTCACGACATCACCGAGCGCAAAAAAGCCATCGAAGCTCTTCGAGCGAGCGAGGAGAAATATCGCACCGTACTGGAAGCCAATCCCGACCCTGTTGTCGTCTACGACATTGAGGGTAAGGTTGTTTACTTCAACCCTGCCTTCACCCGAGTTTTCGGCTGGACCCTGGGTGAACGGTTGGGCAAACACATGGACGTATACGTGCCCGAAGAGAATTGGCCAGAGACCAAAATGATGACCCAGAGAGTCCTGGCCGGCGAGAGCTTCTCTGGCATCGAAAGCAGTCGATTCACCAAAGAGGGTAAGATTGTTCCGGTAAGTATAAGCGGAGCAGTGCTTCGAGATATGGACGGGAACCCTGTGGGCAGTGTGATTAATTTACGAGATATCAGCGAGCAGAAGAATCTGGAAAGCCAACTACAACACGCACAGAAAATGGAGGCAGTTGGCACTCTGGCTGGCGGCATTGCTCATGACTTCAACAACCTTCTCCAAGCTATACAAGGATACACGGAACTTCTGCTCATGCGCAAAGAAGAGGGGGAGCCGGGGTACCGAGAACTGCAGGAGGTTATCCGCGCATCTAAGAGAGGAGCAGAGCTCACTCAGCAACTGCTTACTTTTAGTCGTAAGGTGGAAAGCAAAAGAAAGCCACTTGATCTCAATCAAGAAGTGGCAGAGGTGCGACAACTTCTCGAACGAACACTGCCGAGGATGATTGAGTTGGAATTCAATCTTGAACCTGGTCTTCGGATGGTTACCGCAGACTCGGCGCAGTTGAAACAAGTTATAATGAATATGGCTGTAAATGCCAAAGATGCAATGCCCGAGGGAGGCAAGCTGGTCATCGAGACACAAAACATGACGCTGGATCGAGAATTCTGTAAGAAATATGCTGAAGTCAAGCCTGGCGATTACGTACTGCTGTCAATGGCCGACACCGGCCACGGCATGGAAAAAGAAACCCTTGAACACATCTTTGATCCCTTCTATACCACGAAAGAGGTAGGAAAAGGAACCGGTCTCGGTCTGGCAATAGTCTACGGAATCGTCAAGAACCACGAGGGCTACGTTATGTGCCACAGCCGCCCAGGGTCGGGCACCAGTTTTAGAATCTACCTCCCAGCCTTGGAGACGGCAGCAGGGTATGAAGAGGTAATGGAATCACTCGAATCAAAATCCCCTGCCAAGGGAGGAAGCGAGACCATTTTATTGGTTGATGACGAGGAATTCATCAGGGAACTCGGGGTAGATGTCCTTGGACAAGCTGGCTACACCGTCCTCGCTGCCAGCAATGGCGAGCAGGCCCTCGATGTTTATCGCTGCGAGGGAGAGCGGATCGATTTGGTCATTCTGGATCTGATCATGCCGGGAATGGGAGGCAGCAAGTGCCTCAAAGAACTCCTCAAGATAAGCCCACGGGCGCGGATTCTTGTGGCGAGCGGTTATTCACCGGACGCTTCCACTAAAGGAGCCCTTGAGGTCGGAGCAGCAGCTTTTATCAATAAACCTTATGACAACAAACAACTACTGGAACTGGTTCGGAAGATCTTGGACAAAAAATAGGGTTTACCAGCACCGGTCTTATCTTCCTGGGGCTCCGAGCTCCACCATTAACTCCAATCGCGCCTCATCTCGCAAGACCTGAACCTTAACAGTATCGCCCACATACTTGGTGGCAAGATTGGCCTTTATGTCATCCAAGTCCTTCACCTCGATAGTGTCTAGTGCTAAAAGGATGTCTCCCTTTTCCATTCCGGCCTTTTGGGCGCCGCCACCCATGACGAGATCGGCGACCACGAAGTGCTCGCCCGAAGTGTCCAACATCACCCCTAGCTTTGCCTCTTCTGGAGCCTCAAGATTACCGGGGAACACAATGTAATCTGCCATTCCAGGCTGCGGTAATTCGCCTGGATCGGGAAGGATAATGGCGTAATCTTTGCCAATCCTTCTATAGGCCCTTTTGGGGATACCTGAGCCGTATGCAAGGTGACCGCTTCCAGCCAGCACTACCAGGTGGAAGTCAGGCCGATCAGTAAGAAAGGAGGCGATGGTCTCAGCCATGGTTTCATCCCAAAGGATCTGGGCCTGATGAAAATGCTCAAAAACCTGGGGAGCCTTTACGCCAGGCAATTCACTCTGGTGCATTTCAAAGACCCGCCGCAACCTATTTTGATAAGATTCATCGTCAAGAGCTATCTCGGCGGGTATTCGGCTTTTCTCATCCTCGGTCAATTGATCGAGTCCTTGGTGAGCAACCTTGCTTACCAACTCGTGCTCCTGGTTGAGAGCAATGACGGGAATTTTGTTCTCTCTGGCATACTGCAGGATGTCGTCGTACAGGTGGTAGTTGAACCTCCATGTGTCTAAGTAGCGGGACTTCTTTAGAAAAGTCTGTGTATTCACTGCTCCGGAGATGTATTCGTCCAAAGCCTTTTGGTAACGGCGCTGAAACATCTCCATACCAATGGCCAACTTTGAATATCGCTGGTGTAAATGACGAATTATCTCGAGCTGTAACAGGTGATCACCATAGCGATCATGCTTTTCGCCTACATACACAATTGTTCTGTTCGCCACCTGGGAAACAATTTCAGGTAAGGGAAGTATGCTTTCTGTAGCGATTCCTCTAACCGGTTCACCCACTTCGCCCAGAATTCCCCGGTCGCTCTTATCGATCTCCTTCACCACGTTTCTTCCCTCTGAAAAGGTAAGTTTACTGTATTTTCCATAGTGAAAAAGCTTGTTCACTACCTCCTTCACTCCCTCTACATTGTCCGCCACAGCCAGGCCAATCACTAGGTTCGGGTTGAAGCTATTTTTTCTCAGCACAAGACTGAATCCGGCTGTGGTCTCTGCTGTCCTCGGAAGGAGGGACTGATGCTTGCTATGATCACCCAGAAATAACAAAGAAGTATGCATTAGACTGGAGTGGTCCACCTCGTCGGCAAGCAACTTCTCAAAACCACGGTTTTCCAAGGCCTGAATCAGCGGCTCGTATGTATCCAGGTCCGCTTCAGGTAATACAACTGCTCTCAGCGGATTCCCCAAGAGACGACTCAAAACAGGCCTTCTTTCAGCCGGTTGCAAGGTGCGGAAAAGGTCGTAGTCTGGATCTATAACGATCTTCTTTGGCCTGTCTTCGAGGGACAAGACAAAAGCTTGTCTCTCCTTGGAAAGACACAAAATCCTTTTCTCTGCGTTGTCTTCGCTGTGGATAACAAGGGGAAGCGATAGTGGCATTGGGCTATTCCTGACGCGAACGTCAAATTCCAGAGTGTAGCCATCACTCGTCTGACTCACCCTGATCTTATCTACATGTATTACTATTGCCCCTTTTCCCTTGAGCCAGAATGCAAAGAAATCCCTTAGGTCCTCGGTTGCCGTCCTTGAGAATATGGTTTCCAGATCCTGCCAGGAAGTTAAGCGAAAGCGCTGTTCTGCCACCAACTGTCTGAGTGCCTCTCTGAATGCTTTATCCCCCAGACGGTTGTTGAGCATATGAAAGAACATGGCGGTCTTACCATAGCCAACGGCGCGCGAAGCTCGATCGTTACCGCTGACGAAGTCCTCAATCGCCATCTCACTTTCTCCGTGGACATAACTCTCGTAATCCTCGATTATGCCCTTGCGATATTGCCAGCCCGCTCCTCGCACTTGCTCGTAGTAGTGATCGGCCAGATAGGTGGTTAATCCTTCTGACCAATTGCCCTTGGCATAGTCTATGTAAACCGAATTGCCAAACCAGGAGTGGAGGATTTCATGACCCAGTGAAGTCTCTGGGATAAAGGGCAGTTTCAGAACCTCACGACCCAGAAGGGTAAAAGTGGGCATTCCGTAGCCTGTGGGCAAAATATTTTCCACCACAGCAAATCGTTTGAAAGGGTAGGGACCCAACATTTCCTCGTACATTTCCAGATACTTCTTGCTGGCATCCAGATAGCGGTGTGCGAGATTCTGATCCTCGGGGAGCAAATAGGTCTCTACCTGCACCTCCCCATGGTGATCTTTTTCCACGATGTATGAAGCCATAATGAAGTGTATATGGGTTACCGGGTGGGGAAAATCAAAACGTACCAGCTTTCGGTTTCCCAGATCCTTAACTGTAATACTCTCGGCTTCGGAAACCGCATTGAAACTCTTGGGAATAGTTGCTTGCAGTGAAAAGCGGGCAAGTTCGGTTTCTCCGGCAGGGTACCAATCTGAGAGGAGAAAAACTCCTTGGTCACCAATGGTGTTTGCCAGGTTGTCTCCCTTCCTATTGGAAAAAACTCCTTCGTATTCTATCTGCACGTGCATTGATCCTCTATGGAGGGGAAGGGGGATGCGATTATCTTTCACTCTTGGCGCTGCTTTTTCGCCGTTGATGACAAATTTGGTTACCCGCAGACCCCGGGCAACCGCTATCGCTCTTACACTCTCGGGGAAGGTGGCATCCACTGCGCCAAAAATTTTGTGTTCTGCGAGATCGAAGGAGATCTTTATGCGGTGCTCAGCAAGGGAATCTGCTGTTACAGCTGAAGACAAACCCGGTAGAAGGGTTGTCAGCAGGAGGAAGATCAAAGCACGGGTAAGTTTGCCACTATATGTCATTATGAGGATCTCCATGGTCGTTTCTGGTTACCCTAAAGTAAGACTTTTTTGAGGGGAATCAACCGTTGGGAAATGTCAGTACGGCACGATAAGCACTCAAGCACCAAATCTCAGTTACTCTAACCCGGATGTTTCATGAATTGCTGTCGCCAGACCATGAAGATGGGCGGATTCCCAGTTTGGTGGTCCGCCTTCGGCGGATTCATCAAATATCCGGGTTAATACGCCAGTGCTACAAATCAATTCTCCCTTTTTATGGGTAATCCCGCCAGTGGCAAGACCGAGCTGGCCCGTCGGACATATCGCTATGCAGAAAAGGATCAGTTTTCCGGGATTGCACTGAATCTGAGCACACTCGTGCTCTGTTGAGGTTGCGGTCCGATAGATTGAGAAGGCAGAGAAGCTGAGGGGAGCAAGAACACTTTTCGCTAAAATCTGGAGGGATGGGTGTGATAGTGCCAGTCGTCATTGTGTACAATGGGCAACTGGCACTATCGTTTCTCACATTTCTGGCATGTAAATGCTCTCGTACAATTCTTCTAGGCTGGCCAGATGCTTGGCCTCGTCCTTTTGCAGTCGTCGAAACATGCTCTCCATTGGCGCGCCTACACACGCTTGCGCCATTTTGCCGTAGAAATCCACGGAACGCTTCTCTTCGTGGATTGCATAAATCATAACGTCCTGCGAAGAGGAATCATTTTCAAGAGGCTTGAGATGAAGGAGTAGAGTCAATTCCATGCTGGGGCCTTCTTCCAAACCTGCCTCATGCAAGGCGATCTCTTCTTCGAGAAAGGCTTTTTCCAAAGTATATTTGTGTTCGAGCTCTTCGAGGGCCAGCTCCTTGACCAAATCTTTGGCCCTTTTATCTTCCACCATCTCGTAAGCTTTCCGATAGATGTCGAAGCTTTCTTTCTCCATCTCGATTGCTTTTTCAATTGCTCCTTCTCTGGTGTAACATACCTCTTCGAATTCACTCATCGTTTTCCTCCATACAATTAGATTTACATGGTGAATATTTGCGGCTTGAAAGAAGTATTGGGTATATTACGTGAGCACGGCAAAGGATTCAAGTACGA
>WOR8_10009592_pt1 | contig 10878 bp, 12 predicted proteins | sample DeeMarSeWOR38_10_FD_19890 | JGI IMG/M metagenome (IMG submission 19890)
GGAATTTCTTCGAGAGCAAGTGCAAATGCTGTGATCGCAAGCTGTTCTTTTCCGCTGATTTCGTTTGCATAATCTCTTAAATTCTTTGCTAGTTCAATGTATACCGCACCACCACCAGCCACGACAGTCTTTGTATCCATAATTTTGGCCACCACTGAGAGTACATCTTTTAAAGCGATTTCTGCCGAGTTTAATATCTTTTCTAAACCTCCTTTAAGCAGAATTGAGACAGATTTCGGATTTTTACAACCCTTAAATAGAGTGTAATCATCTTTATCCAATTTCTCGAATTTGATTTGTTTCGCATATCCAAGATCATCTTCAGTTAAAGACATCAAATCATCAACCCTATTTGCTCCAACAGCTTTCATCACGGATTTAATGTCATCATCACCAAGGTTCTTGATCGCAGCAATTCCCTCCCGGGCAAGGTAAGCTCCGAATTTATCAGAAATGTCTTGACTGTTTACAACCATGTTCACATCCAGCTTTTTAAAAATTTCCAGATAATTTAGAAGCATTTTTTCTTCTTGATCCAAGAATTTTTGAATGTCAGAAGGAGAACTAATCCGGATTTGAGCATCGAATTCGGTTTTGACTACATCCAATTTCCGACGAATAACGGCGATCTTAGCGTCCTTAATAACGTCAGGCATCGATGTGTTTACCTTCTCTTTCTGAATATATACTCCTTGTATCAATTCTGAATCTTTTAAGGATTTTCCGGGTGCTTTCACGATTTTAACATTCCCTACTTGAGAAAATGTATTTCCTTCATCGTCCTTTATGTGCCTAATGGCTTTTAATGCTAACTCTGCAAAATGGTCCTTGATCCCAGCAATATCTTTTGCGTTCATAGCTGTTTTCGCTGCATTTATGAAAACCTCATCATTGTCAATTGAAATATCATCTGCTAACTCTTTTAAGAGTTCTAATGCCTTGTCATTTGCTAATTTATAACCGTGTGTAATAGGTTTCGGATGAATATCCTGTTCTATTAAATCTAAAGCATTGCTCAAGAGAGTTGCTGCGAAAATCACTGCCGTTGTCGTACCGTCGCCGATATCTTCATCAATTGATTTAGCGATATTTACCATCATGTTAGCAGCTACGTTTTCAATATCAAGTGCCTTTAAGATTTCTGCGCCGTCATTTGTAATGGTCACGTCCCCCATTGAATCCACCAGCATTTTATCCATTCCTTTAGGACCAAGAGTAGATCTGACCGTTTCTGTAATAGCCATCATTGCATTAATATTTTGCATCCTTGCTTCTTTTTCTCTGACTTCTTCGGTACCTTCCTTTAAAATTAAGATCGGTATTGACATGTATCATTCACATATGTTATTTTTCTTGTGAATCTAGTTGAAATTTATATATTGATATTATGAATTTGGGAATTTATATGAATTTTATGATTTGGGGATCATTATATATTAAGAAGAGATAAATCAACCGACATAGAATTCTACACACCAAAATTGGAAAAATTTCAATGAGTGAGGGTTTTTTCTGTTTTTTATATATTTTTCAATAGAAGATTGTTCTTAGGAATGTGAAGAAAAAGGTATTCAACGGGACATTTATCATAGATTCTGTCCCCAGAAAAAAGTTTATAAAACACGCAAGATAATATTTCTTGATGTGAAATTTTTTCACGGTATTAAAGATTGATTTAAACAAATTTTATTCAATCAGTTAGAGGATAGGGTTGAGAAACAATGAAAAGAGAGCGAACTCTGGATGAAATCGATAAGAATATTATTAGGATCCTGCAAGAAAACGCAAGAACATCTTATAGAGAAATTCAAGATAAACTCGGGATTTCAATAGGAACAATCCATAATCGTATTTCAAAACTAAAACGGAATGACATTATAGAAGGTTACACACTGAAGTTAAATAATGTTAGGCTTGGTTACAAGCTCACTTTTTTAATTCGCGTTCAAATTGATGGAAAACATACTTCCGAAATCTTGGATGAGATAAAAGACATTCCTGAAGTCTGTTCTGTATTTCACACCACGGGCGAGCAATCTGCTGCTTTAGTTTGCCGTTTTAAAGAATCTGAAGATGTTCACACGTTTATACGATTACTGAATGAAAAGGAATATGTTACCAAAACGATTTCTAACATGGTGCTTAAAGAATATAAGAATTCTGCATCCATTACAGGCTTATAAATCCGTTATTCCTGTTCCTTCTTAAAATCAAGAGAAATCGAATTAACACAATAACGTAACCCGGTAGGGTTTGGTCCATCTTCGAATACATGACCAAGATGAGAACCGCACTTTTTACATAAAATTTCCGTTCTTACCATTCCAAAGCTAACATCAGGTTTAGTAATAACCTTTTCCTTTTCAATTGGGGCAAAAAAGCTAGGCCAGCCGGACCCTGAGTCATACTTTGTCTTTGAATCGAATAAAGGAGTTCCACACCCTGCACAATGATACATGCCAGTTTCGTGATTGTTCCAATACTTTCCTGTAAATGCCGGTTCTGTACCTTTAAGACGCAACACATAGTATTGATCTTTATCGAGTTTCTTTTTCCATTCCTCTTCGGATAAATCTAGTTTTTCATTCATTTCACTTTATACAAGACGAATCGTACAAAAATAGCTTATGGTTATAGAATCTTAGTTATCTTCTAGTATTCTTAAAAAATAAAATGAGTTTTACAGAAGAAGTCTATAAAATAAAAGCCTTTTAATTGAGATGAAACTACTTAGAATTGCGTTTATAAACTTCATCGGGTTCAAAGAGTTTCTCTCCTCGAATAACGAACTTTCCATCATCTAATTCGTTATGAAAGCAGGTGAAGTACCCCTTATGGCATGCAGCTCCTATTTGTTCGACCTTAAACAGGAGGGTGTCTTTATCACAATCTGTTATTACTTCTTTAATCAGTTGAAAATGACCACTCTCCTCCCCTTTCTTCCATAGTCTTTTTCTAGACCGAGAATAATAATGCATATATCCCGTCTTTAAAGATTTCTTCACGGCTTCTTCATTTGCAAAAGCAAAAATAAGAATTTCGTTGGTGACATAATCTTGAGTTATAACGGGGATCAAATTCTCTGCGATCTTAGAGAAATCGAGCACCTCAACAATCTTCTGTATTATTTTATCGGAAAGTCCTAGCATGGGCATTAAAAATTTATTATTTTGTTTATATTTTTATTCATATCTAACTTTAATTTGGTAAAAATAAAAATATGACGAATATTGATCCTTGGGGTTCAACAGCTCCTACTGATGATGAAGATTATGAGAGATTAAAGAAAGAATTTGGAATTGAGGATTTCAATGAAATAACCAGGCAACAATTGTTCGAAAATCGATATATCCGGAGGAAAATCATTTTTGGTCATCGGGATATCGGACTTGCTTTTAAAGCCATTGAGCAACAGCAACCATGGGCTGTAATGAGCGGTATAAAACCATCCGGTCCGTTTCATCTAGGTACAATGACAACAGCTTTAGAAATCGTCGAATTTCAAAAAATGGGAGCGAAAGCTTATTATTGTATTGCAGATATAGAATCATGGGAAGATAACGGTATTACATACGAAGAAGCGAAACCTGATGCGGTAGATAATCTTGCTGATATACTGGCACTTGGTTTAGATCCCTCTCCCGATAAATCATACGTCTGGAGGCAATCTAAAGAACCTATAGTACATGAAGCATGTTTTAAAGTAAGTAGATTAGTGACCCAAAACATGTTGAATGCAATTTATGGCGAGAAAACCTTTGGCTTATATATTTCGGCATTGATCCAAGTTGGAGATATAGTTTTACCTCAAATTTTAGATGGACCGCAACCTACAATCGTTCCCGTAGGCATCGATCAAGATCCTCATCTAAGATTGACCAGAGATTTAACAAGAAGATATTATAAAGGATTCTTCCTGCCCGGAGCGACTTATCATTACTTATTACCCGGAATTGATGGCTCGGAAAAAATGGCAAAGCGTAATGTTAACAGCTATTTTACATTCAACGAACCTTTGGAGTCAATTGAGAAGAAAGTCAAAGGAGCCATAACCGGAGGTAGGAGAAATCTAAAAGAACAAAAAGAATTGGGCGGAGAACCTAATAAGTGTATGATCTACAAGATCTTGATGTATAATTTCGAAGAAGATGACGAGAGATTAACCGAATCTTTTGAACAGTGCATAAAGGGAGAGTTAATGTGCGGCGACCATAAGAATGAATGTATTGAAAAGGTTTTAACATTCATAAAAAATCATCGGAAGAAGAAAGAGAAATTTATTGATAAAGCCAGAGAACTCTTAAAAATTGATTAATAAGCGGGTTTAATCAAAATTAATACATTAAATTCGGATCACTCACACAAGTAGGGTTTTTAATATTTTTTCCAGATCTGAAAGAAAATCCGAGAATTTTTCTAGAAAATGTCCTTTAGATTCTTCTTTGATAACAATTGAAATGAAGAAAGAATAATCATCATATTCTACACGATGTAAATAGGACATTAATTCACCGCCGAGTGAAGAGAAATCATACTCAGCTTCATATGATTCCTCTTGCATTCTTTTTAGTAGGAAAAGATGTTCCTTAATAGATTCTATTAATTCAATATAAATTTCCGTTTCAATGCGATCATTATAAAACTCACTTATGATCACTCCGTTTTTATCAAAAATGATCAAAGATTTACAATTAAAAGTGTGTACATAGTTTTCCAAGAGTTTTGAAAGGTGAAAAAACGCCTCATCAAAGATAGACAATCCATAAGAGATTAACTGAATAATTGATATTATATCAAATATCGAGGACTCTTGAAATAGAATCTTGAATGAAGAATGATCACTCGTAATTTTTTCCTTTAGATACATTATATCTGAGTTGATTTCGGGAAAATTTCTAATTTCGGGATCATATTTATGAAACGATATAATCAATGGGACATCCATTTTATTTTCTCTGAAATGAGAGAGGATCATTCTCAAATAATCTAATGAGAGATCAAACAGATCTCTATCTTGGATATCAATTATATAAATAAGAAGATCGGTCCCTGCAAAGTATAAGTCTTGTTTTTCCTGATATAACTCTCTAAATTGCTTTTGACCCCCCATATCCCACCAAATTATGGATTTCTTTAGAAATTAAAACTCATTGTATATAACCTTATTGACTTAGGGCATTTTTCATGCCTAAAGGACATTTTCAATGAAATTACGGCGTCTTCTCAGATGTATTATGCGCGTGTCATATCAATCGAATATTACATGAAAAATACTTGAATAATATTCTCATTTTTTATCCGATTCTGTTTTAATTTGATTAAATCACACAAATTAGGAGAGGATGTTCTTGAGTGAAGAAGTGAATAAATTTTTAGAATATCTAACATACCAAATTGAACAAAAAAATAAATTTAATAACCTCATAAAAAGAAAAGTTCCGATTTATCGCCAATTAGAAGAATGTGACCACAATATCGTAACAATTATCGATAAATTCGAAAAATTACGTCGCAGAGATATTTATTCTACCCTAGTCCAAGACTTTACACATTTAATTAATAAGTACTAAAATTTCTTCTTTTTGATGAAAAGCGGATATCATTCTCCGATAATTTGGCAATAAATTGTCCTTCTTCTTGGTTTTTCATCCAGTTCCAAAAATATAATCTGCTGCCACGTCCCTAAGAGTAAAGTTTTACTTTGAAAGGGAAAAGTTTGCGACGTTTTGAGAAGAAAACTTCTCAAATGTCCGGCACCATTTGCATCACCCCAAGTATTATGGTGTTTGTAATTTTTATCATATGGAATTATTTTTTCGAGAAATTCTTCTATATCATGTTGTACTATTCCCGGCTCATACTCCGTTGTTGATATTGCCCCAGTAGAACCTGCGACGTGAACATTCACGATTCCATCATTGAGGTTACTTGCTTTTATTGCGTCCTTGACTTGAGAGGTGATGTTAATTACATCACAATAAGGTTTTGTTTTAAGTTCAAACTTTTTTAAGATCACGGTCATTATAATCAATAATACAGCTCTATTTTATTAATAATAAATTTATTTACGATTTTTAATTTAATTTCCTATAAACCGAACTTTACATTAAATTTGACTTGATATGAGCGAGAAACTGAAAAAAGTTCTTAAGAAGATACACGATCCTAAAAATGAGATTCCTATGTATGCGACGATTATCGTTCGTCCCGGCAAGAAGCTCATGGATATTAAAATTAAGAATGAGGGAGCCAATATTCTGAAAATAATTGCCCACGAAGAAAAAAAGACAGGATGGTTTACTCATTCTTTTCATGTTCCACTACCTAATTTAGGTTTATCTCCTGATGTTAAAGATAAGGAAATTTTGTCTTATTTTACGAATCCCTCAAAGATCAAACATAAACCTACAAGAGAATTCGTAGAGGATGTTATCAGAAAGTATATAGAAATCTTGCCTAATAAAGGAAAACATACCTTTAAAACAGAAAGATACAAAAAGAAAAAAGAACTCCAGACGGGAACTAAGCTGAAAGCATTCTAATCATTTTATCAATGCGCCAGGAGGAACTTCTTTGCCTTCCCTCTCGTCCACCTTAAGCAAAAATGGTTCACCTTCAAGATCAGCAGCTAAAAGCATTCCGCGACTTTCTAAACCCATTATCATTCTTGGTTTTAAGTTAGTCAGCACGACAATTTTCCGACCTATCAATTCATGAGGTTCATAATAATTAGAGATCCCTGTAATGATTTGTCTTAACTCGTTCTCTCCGCAATCTACTTTTAGATTGTATAGATTTCTAGATTTTGGAACCTTTTCACATTCCTTTACAAGGCTAATTCTTATATCAAGTTTCTTAAATTCATCATAATCGACATTCATTAGTTCACTCACCTTTTAACGGCATCCCGTTTAGACTTACAAATTCTTTTTCTTTAGGTTTTTGCTCTCGATAAGGATTTTTTACATTCTTAATTTTCCTCCCAAAAGTCATGAATCCGGTGTGGCCTATCATCCTTACTTGGGGGCGCGTAGCGTTTTCTTTTACTTGATATTTTCTTTTTATAAGTTCGTATGTATTTACATCATAGAATTCGTTGTTTCTTAATGCCAGAGTTGTTTTTTTGACTTGTTCGATGGTAGGAGAGAAAGAAACGATCGTACCGCTTAGTTTTAAATACTTTTTCACCCTATTTACCGCTTCCCAAGGCTGAGGAATATCCAATACAACAGAATCCACGTTTGTATGACCAAAATCATCATTTAATATATCACCATATTCAATACTAACGATCTCTGCGAGATTAGCCTTTATCACGTTTTTTCGGGCTCGTTTCAAGCTTTTTTCGCGTATATCGTAAGAAAACACATGACCACTTGGGCGGACGTAGTTTCCTAGAATACAGGTTAAGGCACCTGAACCGCACCCTGCTTCAATAATGACTTGATTGGGTCCGATCCCCGTGTATACTAAAATCAATCCCGCATCTTCAGGATAGATAATCTGGGTTTTTCTACTCATGTGTAGCACGTAATCTGAGGGTAAAGGTTTCAGTATGTAGAACTTATATCCTTGCGTGTTAAAAGGTTTTGAAAAAACAACAGTTCCAAAAGGTTTACCTATAAGATCATCGAATTCAATAATACCCCTATGTGTGTGGAATTCTTCACCCGGTTTTGCTTGAGCTAACCATCTTCTCCTCTCATCTAAAATGATGAATACCAGATCATTTTCTTTAATTATTTCATTGGACATAAATGATTTAGAAATAAGCTATAATTTCAGGGTTAAGTTTATTTAATACTCCAGATGTTTAATAAGAATCGATTTTATTATTGATTAAACATTCAACCATTTGAATTTTTTCTGAGAATTAAGAGTTCATAGTATCTTTAGGAAAGGAGATATAGTATACTTTTCACATTTTTGTAAGCACCATACGCGAGGTATATTTAAGTAAATTATGGTTTTTACAAAAAATATAAAACAAATGGAAAATTGAATTGCATAACTTTAACTCGTTTCAAGCGTATTCATAATCCCTCGTTAATGAAATTTACATGAGTAGCGAAAAAACCAAAACAACGCGAAGTTCAAGAAACTCTTTTAGCAATCTCCAAACTCAAATAGAGGAGTTTAGGAAAAAGAGGGATGATTTGAACCAAAAAACTAAGTATTACATCAACCAATTACAAGAAATTGATAACAACATAGAAAAAACATCACGAATGGCTAAGGAGAATTACAAGAAAAAACGCGATTACTGGAATGAAAAAGTAAAAAAGTTAAAAGAGAAAAAACTCGAGTATAAAAAAATTCTTGATGGTTGCATCGAAGAAAGAAAGAAACTTCAGGGTAAGGGGAGCGGATCTGATAAGGTTATCTCAATCAAGCAAATAGAACGAAAAATAGATAATCTAGAAAGGAGAATTGAAACCGAAAATCTTGATATAAATGAAGAAAACGCAATTATTGACAAGATTAAAGAATTAGCTAAAGTTAAACAAGATTTTCTAGCGGAAAAACAGAATTCAGAGATAGTGAAGCTGGAAAAGAAGATCCAAATCGTAAAAATCAATCTCAACAAAATTTATGAACAACTGACAAAATGGTCTAATAAATCACAGAATTACCACGTAAAAATGCTGGAAGCATACGACAATATAAGAAAATTAAGAGAAACCAAGAAAAAGCTTGAAGAGGAATTAATCGAGAATAAAAAAGCTGCCGATTCGTATCATGAACAATTCCTTCAAGCAATGAATCAAAGAAAAAGATCTTCGAAGGGGCAAAAAACATATAAGCCAAGAACTACTCAATCCAAAAGACCGCAAAGAGGCCCCAGAAAAAAAGACGAAGAATTGGAAAGAATAAAACAAGATAAATTAGCTTCTGCCTTAGAAAAGCAAAAAGCGGGGAAAAAATTAGATTTATATGAAGCCCGTCTGATATTAGAAAAATCGAAAGGGTAAACGCCAAATTATCACAACTCTATTCTTGATAAGGGTAATATCTTGATTGAATTATTCCAATTATTAACCATAATTTAAATTCGTTAATAAGATGCAAAAAACTCTCTTCTAATCGTCCTATTGTTTTTTTTAAATGAAGTACCGATAAAATAATGAAATTATCATATCAATTTTTGATCTTTTCTATTTTCTGGTTATTGAAAAAAGATTTAAAGAGATCATAGTTTAATTACTTTAATAAACACGGTCATTTTTTATTTGGATGTGAACAAGAATGCGTGAGAAAATTGAAGAAATCAGAAAAATCCTAATGGAACATAATGAAGTATTCAATAAAGCTATACCCTTGATAGCATCGGAAAACATAACCAGCCCTGCCGTACGAGAGGCTTGTAACAGCGATTTCTCCCACCGGTATGCTGAAGGTTGGGTAGGACAAAGAGTTTATGCCGGGTGCAAGTATATTGATATAATTGAAGATATGTGCATGGAATTAACTAAAGAATACTTCGACTGTGTTCATGCTGATGTACGCCCTATATCAGGAGTCGTAGCAAACTTAGCCATGTACAATGCGTTCACTTCGAGGAATAACGGTAAGATGCTAATAATGCCGATTCCTAAGGGAGGACACATAAGTCATGCTCCGATGCACACTAAAACTGGAAGAGCGATATACGGAACTGCAGGTACGGTGAGAGGATTAACGATTGAATATTTAGCGTTTGATAATGAAGAAATGAATATTGATCCGGATGCTTCTGCCAAAATCATCAGGGAATTTGAGCCTGAATTACTTTTATTCGGGGGCTCGGTGTTTTTATTCCCTCATCCTGTAAAGGAATTAAGCGATGTTGCCAAAGAAGTGGGTGCTGCGGTGGGTTATGATGCAGCTCACGTGGCGGGATTGATTGGCTCAGGATATTTCCAAGATCCATTACGTGAAGGTGCTGATGCGATGACAATGAGTACGCATAAAACGCTTCCGGGTCCACAACATGGTGCCCTAGTCTCTAATCGTGAAGATTTAATAGAAATATTGAGATCCTGTGCTTTTCCTGCCCTTTTATCCAATCATCACCTGCATAATGTCGCAGGATTAGCTGTTTCTATCGCAGAAATGCTTGAATTTGGAAAGGATTATCATAAAAACGTTATCAATAATGCTAAAGCATTAGCTCAAGCCTTACATGAAAGGGGTATAAACGTCCTCATGGAACACAAGGGATTCACGGAATCTCATCAGATAGTTGCTGATGTTACCAGTTTTGAGAAAACCATAGGATTGGGGGGCGACATAGAGAAACTATTAGAAGAAGCTAATATCATCATCAATAGAAATTTATTGCCCTGGGATATCGCCGAAGGCAGACATTATCAAAATCCAGGAGGACTTCGATTAGGGACCTCCGAAGTAACTCGTATAGGAATGGGAAAAAGCGAAATGATCGATATAGCGGAGTTTTTTAAGAATTTAATCATTGACAAGAAAGATCCTCTTAAAGTTAGGGGTGAAGTTGCTGAATTCAGAAAGGATTTTCAAGAAATAAAGTATTGTTTTCAATCAACAAGCAAAGCCTATGAGTATTTGAAGTTTTACTAAAATATTTTTTCCATTTTTTACCTTTTAACAGTAAAATTTATCTTAAATTCCATATTAGACTTAGTACTTATTATTAATATTTCAACTTTTCATTAGGATGAGCACATTGAAATTAGATGTACTTGATCAAAGTGAGCATAGATTAATTTTTATAATTGAAGGGATCTCGGTTGAGATGATAAACGCCTTGCGAAGAATCATGATAACTGAAATACCCGTAATGGCTATTGACGAGGTAATTATCTTAAAAAATGATAGTCCTTTGTATGATGAAATAGTCGCTCATCGATTGGCAATGATCCC
>WOR8_10009468_pt1 | contig 10876 bp, 10 predicted proteins | sample DeeMarSeWOR38_10_FD_19890 | JGI IMG/M metagenome (IMG submission 19890)
GACCTCCACGATCATGACCCCCTGACTGTACCCGAATCTGGGAGAGACTCTCGTGCCATAAAGCATAATGGCAACTTTCATAATCAACTCCGGAGAACTGACTGAACCTGTCAAATCCCACAGTCCACCATCCATAAGGGCAATATCTGTGCCATATGGGTATTTCGACATTAACTAATTAATATTGCATGATAATCTGGCAATGATAACAATTCATTGGGTAGGCAAAAAGGGGAAAAATGGTTGCAATATTGCAACCACTTAGATATAATTACCAATGATATTAATTTTTTACACTTTTTTGCAATTTTGCAACCAGATTACGACGCGCAACATTTTTTTAAACTGAAGGATTGAGAAATGGCTTATGACAATTATAACAATAAGAACAATATACCAACACAGGACGGTCCTTCTTGGACCCAGCTGATATTAGATAGTATCGCAGACGGCGTTTTTACGGTTGATCACGAAGGCCGGATTACCTCCTTCAACAACGCTGCCGAGAGAATCACTGGTTTCTCAAGGGAGGAAGCTGTCGGTCAATACTGCCATGAGATCTTTAGGTCCAATCTATGCTTTGAAGCGTGCGCCTTAAAACACACCGCCGAAACCACTGAAACTATCGTCAATCTAGAAGTCAACATTCTCAACCGAGACAATAGGGAGATCCCAATAAGTATCTCGACGGCAGTCGTCCGGGATGAAACTGGCAATGTAGTTGGAGCTGTGGAGACCTTTCGAGACCTCTCCCTGATCAAGGAGTTGCGCAAGGAGATCTCCAGCAGCTACTCCTTCCAGGACATTTTAGGACGCTCCAAATCCATGCTAGACCTCTTCCAAATCCTGCCCGACATAGCCCAGAGTGACGCCACTGTGCTCATAGAGGGAGAGAGCGGCACCGGCAAGGAGCTCTTTGCCACGGCGATCCATAACCTGAGCACCCGCAAAGATAGGCCGCTAATAAAGGTAAACTGTGCCGCCCTCCCAGAAACTCTGTTGGAATCGGAGCTTTTCGGCTACAAGAAAGGCGCTTTTACGGATGCAGGAAGGGATAAGCCTGGACGCTTCCGTCAAGCCCACGGTGGCACAATGTTATTGGATGAGATAGGTGACATGAGCAAGGGAACCCAGGTGAAACTTCTACGTGTTCTCGAGCAAAAAGAGTTCGAGCCCCTTGGCAGCACCAAGACCGAGAGGGTTGACGTCCGCATCATCGCGTCCACCAACAGAGATCTGATGGAGATGATGCATCGGAGGGAGTTTCGCGAGGACCTTTTCTTCCGGATCAATGTGATCCGGCTCAGTATCACCCCATTGCGTGAGCGTCGTGAAGATATTCCCTTGCTTATTGGTCATTTCATCGAGCGTATTAATCTTAAGCAGTCCAAGCAGATAAAAAAAGTCTCGCCCTCAGCCCTGAGGACCCTTTTGAATTATGACTTTCCTGGAAATGTTCGTGAATTGGAGAACATCATCGAGCACGCAATGATCCTGACCAAGGGAATTGAGATCCAACCGAGAAATCTTCCTGCTTATCTAGGCCGCGACAAGGCGGAACATCTTCCTCAGGCTTCAGTGGCTGAAGAACGAAACCTCGCCGTCCTCGAAGCAGTCGAGCGCGATCTCATCGCCCGAGCATTGGAGCGACACGGGGGACGCACCGCCGCAGCTGCTGAAGAACTGGGTATCCACCGTTCCACCCTCTGGCGGAAGATCAAGCGCTACGGACTATGACAATATCACTCTCTTTCGATATGAGGTTTGATATCAAGGATAGGCGTCCCATCCAGCATATCCAGTCCCCTGACATGAATTATATTTCCTTTGACCTTTAGTACCTGCAAAACTGACATGCCAATGGGATTGGGTCGGATTGGTGAACAGCAGCTGAAAACCCCCAATCTCTCTTTTCCGTGTGGCGGAGTTTGGGTCAAGAAGCGCGCAGCGAACCTAGGGCTTCGATGAAAGTGGAAGATCACGACGATTTGTTGACCAGCTTTAACATCTTTCAGCCCTTGCAAGTATTTTTTCTCAACGAGCAACCTTCCTTCCACCTCGGAAACGGTCCAACTCCTTGGCAGCTTCTTCGCTTTAGTGTGCACAAAGCCTATAGGCTCCATCTCAATTATCATTTGGGGATCTTGCTCTTATTACATTTACGATTCGCTAGTTTGGTCCGCATTATGGCGGCAAAACCAGGCCTGATTAAATCCTAAATGCGAATATCGAAATTCTCCTGACGTTATCCAAGGGCTTTGGGATTCTCCCTTAGTTGCCAGCATCCTTGCGCAGCCAGGTCTTCGGCGGGGTCCACATCGTAATCGCAAATCCAGGGATTTCCCTTGTCATCTATGACCACTTTCACGCGATTAGCGCCACCTGGCAAGTCTTTGCATGGAATCTCAACGTACGTGTAGCCCCCTCGACATGTGAATACGAGTGTCCTCTTATTCACCAGATCATTCAAGGCCGCCTTCACCAGCGACGCGGAAACCTTTGACTCAGCACAGATACTGCCAATCACTTCCTTAGGGCTCTGACGCTGACTCTTACTAGCTTTGATCGTCTCTAAGATCTTATTTTTGATCCAGTCGTCTTGAGTCACCTTCACAGTTTCCTTTGACTTTCTATTACTCGGAGATCAAATAATCACGGGATGATAGCAAGTGAAGTTTCTAGCCCGGCTGCTCATTCCTACCGTTTTATGCAATCCGAAAAACCCCTCGGTCCGCTACCTTGTAGAGACTTGGTTACGCAACAGATATGCCAGGTCTGCATAGACCTGTCTGAACGTGAAATAACCGAGGAATTCCTTTTTGAGGCAGGTTTGCTGCTAGCAAAGTTTAATGGGAGAATGTCAATTCGGATAGCAATAAAGCTACTCTATAACAAATAAAAGTTGCAAATCTGCTACTCTTTTGTGCGGCCATCCTTGGCAGGGAGCGTGATGTTAAGCTTGCGGATCTTCCGAAAAAGAGTTGTCTTGTGGATTCCCAACTCCTTTGCTGCTTCGAGCCGATTCCACTGGTTTCTGCGAAGGGCATTGAGAATCAACTCCTTCTCATATTCATTCACCAAATGCTTGGTCCCAACTTGCGGTGAGCTCAATTTTGGCTGTAATTCTTCGGGCAGGTGAGTCGCCTTAATCATGCCACCGGGGCAAAGGACAAAACCGTGTTCGATAATGTTTTCCAGTTCTCGAACGTTTCCTGGATAGTCGTGCTTCAAAAGGATTCCCAGAGCTTCGGGAGAAACTCCGGATATGTCCTTCGCCTTCAGTGCCGAAAATTTTGCTACGAAATGATTCACCAGTAGGGGAACATCTTCCATTCTTTCTCGAAGGGGAGGCAATTCCAACCGGAACACATTGATACGATAGTACAGATCGGTCCGGAATTGACCTTCTGTGACCAATCTACTGAGACTCCTGTTGGTGGCTGCGATGATACGGACATCAGCCCGAATGCTCTGAACTCCACCCAAGGGCTCAAATACCTTATCTTGGAGCACCCTGAGAAGCTTGGCCTGGATGACAGGGGAAATATCGCCGATTTCATCCAGAAAAATCGTTCCACCTTGGGCAAGGGTAAAACGGCCGGCTTTGTTTCGGCGGGCATCGGTGAAGGCTCCCGCCTTGTAGCCGAAAAGCTCCGATTCCAGGAGGGTGTCAGGTATGGCTCCGCAGTTTACTGTGATGAAAGGGCGGTCGACTCTGGGGCTCAGATTGTGAATAGCCCGGGCCACCAACCCTTTCCCGGTTCCGCTCGCCCCGGTGATCAGCACCGTGCTGTCACTCTCGGCAATAGCGGGGATCATATCGAACACATGCTGCATAGTACCACTCTTGCTGATGATGTCCTCAAAAGTATGGCGTGCATCCAACTCCTTGCGCAGTTGCTCGACCAGGCTAAGATCCCGAATTGTCTCGACCCCGCCGATAATTCTCCCTTGCCTATCCTTTAAAATGGACGTTGAGATGCTAACGGGCACCTTATGACCTTTTCTATTCACGACACTAATTGCCATGTTAGAAATGGGTCTTCCGGTCTCCATGGTAAATCGCAAAGCGCAGGCCTTTTCACATATGTTGCTGCGGAACACCTCATGACAAGACCGCCCGAGTGCCTGCTCCCTAGGCACTCCTGTAATCTCTTCGGCGGCAGGGTTGTAACAGGTAATTTTCCACTGATCATCAACGCAGAACACCCCGTCGTTGAGGCTGCGGAGAATGGCCTCGAACCATTCGTCTGTTAGTGCTGGCTTTGAGGACCCTGCGGTACTTCCGGACATCACTTAATCATCCTTAAAGATAAGCCTTACCCTCAATATATTCCTTCCTTGTCTTCCTTTCAACCATATCACATGTCAATTTTTGGACACTGTCGCTTTCTGCAGACTGCCTCCTACTGACTGCTAACTGATTAAGATGGTCGCAAGAAAACAAGGCTATCTAACTTGCGCTTTGTGTACTCTTGAAATCATTACCGCCTGCTTCTCGTAAATCTCGCATTGATTATGTTGCCAAAAATTATATATGCTAGGAAAGGAAATCTCTACCAGCTTTGGTCAGGAGCTGAGTAATGAATCGTCTCCTTCTCTTCGCTCGGTTCAGTGGGATAACTTCACACCGATTCAACCTACAAGGAAACAGTAAATGCGCTCAAAGGAAACAGGACTGGTCTATGGTGAGGTATATCTGAAGCACGAAACTGGCCGCCACCACCCGGAAAAGCCTCAAAGACTCACAGCTATCATTGAGACCCTTGAAGCCGCGGGACTTCTCGATAAACTTCTCCTGATAGAGCCTGCGCCTGCGGAAAGGAGCGTCCTGGAACTCTGCCACACACCCAGGTACATAGATGAATTTAAGAGTGCGGTGGAGCACTCCGATCCTTTTCTGCACACCCCAGAATGCATCTTGAGTCCTGCAACTTTTGAAGTTGCCCTTTGCGCTGTTGGGGGCGTGCTGAAGGGTATAGACAACGTGATAGAAGGCACGGTGCGAAATTGCTTTTGCGCGGTACGGCCTCCCGGCCACCACGCAGAAAACTACCGGGCCATGGGATTTTGTTTTTTTAACAATGTGGCCATCGCGGCACGATACCTTCAGAAACAACATGCCATAGAACGAATTGTAGTAATAGACTGGGATGTCCATCACGGCAACGGCACCCAGTACATGTTCGATAAGGATCCAACTATATATTTCGTGAGCTTGCACCAAGACCCTTCCTCCTGCTACCCCGGTACGGGAAAGGGTTCAGAAACGGGATATGGTCAAGGGAAAGGATTTACCCAAAACTTCCCCATGCCTGTAGGCGCGGGAGAAGAGGAGTATCTAAAAGCCTTGGAAAAGGTTGAGCGAGAGATGGAGAAGTTCAGACCCAATTTTGTCCTTATCTCTGCTGGCTTCGACGCCCACGTATCAGATCCCTTGGCGCATCTAAGCCTCACTACGAAAGGGTATGAAGAGCTGACCCGAAGGATTAAAAGCATCGCCGAGCGTTACGCAGAGGGTAAGCTTGTCTCCGTGCTTGAGGGTGGCTACAACCTTGAGGCACTGGCCGAGTCGGTTGAGAAACATATACGGGTCCTCATGGAAGGGTGAGGCTAAAGAATCCGTGGCCAACGAATCCGGCATTGGTTTACTCATAGTATTATGAGTCAGCGGCAATTTGGCTTCGCTGTCATTTGCCTGCGGAGTTAGAATCAGCATAGAGCATGGGCATGGAGCATGGAGTAAACCAAAACCAGCTAATAAGATTCAGATCTTTTCCCCTCTGTGCTCTTTGCTCTATGCCCTATGCCAAATAGGAGCATTCCATGGCCGAACACAGAACAAGAATTTTACTGGCAGTGGATGGTTCGGATCAGGCTTTCGAGGCGACGCGTTACGTGAGCCAGTTGTTTGCACCGAACCGTATTGACGTGGTTCTTTTCCATGTGACTACGAAGATTCCAGAAAGTTTCTGGGACATTGAGGAAGACTCCGAATTGGGGCGCAATGAGGCCGCCCCAAGTGCTTCGGAACATCAGCAAGAGGAAAAGATTCAGGAAATCATGGAAAGAGCACGTCAGCTATTTCTGGACCGTGGCGTGCCGGAGGACGCAGTAATTACCAAAATTCAGAAAAGGAAGGTGGGTATAGCGAGAGATATTATCTACGAGTCAGAACGTGATTACCAAGGCGCAGTTCTGGGGCGCTGGGGAATGAGTTTGCTGAAAGATTTTTTATGGGGAAGCATTGCCAACAAGCTCCTTGGACGTCTTACACACGTTCCCCTCTGCGTGGTAGGTGGAACCCCTCATGTTGGTAAAATACTTGTGGGCTTAGATGCTTCCGAAGGAGCAATGAGAGCCGTAGATTACCGTAGATTACCTTGGCACCATGGTGAGTGAATATTTGGAGGTCACCCTCTATCACGCGGTTAGAGCACTGGATGAGGAGATATTCCATAAGGCTCAAGAATCCATGAAGTCTGTTTTCGAGAAAGCCACCAGTCGCCTGGAAAACGCTGGCTTTCGTCGCAACCAAATCACCACGAGGACGGCGACGGGAGTACTCAGTCGGGCCGGAGCTCTTATCCAATACGCTCTGAAGGGTGAATATGGGACCATTGTTGTGGGGCGCAGAGGTCTTTCCGAGGTTGAAGAGTTCCCTATGGGCCGGGTAAGCAACAAGGTCATTCATATGGCCAGGGAATTGGCAGTCTGGGTTGTGAGCTAGGAAAAACGCCACAACTACGCTGATAATATGAAGGAATGCGCTTGCATATTGAACAGTACCTATGATTAAGGATAAGGAATCCGGGCCCTGAGGATCCTGCTTTGACCCACCCCCAGAGTGGGCTCTTGGCATCTTTCCTTTACGCGGAAGTCTGCTGGAGTCATCACATTTCGGATTGGAGATCTCGGATTTGTCCTTCGGACTCCCACCCTTCGGGCGGGTTCCCGGTTTCGGATTGAAAATACAAAGACGAAGTTCGAAAACTACTTGAGATTTCCGCAATCCGCATTCCCAAATCCGCAATCGAGGTACTCCAGTACTCCAAAAAAGCTCGCAATCTTTACCGGAAAAGCCATTGAACTCTGATTTGGCCCTTAGGACCAGGCTTTCGATGTTGAATAAGGCTTTGCTACTTGATTATCTGTCGCTGAGATGGTTGCATAAATGCAACTGCATTAATGCATTGATATAATTACTTAATATCGTCTTTATTTCAATACCCTCACCAATATCCCACCTCCTTTCGGCTGGCACAGTTGCCAGACTAGAAATAATTCTTGTCAAATCAATACCTTACCAATAGAAGAAGTTCGATGGCATGATTGTTGCCATTTCAAACATGCAATTGCGACCGGGGGCATTGTGCATCCGGGAATCGAACAATGGTAATGAAAATGTCGAGAATAAATTCATCCCAACCAGTTAACAGGGAGGGGCCTAAAGTCATTGACTGCCCCTTCTATGGCGATTGTCTCATGTATGCAGCCAAGCGTAGCTGGAAAACTTGGACGTGTGAAGAATGTCCAAGCCGAGAGTTGAGTTCGGTTTGTCGGAAGCTCAAGTTTATCGCGCCCTACTATCAGTTGTTTGCGGAAATCTATCCGGAGTTCAAAAGCAAGTATGAACCAGCAATGAATGCCCTTCACCCGAAAACCTAAAAAGAGATACTGGTCTGAGAGAGCCCAAGGCCGCAAGGGTAGTCAGTGACCAGTAGGCAGGGCTTGAACCTGAACTCTTATGGCTTAGAGTGCTTCATGGTGAGGGGAGAAATGTAGTGAGCAGAGCGAAGAAAGGAGGAATATAAAGAGAATGGGCGACGACGGTAACACACATATCGTCAGCCGAACAGAAACGCCTTGGTACGAGGACCACCCTAGCCGTCCGTCAACAAAAGCCCTACCAGTTCTGACAATTATCTTCTGGGCGGCAGAGGATGGGAGTTTGTCTCGTGTCATTGGATGGCTCAAAGAGGTCATCCCGGATGATCTTGTGCGGCAAAACCTAAATAAGGTCATCCATCAGCACTTAGAAGATATTCTGGCTGAGATGATCCGACTAGGGCTGGTAAAGATCGATGAGGGCGATTTCGCTTTAGCCAAAGGAGAATGTGTTTAGTCGATGGAAGTCCTTTCTAAGTGCTTTACAGAAATACACATTCAGACGGCAGATCTCCTGTTTGCGATCCACTTGACACTGGCGACTGAGAGTTGAAAGCCTCTAGTGGGCGAAGATAAATAAGAAACAAAAAGCTACCTAAGGAGACTGAAAGGAGGGGCTTATGTCTGTGAGCACCTACAAGGTAATCGAGGTAGTGGGGGCGAGTGAGGTCTCCTGGGAGGATGCCGCCAAGGCTGCTGTGGAGACCGCGAGCAAGACTTTGAGGGATTTGAGAATCGCCGAGGTTACAAAATTGGACATGAGAATTGAAAACGGAAAAGTTGCTGCCTACCGGGCCAGAGTAAGTCTGTCGTTTAAGTATGAAGGAGGAGAATAAAATTCTCAAGAGAACTTGAATTTGAGGTCGCACTCGGATGGTTGATGCGAAATCTGGCATAAAATCACAATTCATAAAGACCATAAGGAAGGAGAAAAACCATGGGAAACGCATTTTTGTTCAAGAAGAAAGTGTTGTGCGATACCTGCTATCAAGAAGAGCTGGAATACCTAGCAGGTAGGGAAGAAGCCCCGCCTAGGAGAATGGTGGATGCAGTCGAATGCGATAAGTGTCACGCAGTACTTGACCCGGAAGAGACACTATAAGGTTTGACTGGGAAAGGCCGGTGTGGGCTGCGATATTCTAGAACAATTGATGTGGGATTAAAGATTTTTTTGGGAATTGGTATCCCACAACTCAAGTCTCACATTTCACCTCCGACTTGAAATTGTTTCGGATTTGTTCTGTACTGGGGGTCTGCGTTTATCTACCTTGCTTTTCTGGTGTAAATATATCTTCCTTTTCCCTCCTATTGCTTTCATACCTGTACCATTTTCGACTCAAAACAATGGTCTCTAACAAGGCCTATTTTCTTCTCTGTTGGCAAGATTCCTTCTTGACAGTCAACTGAAATCCGTGCCAGTATGGTTAGAATACGACTCCTAAATCATACAAATTCCGTACACTCCTGGGGAATGTCTCGACTCTGGCCATCTTACTTGCTCTTCGTTGGCACGAGATACCTGTTGCTCTCTTTCTCTTGCTCGCGATTGTTTTTCGACCCCCCAAAGACTCCAGGAGAATATTGCTATGTCTGCAACATTTGTGGCGCAAAGATTATGGGGAGGCAGATATGACCACCTATGATGAACAATTCCTCACCAGGGTTTTTGACAGCGTTACCGAGCCCTTCACCATTTATGATCGAGAATTTCGAATTTTAAAGGTCAATACGGCTATTACGGAAATCTTTCAGAAGGAGCAAGAACAACTGATTGGGAGATTTTGCTATGAGGCATTTTACAACCGCACGGCCGTGTGTGATGAATGTCATGTTCAAGAAGTTTTTCGCACTGGTGAATCGCGTATGCTCGAAAAGAGCATTGCCTCGCCAGATGGAAGCGAGCGTACTTTCGAAGTCTATTCTTACCCCATCAAGGACCACACAGGCCTAACAATTCAGGCCGTCGAGCATGCGCGAGATATCACCGAGCGCAAAAGCCTCAAAACCCAGCTGCAGTCATCCCAAGAATTCAGCGAAAAGATCATCAACAGCATCACCGACAATGTTATTGTCGTTGACCCCAGAACCCACACAATTGTCCAGGCAAACGATGCCTTTCACTCCCGGGTTGGCCTGCAACCTCCTGCCGCAGTGGGAATGAGGTGTCACGAGATTATGCTCGACAAACCCACACCTTGCGCGGATTATGGTATTGGATGTCCCATGGAAGAAACCCTTCGCACCAAAGGTCCAGCCATGTCGGACAGACTTTATCCTAACGCCGCGGGAGAGGAACGGTTGCTCGAAGTTGCAACGTATCCTCTTCTCGATTCAGAGGGTGAGATACGCTCAATCATCCGACTCGAGCGGGACGTTACCGAAAAGCGTGAGATGGAAGAAGCCCTGGCCTTTCGTTCCAGAGAACTACAAAAGACACAGCATCAACTGGAGACGCTCTTTGACATTTCCCGGCAGGTGAGCGCTATAGACTCCCTTCCTGAGGTTGTTCGTTTCGTCGAGGAAATCAGTCAGGAAATTTTCCCGGAATCAGAGATGCTTTTTTTTCTCTTGGATGGTGAAAAACAGCAGTTTCTCGACCTCGAGGAATGCAACTTCACCATGGTCGAACCCCTGTTGAGAGGTATTCAGAAACTTGAAAAGTCCGGATTGATTTCGGATTTTGTCCAGTACGTACAAGATGTAAAGGAAATACGACTACTAAGCTCTGAATACAGCAATGACATCCCTGCTTTTTTGAGTTTACTCTCAAAAAGTTATCCGAGTTGGTTCGGCTTTCCAATCTCCACACCTCATAGATGTATTGGTTTCTTATTGCTGGGCTCAAAAATCTTACAGGAGTATTCTCGCGAGGATATGCACTTCTTTCACAATTTATTTAACCAGATAGCCGGAGACCTACATCATCTGGTACGCCATGAAATAGAAATCAACAATCTGCGTCAAGAAGTGACTGAACGGACATCTCATGGAGACATCATTGGTCAAAGTGACGAGATGCAGAAAATTTATGAACTCATCGATCTCGTATCCGGATCTGACGCTACCGTCCTGATCGCCGGAGAAAACGGCACCGGCAAAGAACTGGTCGCTCACGCCATTCATCGAGAGAGCCATCGAGGAAGCGGTCCCTTTATCGTGGCCAATTGTTCAGCCTACTCGCCGGCTTTACTGGAAAGCGAGCTTTTCG
>WOR8_10008737_pt1 | contig 10875 bp, 6 predicted proteins | sample DeeMarSeWOR38_10_FD_19890 | JGI IMG/M metagenome (IMG submission 19890)
ACTACGCCAGCAACCAGTTCGACCCCACGTACTACACCCTTCCCGAAGAGGGCTTTGAGGTCAGAATGCTGATGAACAGCTACAGGATAATGCTGGGTGAGGACATGTTTTCGCGGTTCATGAATTATTATCTTTCCAAGACCAACATTTTGCTTTTTACTCACATATCGAGTTCTCGAGATTTTCTTAAGACCCGGGACAGGATTCTTGCCCACGTGCAAGAGAATTTTTCCAAAGACCTGACCTGGGATGTAACCGGCCTTGGCATAATTGTCTCCGCAAGTAGCGACCTGTTGACCAAAGGCCAGGTCAAGAGCCTCTCTCTTACCGTGGTTCTGGTATTTAGCATCATGTTTCTGCTGTTTTTATCGAGTAAGGTGGGGCTTGTCGCCATCGTGCCCAACCTCTTCCCAATTGTCATAAATTTCGGGATCATGGGATGGCTCGGTATCGAGCTTTCCATGGTCACCAGCCTGATCGCCAGCATAGCCATTGGTCTGGCAGTGGACGACACTATCCACTACCTGGTGCGATACAACCGGGAGTTCAAGAGAAGCTTGGACGACAAACTGGCACTCACAGAGACCATCAAGCATGTGGGAAGGCCCATCGTTTTCACCACCCTTACCATTGGCGTTGGTTTTGCCATCCTTACCCTTTCCAATTTCAAACCCACGGCCATATTTGGCGTCCTGATGGTGATCACCATGCTTTCGGCCCTGGTGGGAGACTTGATTCTGCTGCCATCACTGATGCTGCACGTGGAGCTGGTGACGCTGTGGGATCTCTTGCGGCTGCGAATCGGCAAAGATCCCCACCTGGGGATTCCGCTCTTCGGTGGGTTGTCACGTACACAGGTCCATTACATCCTTATGGCCGGAGCTCTCAGAGAATACGAGGCAGGAGAGGTTTTGTTTCGCAAGGGAGATCCCAGCGATTTTATGTACGCGGTCCTCTCCGGGAAAATGGACGTGGTGGATCCCATCTTTCGTGAAGACTCTGATCCGAAATCCGGTATGCACAGGTATGTCACCCGCTTAGAGGCGGGCGATTTGCTTGGTGAAATGGGCTTTCTTCGCGCTGTACCCAGGTCCGCAACCGTAATCGGTTCCGAACCGGGGGAGCTCCTGCAGGTAAATTGGAAAATGATAAAAAGGCTGCAGTGGCTGTATCCCCCTACGGCCCAAAAATTCTTTTTCAACCTTATGAACGTAGTGTGCGATCGACTGGAGAAATCCACCGACCGCCTTACCGAGGTAAGCCGGGTTGATGATCTCACCGGACTGGTTGATAAGAGAGGCTTCGTGGAGATCCTGGAGCGCGAAGTTCACCGGGCCAAACGGTACGAGGCCAACCTTTCTCTTTGTCTCATGCGGATGGACTTGGAATCGGCCAATCCAGAGTTGAGCTATGATGATAGAGATCGGATGATTAAGTATCTGGCAGGAATTCTTGCAGACCACGTTCGAAAGAGCGACACTCTGGGTAGGGTTGACACTCACATGTTCGGCCTTGTTCTTCCCTACATCTCTGCTCCGGAGGCTCAGCAGATTTGCGAACGACTGTGGCACTCTTTTGGAGAGGAGACCGATGAGGCAGCTGCGAACCAGGTGAAAGTCTTCCTCAGCCTGGTTGAATTGTCAACTGAGAGCGATGAGACAGATACTGACTTTTTTGGCAGGGCCACTCTGGAGCTTCTGGGAGCCATGGAATCTGGGGAGCACCGGTTATTATCAATCCCGGATTCTGAGTAGGCAGCTCGCAGGAAAGTATATTGGGCATTGCCCAGCGCTGCTCGGGCGGGGATAAACCCCGCCCGCGAAAGTGAGTGAAATATCCGGGCTAGCTATGTAGGGCGGAAATTTGTGCTCGCTCATACCATATAGGCCCGTACGGTCTGCGACCAGCTTAAGCGAGGCGAGACCGACTCTACTTTTTCTTTATCTGTAGTTGCATACATGATAAAATTGCAGCCCATTTGATATAATTGAGCAGTCAGTAGTCAGGAGCGAGTGTTGACAAGTCGAAACGGAGGGTGGGCACCGCCCATCGATACATCCTTCCTGCCAACACTCCACTACTCCATTACTCCATTACTCCAAACCCAGAGCTGTGGGAGCGGCTTTCCCCGCCCGCCTCGCCTGAGCGGCTCGCGATGGCGGGAAGGCAGCCGCGATTTGATAAAAAATGGAATCTCAAAAAATCATGATCCTCGGGGTGGGAAACCTCCTTTTCACTGACGAAGGGGTGGGGGTCCGGGTGGCGGAAGCCTTGCAAGACCGCTACGAATTCCCGGAAAACGTCAAGGTGGTGGACGGCGGCACACTTGGCATGAACCTTTTGGGAGTGGTTTCTGAGGTTGATCACCTCATTGTGGTTGACGCGGTGCGAAACGGGGGTGAGCCTGGCACCCTTTACCGGCTGGCAGGGGAGGAGATCCCCAAACGAATCCAGGCCAAGAACTCCCTCCATCAAGTGGACCTGCTGGAGGCCTTGACATGTTGTCAGGCTCTGGACAAGGTCCCGGAAACGGTAATACTGGGAGTTGAACCTGAAGATATCACCACACTTGGGATGGTCATGACCCCTCGTGTGCGTGCCAGAATAGACGACCTCGTGGAAGCGGCGCTCAAGGAACTGACCGGCTTGGGAGGAAGCTATTGCCTTCGAAAAGAAGGGGATAGCTGTGTTGCATCGGAAGTTGTCAGAAGAATCTGATAGCAAATCATCTCTTAATGAAAAACTGTATACTTATAACATAATCTTTACGTCTCATTTCGAGGAGAATAACTCATGTGCCTGGCGATACCAGCGAAAATTGTGAATATCGAAGGTGGTATGGGTACTGTGGACATGGCAGGAGTACAAAAGAAGGTGAGCCTCATCCTGCTGGAGGACGCCCAGGCGGGAGATTACATTATCGTGCATGCGGGATTCGGCATACACAAGATCGATGAAGAAGTGGCCATGGAATCACTGCGAATCCTCAGAGAGGCGGCACATCTATTGGATGTTGAGGATCCAGCAGGACCAGACGAAGTCACTGTAACGGGTTTTGGAACTGAGGAGGTGGATTCATAGGTAGTGGTCAATAGCAAAGAGGCATAAGGCTCAGGGCAGATAGTCAGTAGCCAGAATGGAAAGACACCCTTGTGTTTTTGTCTCCTGGATTCTGGATCCAGGCTTTTTGCTCTATGCCCTATGCCCTCTCAAATCCGCAATTCTGACCCACTCCATCACTCCAATGAAATTAATATCTGTGGGAGCGGCTTTCTCCGACCTAAGCCTGTCGAAGGTCAGCCGCGATCTAAATCTCCGAACCTGCAATACTCCACCACTTCGATAAGATCAACTCACTCCCCTCTCTAATAGATGAGACCAATTTACTGCTGCCCCCCTTTGTAAAGGGGGGTTGGGGGGATTTTGGGGTTGGCATTACACAAACCCCTCCCATTTCTGCCAACACCGCCGATCTTACATGAGAGTTGAATAAGAAACGCATAATCGCATGGACGTCCCTCCAAACGTCCCTCCAAAAGCTAGTCACATATACTTGTTTTTAGTGTTGACTTGGTTTTTTGATTGCAGGTATCCTGCACATATACTCTGGGAATCTTACCTAGCTAATTCTTTGGGGTTTTTGAGAGGAAGACCGAAGTTTAAACCGTTCTATCATAACTTCACATTGCCCTCTCTGATTATTTCTAACCGAAAGAATAATAATCCCCTCCCCCCCGACGGGGGAGGGGTAGCCTGCCCGCAACGCTGTCGCTTGCGAGGCGGGCGGGGGTGGGGGTGATCCCCATGAAAGACAAAGCGAATTCCACTGAGCAGCTTGTACGTGAGTTGGTGGAGTTGCGCCAACGCATCGCTGAGCTGGAACATTTGAAGATCGAGCACAAGCGGGCGGAAGAGGCACTCCGGGACAGTGAGGAACGGTATCGAAATATTGTCGATTGCCAGATGGAGTTAGTTTGTCGTTTCTTATTGGATGGTACACTGACTTTCGTTAACGAGGCCATATGTAGAATTCTTGGCCAAGCTCGTGAAGAGATAATCGGACAAAACTTCTATGTCTACGTTCATCCTGATGACCAAGAAAAGACCCGCAGGAACCTTGAGTCTCTTTCCATAGACAGTCCCGTGGGAAGCAACGAAGAGCGCGTGATTTTGCCAAATGGTGAAATGCGCTGGTGGCAATGGAGCAATCAGGCATTGTTCGATAATGAGGGCAGGGTCATTGAGTTTCAGGCAGTTGGTCGAGACATTACCGAACGCGTACAAACCGAGCGGAGGCTGCAGGAAAGCGAGCAGCGTTTCAGGGAAACGGTTCAATTGCTGCCTTCAATTGTGGTTGAGTATGACAATAACTTTCGGGTCACCTACGCTAATCAGGCCGGCTATGATACCCTGGGTTATACACCCGACGATGTTGAACAGGGGGTTGATGTTCCTCAACTTTTTCCGCCTGAAGAGCAAAAAAAGCTCATGGACCGCCTCACCAGCCTGTTGGCAGGAGAAAACACACCGCCAACAGAATATCGCCTTCTGCATAAGGACGGTTCAATCATCCACTGCCTGGTCTCTTCAATACCGATTTATAGGGACGGAAAGGTTGTGGGGATTCGCTCCTCTGCCACAAACATCACAGAACATAAGCGGGCTGAAGAGCAATTGCGGGAGAGCGAGGAACGACACCGGTCACTATTGGAGGCATCTCCTGACCCTGTCGTGGTCTACGATATAGAGGGAAAGGCGACCTATGTAAATCCTGCCTTCGAGCAAACCTTTGGTTGGTCATCTGAGGAATTGATTGGTAATCGGATCGACTTTGTTCCTGAAGAGAATTGGCCGGAGACGAAAGCAGCCATTCAGAGAATGTTGAAAGGTGAGAGAATCCAATCATTCGAAACCAAGCGTTTCACCAAAGACGGTCGGATTCTTGACATACAAATCAGCTCCTCTCTTTTCGAAGACCGAGATGGCAGCCCAGCAGGCAACATAGTGATCCTGCGTGACGTAACCAATCAAAAGCTGGCACAGGAAGCCATGCGGGCAAGCGAGGAGAAATTTCGAGCCCTCTTTGATCATATACCCACAATGGCCTTTGTCATTGACAGGGATCACCGGCTTGTCGCAAGTAACTGGGCGTTTCACGAAAAGATGGGGGGGCAGGTCGACACGGACACTTTGAACTTGGGCGGCGTGTCTATGCCCAAAAAGGAATTCTGGCATGGAGTTGAAAAGCAGGTAATAGAATCGGGCCATCCCACCTGGTATGTGGAGATGGTCGAGTCCGACAAACGAGGCCTGACCTTTATTGAATGCAGGAAGCAGCCAATTACGGACCAGGATGGCAACATTTCGATGGTTGTTGGTATCGCCACCGATATTACAGATTACGTCAAGGAGCAGATCGCCCTGGCAGAAGAGGTGAGAGCGCTTCGAGTTCAGATCTCCAGGAAAGCAGGTCCTACCATTGTTGGTAAATCCAAGCAAATTTCCGAAGTTCTCGGTCGTGTAAGCGCAATTGCGGCGACTGACACTACGGTTCTTATCACAGGAGAGTCAGGCAGCGGCAAGGAGTTGGTGGCAGAGGCTATCCACAATCTGAGCGACAGATCTGGGCAATCGTTGATTAAGGTAAATTGTGCGGCCCTGCCTGAATCGATTATTGAAAGCGAGCTTTTCGGTCACGTAAAAGGTGCTTTCACTGGTGCAGTGAGCAACAGGATCGGCCGCTTCGAGGCTGCCCACCGAGGTACCATCTTTCTTGATGAGATCGGTGACATCTCATCTGGTGTTCAGGTAAGACTATTGCGAGTTTTAGAAGAAAAAAAGGTCGAGAGGGTGGGCGACTACAAACCCATCAAGGTGAATGTGAGGATCATTGCGGCTACCCATCGAAACCTCAGTAGCCTCGTGGAAAAAGGTCGCTTCCGTGAAGATCTTTTCTATCGGTTGAACGTCTTTAACGTCCACGTGCCGCCCCTGCGGGAGAGGGCTGATGACATCCCTCTACTGGTAGCGCATTTCATCAATGAGTGCTCGAAAGAAATGCGCAAAGAGATAAGTTCAGTAAGCGATGAGGCCATGAACTCCCTGCTCCAACACAATTGGAGAGGAAATGTTCGAGAGCTTATGAATGTCATCGAGAGTGCCTGTGTTCTCTGCACCGGCAAGACCATTCACACAGAACATTTGCCGCCGATTGTAGAATCTTGGGCTACAAGTATCGACTCAACGAGTGATAGGGACATACATGAGGCCCTGCGTCTTGCACGTGGCAACAAGGCTAAGGCTGCCAGACTGCTTGGCATTCACCGCAGTACCCTCTATCGGAGAATGGAGCGCTACAGGATTGCGACAGAGTGACGCGCGACATATGCGACATATTGCGACATCTCTTGCGCAATACTAAAGTATTATGCTCTTGTAATCCCAAGACTTTTTTCTTATCTTTATTGTGGTACAGGTTTTGCAGTCTTCGCATTGATCAGTTTCAACAAATCAATCCACGCCGTAAGGTCGAAGGGATAGAGCCAACCTATACAAAGCTTGGCCACCAGCCGAAGCGCACGAGTCTCAAATCGTCTAGGCACCAAGGGAGGCTGTGGCATCCGTAGTGGATGTACGTGTCCTGCATGATAGCTAGTGACCCACATTCTTCAGTGGAATCATGAGCCTCCAATCTTCTCAAAACAATTCTGAAAAGCTGCGAGGCCCCGAACGGTCAACCGGAAACGCGGTTTACATTGTCGGCCCCAGGAGGCTGCAGAATGAGGCGGTAGCCTCATGTTTGGAGCGGGAAACAGGTGACCGGTGTTTCGTGCTCGGAGATATTAATAGCATGCCTCTGGACGGCCAACAAGACCAAGGTCGGCAGAGGCTCGTACTGCTCGACTGTCAGGGAAAAAGTCAAAAAAATGTTTTGGCAGAGCTGAGGCCATATTTAAGCCAAAAAGGATCTGGAAACCACGTAGCCCTTTTTAACGTGTCCCGTGATGCGGGTATTGAAAAAGGATGTGTAGCAAAGGGGATACGAGGGTTTTTTTATGAAGAGGACCAACTGGAAAATCTTCTGAAGGGTGTCCGGGCTGTCCTCGATGGTGATTGGTGGCTTTCCAGGGAGGTCATGCTCAAATGCATCCTGGAAGGGACAGATGAGCACAGAGCTTCAAGACGCGGCAGCGAGGTCCTCACCTCAAGGCAAATTGAGGTACTTGCCCTGATCACTGTGGGGGCCACCAATGATGAGATTGCTGAGAAGCTTTGCGTTAGTCCCCACACTGTGAAGACTCACCTCTATAACATTTTCAAAAAGATCAACGTTACGAATCGACTCCAGGCTGCACTGTGGGCAGCAAAGCATCTATAGCCCTCACTATTCACTAACCATCTACTTAGACCGCAGATATAAACTTCCTCCCGGGCGTCCTCAGGTCCCGGACCCTGCGACGTACTGTACAAGTACGCCTCGGGTCCAAGACCCTGCGGGTGCCCGGTGGCACGCTCATCTTTGCGGTCTCGTGACGATGGTTAGCTAATAGTGAGGGCTATAGCATGGGACATAGAGCATAGAGTGTAAGGCAAAGCTCATGATTAAGCACCCCATGCCTATTGCCTTATTTCTATGGCTACTGGCCTCTTACCAATATTGGAGGACATGAGGACATAATTGGAGGACATAATGAAAGTAACCTACGACCCCGAAGTGGACATACTCAGGATCATTCTTAGCAGTGCACCCATCGAAGAGAGTGACGAGGGAAAGCCCGGAATGATTCTCGACTACGACAAAGAGGGCAATATAATAGGGCTGGAGATCCTGGATGCTTCCAAGCGGGTAGAGAACCCGCGATCAGTTGAGTACGCCGTGTCAAGTTGAATCATGGCCTGCCTTCCCGTTCTGGTATCTGGCTTTTCCTTCCTATCTCGCTTTTTTTAATGTAGTCGTTTTGCACTCCGCTCACAGAACTCACAATTTACTACTTGCTAACCAGTGCCTACTGGCTACCTGCCCTGCCTGTCCCGCCTGTCCCGAGCGCAGTCGCGGGGAGTCTCCTGTCCTGAGCTTGCCTGCCCTGAGTTTATCGAAGGGGTCGAAGGTTAGCTGCGATCAAGTGCGATACAAACGAAGAAACACCTGCAATACGAAGAAAGTATGAGTTCATTCACTACTGCTGCTACTACTTTTTTCTTGCAGCTTCTTAATCACTGCGAATTTCAAAATACGAATAAAATAATGATATCTACCTATTGTGTTTCTTGACAAAAATCGTATGATGGGACAAGTTACTACTCCTTCTAAAACGAACACATGGGATACTTACTCTTACGTTTCCTTTTCTACTCCGCATACAACCATCAAACTCCAGCAGGAAAACAGACTACTCCCACAGTTTTAATATGGTTTCGGCGGAATTTTGCAGAAGAGCTGCGAGCTCTTTCTTTGGTCAATTGATACTTGTGTCGATGTGAAGTGGTGTTTTTGCTGGCAACAAATTGGGTTCTCTTTCTGGAGAGTAAAAGATTTCAGCTGAGCCTGCCGGCAAGGCTGGAAACGAACTTTTCAGAAAAAATAGAGGTATTTGGATTACATACCAGGGATATATCTGCCGGCGGCGCTCTGTTGGTGGGTACTACAGCGGAATTCCCCACAGGCACCCGGTGTCAACTGGAACTGATCGTCGCCAGTGAAAGGATTAAAGAACTAACAGGGATTCAGGGCTTAATAAAGATTGAAGGAACAATCGTCCGCTCCACACCTGAGGGGGTGGCGGTCTGTTTCGACGGGGAGTGTGAGATTCTGGGTTTAAAGGGATTGTAGTCTTGCGGAGAATCTATACTCCTTCTTTATCTTAAAGGGGGAAAGAATTAAAGCCCCCCTTTATTAAAGGGGGTTGGGGGGATTTTAAGAACTGACCCTGCACAAAACCGAGCCATTTCTGCTGATCAATACGCGAAAGGATGAGGGTCGAGACGAGACAGAAACGCAAAATATCAAGAACGTCCCCTTTTTACGTAATGAAGGGGGGATTTCAAATAGTACTCAGGCTTCAACGTAACTGAGATACAGAGGAGGGGAGTCATGAGGGGGCAACTTTCCAAATTTCTAAGCTTTTTATTGTGTCTAAGCTTCGTCATCGTCTCGCTGTACCCCGGCGCAGCATCTGCGGAAAGGTGTGAGCAGTGGGTTGCAAAAGTGGTTTCAGTACAGGGTACGGTAGAAGTGAAAAAGGCAGGCGAAGCGCAGTGGCAACCAGTCAAACTAGATGACACCTACTGCCCGGGTGATGAAATTCGGGCACAGGAAAGAAGCCGGGCAAACCTTGCCCTGATCAACGAGGCAGTTCTCCGTCTTAATCAAAACACCAGCATGACCCTGGGGGAATTCAAGGAAAAGCAAACCTCACTGGTCGATCTGTTCAAGGGGGCTGCCCACTTTTTCAGCCGGAAACCCCGCAGCCTGGAGGTGGAAACACCCTTTGCCATCGCAGGGGTTCGGGGGACGGAGTTTTTCATAGAGGTTCAGAAAGATCAAACCTTCCTCTCCATATTCCAGGGAGAGGTGCTGGCGCAGAACAAGTTCGGACAGCTTGCCCTCACCAGTGGTCAATCGGCAGTGGCAGAAAAAGGCAAGGCTCCTGCAATGCGGGTTGTGGTGCGCCCCCGGGATGCAGTCCAGTGGGCCTTGTACTATCCACCGGTCATCTATTTCCCTGAGGGAGTTCGCGAGGATAAGAGTGATCCGCGCTTCTTGGCCTATAGCGGTTCACAGCTGCTCGCAGTGGGCCGGGTTGATGAGGCCGATGCAGAAATCGGCCGGGCCTTGCGTTTAGACCCCAACTACAGCGATGCCCTTGCGTTGCAATCGATCATCGCTTTGGTCCAGAACGAAAGAGACAAGGCGCTCAGTGCTGCCAAGCAGGCAGTTGAGGCGGATCCGAATTCTGCTACGGCACAGATTGCCCTTTCCTACGCCCAACAGGCACGATTTGACCTGGAGGGAGCACGAGCGAGTCTTGAGAAAGCAGTGCAACTGGATCCGGAAAATGCATTGGCGTGGGCGAGACTGGCAGAGCTCCAGGCTTCGTTCGGCTACCTGACTCAATCCGTGGAGTCTGCAGAAAAAGCGGTAGCATTGGATCCAAACGTCTCCAGGACACAGACTGTTCTGGGATTTGCTTACCTGACCAAGGTTCAGACGAAACAAGCCAGGGAGGCCTTCGAAAAAGCGATCAAGCTGGATCAGGCTGACCCCCTGCCGAGGCTGGGACTGGGTCTGGCAAAGATCCGCAGGGGTGATCTGGAAGATGGTAGAGCGGAGATCGAGATTGCCGCGAGCCTTGACCCCAACAACTCCCTTATGCGCAGTTATCTGGGGAAGGCCTTCTTTGAAGAGAAGCGCACCAACCTGGATGGACCCGAATACGAAATCGCCAAGGAACTCGATCCAAAGGACCCCACCCCATTCTTCTATGACGCCATCCGCAAGCAGACCATCAACCGCCCGGTTGAGGCGTTGCGTGATAACCAGAAAGCAATAGAGTTAAACGACAACAGGGCGGTGTTCCGTTCCCAGCTGAAGCTGGATTCGGATGAGGCTGCACGAAGCTCGAGCCTTGCCCGGATCTACAGTGATCTGGGCTTCCAGCAGCTCGCCCTGGTGGAGGGCTGGAAATCGGTTAACACCGATCCGACCAATCACTCCGCCCACAGGTTTCTGGCCGATTCTTACGCTGCTCGGCCACGCCACGAGATAGCAAGGGTGAGCGAGCTGCTCCAATCCCAGCTCCTTCAGCCCATCAACCTCACTCCCATTCAGCCCCGGTTGGCGGAAAGCAACCTGTTCCTCATCAGCGCCCAGGGCCC
>WOR8_10009398_pt1 | contig 10875 bp, 10 predicted proteins | sample DeeMarSeWOR38_10_FD_19890 | JGI IMG/M metagenome (IMG submission 19890)
ATTTGAATCTGTCCTGATCCGCACTCAGGTAAATCGTTCTTACCATGGGATTGTGCATCCTTACCTGTCTCATCAATTCGAAGCCATTCTTTCTGGGCATGTCAATATCGGTAATGATGAGCTCAGGATTGAAGTTGAGAAAGACCGAGTATCCATCTAAGCCATCTAGGGCCGTTCGTACCGTATGGTGAGTCTCGGTTTCAATTGCGTACCGGATCAGGGAAGCGAGCTTCTTGTTGTCGTCAACAACTAAAATTTTCATGGTTGCAACCTTCGCTATGACCGGAAGTCTCTCACGCTGTAGATTACACTCAAGCAAAAGGTATGCCTCTCTATTTTTTCCTGGTTATCTGCATGATATTATTGTATTTTCATGTAAATAGTGATCTGCTGACATGGAGGCTTTTGTGAAGGGTTTTTCCTGCGGTTATGAAGGAAATACGTGTTTCAGTATAGCTAACTGTGCAATACTTCGGCCATTCTCAGTTGAAGGAAATTTCCTTCACTCATGGAGGCTGGCCTCTTTCCAGGGAGGCCAGCATGACTTTTCCCCGTTTTTGAGTTATAGAGACTTTGATTGTAATTGTGCCCCTTCTTTGAAGAATGGAGCCGGGGAAAATGATGCGGTTAGCTAGAGGGCTTAGGTGTTATGAAGTTTACTATTTTTAAAAGGATCACATTAGGTTACGCAACCATATTGATATTGGTTGTGTTTTTTGGACTCTACGTGACGATGCAGTTAAATAGACTAAACCAGATCACTAAGGCCGTTGCCTCTGTAGATGCTGCCACAATAAGTATTATCGAACGTCTATTAGATGATTTTTTCACCCAAGTGAGCTTTGAAAGAAAGTATTTCATCTCTAATGACCAGGACTTTTATAAAAAGTTTTGGGAAACTGAAAAATATGTGTCGGAACACTTTTCAAAAATGGCTACTCTGACAGACACCGCTAAAGAAACAAATCTGCAGGCAAAAACGAAAGAGCTCTATGACCTGTACCTTGCTCTTTTCAGAGAGGAAGTGACATTTGAAAAAGAGGGAGAATCTCATGATCGGAACAACTATTACCGAGAAAGAGATGAGATAGTTGATGAAATCAACAATAACTTGAGAGGGGCAATCAAAATAGCGAGATCTGACAGAGATAGAAAGATCCTCGCCTCAAGCCACATAACTGCTCGCGTATTGGAAATCGCCACCACTACCGCAGTATTGATCATCATCACCGGAACTCTCATTTCTCTGTTCAACACCCGAAGCATAAATCGACCGCTTCTGCTGCTTCAAGAGAAGACGAAAGAGATAGCTGAGGGGCAATTTGAGAGAGTTCCGGACATTGATTCACCTCCTGAAATTAAGGAATTAGCCGATCATTTCAACACCATGTGTGAGAGGTTAAAGGAACTTGACCAGATGAAACTCGACTTCATTAGTCATGTATCTCACAACCTTCGCACCCCCTTGACGGCGATACGGGAAGCTTCGAGTATGTTGCTGGAAGAGGGTTATGTGACCGAGCGTGAAAGACGAGACGAACTTCTCATGATTACAAAAAGTGAATGTGAGACCCTGATCGATTCTGTCAACAGAATTCTCGATCTCTCCCGCATGGAAGCCAAGATGATGGAGTATCATTTCAGAGAGTGTGATCTTTTTCCAGAAATTCAAAAGACTGTCTTGAGACTGGCCCCCATTGCTCTCAGGAAGAAGATTGATCTGGAGTTAAAGCCTTTTCCTGAACTTCCCCAGGTACGGATAGATCAAGAGAGGGTTGGGCAAGTGGTGCAGAACTTGCTTGGCAATGCATTGAAATTTACACCGCAAGGAGGTGCAGTCACTATTCGGGCCTCTTTGCATGATCACAGGAAAGAATGGATCCAGGTTGCGGTCTCTGACACAGGCCGCGGCATTTCACCAGAAAATCTTGAACGAATCTTTGAAAAGTTTCAGCGAATAGAGAGTGGCAAAGAAACCATACGGGGAACCGGGCTGGGTCTTTCCATCGCCAAACACATTGTCACCGCGCATGGAGGTAAGATATGGGTGCTGAGCGAACCAGGAAGAGAAAGCACCTTTTTCTTCACATTGCCTGCTGCATGATTGCGCTCGTCAGTATCTCTGGCTGCATGCATGTGTGGCAAAAATGGCAAGCTGAAGACCGTCTTTCAAATGCAAGGAAACTCATGAGTCAAGGAGCTTACGCAGAAGCCTTGCAAGAAAGCAACGAGGCATTGCGCCTCTATCACCAGAGTCTGGGAGATCGTGCACTCCATATGATTGGTTTGCTCTACGTCCATCCTGAAAATCCAAATCGGGATTATGAGACTTCCCTGGAAAACTTTGAAAGGTTGATAGAGGAGTTCCCAGAAAGCCCTTTAAGAAATGATACAGAAATCTGGATTGCGGTTATCCAAGAAATCGGTACTTTGCAACGTGATCTTGTCCAGGCACATGCGATGATTGAGCAGAAGAATAAAGGAATAAGCATGCTGGAGAGGCAGATACAGGAGTTGAAGGATCAGATAGAAGAACTGAAGAAAGTGGATTTAGGCATAGAGGAAAGGAAACGCCAGGAATCCCCCTAAAGCCGAGGGAAAGATGGAAAATGAAAAAAGCAGGATACTGGTAGTAGATGACGATCCCAATATCCTGAAGGTGATCCAGATGAGACTGGAGGGTGAAGGCTATCGGGTAAGCACAGCTGCAAAGGCAGAAGACGCAATCACCCGAGCGAGAGAGGGAACATTCCATCTTGCCCTTGTCGATCTCAAGCTGCCTGAAAAAGATGGGATCGGTGTAATGAAGGAGCTACACGAGATAGATCCTGAACTACCTGTGATAATCCTGACAGCATACGGTACCATAAAGAGTGCGGTGACAGCAATGAGTAAAGGGGCATCGACATACTTGACCAAGCCTTTTGACAACCAGGAACTCCTGTTACAAATAAGAAATTGTCTGGAAAAAAGCAGGCTTTCCAATGAGCTCAAGGCACTGCGGAGGATGGTGAGAGAGAGATATGGATTTAAAAACATCATAGGCAAAAGTAACAAGATGAAAGAGGTTCTTGAACAGGTGGCTCAGGCAGCCGGGACGGATGCCAACGTCTTTATTGAAGGCGACAGTGGTACTGGCAAAGAGTTGATTGCCAAAACTCTCCATCTGGCCAGTCCCAGAAAAAACAGGCCTTTTGTAGCTATAAACTGTGCAGCCATACCCGAAAACTTGCTGGAAAGTGAACTCTTTGGCTACGAGAAAGGCGCATTCACAGGCGCAACTGCTAACAAGAGAGGTCTTTTCGCACATGCTCACACCGGGACTTTCTTTCTGGATGAAATATCGGAAATGCCCCTGACCATGCAGTCAAAGCTTCTTCGTGTATTGCAGGAGAGGGAATTTTACCCACTTGGAGGAGAAAAAACCGTAAGTGTCGATATCAGGCTGATTTCATCTTCAAATAAGAACCTCAAACGCGAGGCCGAAAAAGGAAATTTTCGACAAGATCTCTTTTATCGTCTACATGTCATTCATATCAAACTTCCAACTCTTCAAGAAAGGAAAGAAGATATCCCGATGTTGGCGATGCATTTCTTGAAGAGATTTTCCAAGCAGGGGGGAAAACGAATCAAGGGTTTGTCGCCATCCGCACTCCAAAAACTCATGCTTCACTCGTGGCCCGGAAACGTGAGAGAACTTGAAAACACCATCGAGAGTGCCGTAGTCATGGCCACAAAAGACATCATTACTGAAGATTTTCTCCTACAAGCGCAAGATTCGGAACAGGAAAGCCTGAAACCGTTTAAGTATGCCAAAGAGGACTTTGAACGGGACTACCTGGTTCAACTGATTGAACTCACCCGAGGTAACGTGAGTCAAGCGGCAAAACTAGCGGGCAAGTACAGGGCCGACCTTTACGAACTTTTCAGAAAACACGGGATTGACCCAGCAGATTTTCGAAAAGACGAAGGCAATACCTCCCTCAAAGACGTGCAGAGTCGAACACCATAACGAGTGTCCGAGTAGTTTCTACTATACTCGCTGGCTTCTAGTCAACAGGCGGCAAAAATCTGTGGGATCATTTTGATACATGCTTATCGCCTCTTTGAACCCCAGGCTCTTTACGAGAGAGAAGCCGGTCTCACGAAATGCGTATTGAGAAACGCGACTCTTCTGCGAGGGAGCGCGTCTGAGAGCTGATTGTGGCAGATTCTTGAGGAATTTCTTGGCGAAATCTTTCATAACGCTCCAAGACAGTCCCCCGACGAGTGCTTCTTCAACTGACATCCAGTACTTTGCAACCTTTTCGACTTCAAATACTGAACGATTTGCTTTCTCTTGCAGTTCAGCAGTAATCTTTTGGTCAGTATATTTGCCCATAACGAAATGAAACGTTTCTTCAACAGGAACTGTGAGAAAACTCCCCCTACGTGGTCAGAAAAATAAGAACCTTCTAACTCATATCTAATCGAAGTTCCTTTCTCTGTCGAAAAAGTACACAAAGCCCTATATTCTTTTCCGAGCTGATGGACAAGATACGCGCAGGTGCTCTCGAGGGGAATCTCGGGATATTCCTTCAGTGGATTAATGATTTGCTCATAGGGGCTCTTCAATCCTGTCTTCTGCTGCAAATAGTCAATCACGTGGGTGCAGAATCGTTTATATGGCTGGGCGTATTTCTTGCGCAATTCTGGCACGAAGAGCAATTTGATCTCGAGGCTATCAAACGTGAGTCTTATCTGTTTTTCCCCATCAAGTCTTTTTATGATGTTCTTTAACAAAGCGGGCCTGCTTCGTAGATCCCTCATGATGCGAACTCTAGTTTCTTGATCGGATTCTTGCCTATAATCACGGAACACCAGAAGAGGCTTTTCAATGGGTTCGAGACCGGTTAATTCTGCTAGTGAAGAGTAGTCCTGTGTGCTCGTTTCGGCAAATGAAGGGCAAGGAAGGGAAACCATGAGGCGGAACAATTCAGCTGCACCCAGGAATAGCAATGCTCGGCGCTGAAGGGAAACTGGCCCCTCCAGTTGTGTGTTCCGTGAACGAGCGAACGTGTTCGCGTCACCGGACTTCGTGATGACTCGATCCTTGGCCAACGATTTTTGCATGAAGAGCCACCCAACCTTCCAAGCACTTCATTCAGAAAAAGCAACATTTTCAGGACAACAGAGTAATGCAAGAAGCAGGCCCGTGACGAAGGAGTAAGGTACTGGTAGCCAGGACACTGATTGGCCAGGATTGAAGATATGACAAGGAGTTTTAACCCTGATGTTGCATGCCCACGCCGAGGAAAAACGCGTCAGAGTGCGCCAAATGTGGGCGCGCGCAGGCTGGGACAGGATGAACAGTACTTAACCGTAGGTGAGATCCTGTTCCGAGTACGCTCGCAGATGGCGCGCTATCACGCGAGCGCAGCGATTTTTACTGGTTTGGGTATGCAACATGAGGGTTAACTTTCAAAGTCAAGAGATCAAAGCGTGGATTTCGGTGCGTCTGACACCTTAGTGGAACTACCTGGGCAAACACTCAGATCGGATTACCATGATTGAGTTCAAATACGCCACCCCTCTGCAGATCAGCAGGATACATATATTGTTCATATTCAGTAGGCTCTCTTCCATCTATCTCGACAGCAACGGTGTAGCCCTCTCCGGGAATCAACCAGAAAATGGTAAATGTAGGGCTATCTCTCCCTACCCTTATCCGTGTATATTCCTCATCATCTGTAGTCAAATTACCACTTAAATCGCTATCCATAAAAACAGCTACAATCGCTTCACTAGAGCTATGATCGTCAAAAGTCACAGGAGCTATTTCACCGCTTATTACTGCTGCTTCCTCAGTGTGATTGATGTGAAGAAGAGGTGTGAGTTCGTATGAGGGTGCTCGTGAAGATGTTGTTACACCTAAGGACTGGCTGAGATCAAAATCTACGGTGAGATCGGTAAAACCGCCGTCCTCTAGGTCGAAGAGAAAATCTTTTTCGATAGTGGATTTTTCTGGCGAGATGGTGATGGGATACGTAATTCCGTTGCTCACAACAGATGCGTTGTCTATTATGAGTCGTACCCGATCATATGTGCCAGATTCAAGACTGACAGGTCGTATCAAGTCTGTGGTATTTCCTGAGTGAAACCGGAGCAAGTCGATGGTATATGGCGTTTGGACTAAAGGCAGACTGACCCACTCTCCCCCCTCTCTGTGGATAAGAACCTCCTCAACTGTAAGCCAAACCTCCTCGGTCCCGGAGGGTAGTACCGGTTCAGCATCGGTAATCACTATAATTACCAGGCCAGAACTCTCTTCGGAGGTTCTGCCAGTACCCTCACCTGTATTCTGATTGGTGCCCCCGTTGAAACTCGCAAAAATTACCGTTTCTCCGCAGCCTACAAGAAGCAGGAGGGCTGTTACTGCCACAATCGAATGGAGGGCTCTATTTTTCATAAGCAACCTCTTTGGGATATTGCATCCCAAAGGAGTAAAAGTGCCCCGCGACAATTCCTTCACATAATAATAACAGCGAGTAGCTGTGGCAACAAGAAATTTCCAAACGACCAGATGCATATCAGATGATCGCAGAGGAGGTGATGTTAATCCTCAAGGAGGAGTAGTGGCACAGCTGGTAGGACCTTGGGACTTTCTTCGCAAGGGCCTACATCGCTATCTTTTCCAGGTATAGTTAGTATAATAGTGTTGCCATCACTGGAAATATTTCCGTAAAATGTCACGCTCGGAGACTCCGAGGTTACCGTTAAAGTGAATGAGCCGTCACAGTTTACTGAATAGGTTCCAGAATTCGTGCCAGACTCTGTGGAACCATCACTCAAAAAGGAAGTGTAATTACCACTCCACGTTCCATTTTCGCTGAAATCTATAGAGCCGTTGCTCACACTTGCTTTCCTGTTAATGGTCTCCATGTCGAGAATGGCGAGTTCTCTAAACCAATATTTACCAGTCAAATCAGCTTTGGTGAATTTTTTGGTAGGATTTATCTTGAGAGCCGTAGCTATCATTTGCTCAATAGACCCATCTGTTTCGATCTGCCCTTGAGTAAAAATCAAAGTGTTTCGGTCCCGAGAAAGATATCCGGACAAAAACACTCCAGGTTCGCCAGCCACAGATAAATCAAAAGCATTGCCGGCAGGATTCAACGAGTATGTACCCGATGCGAGACCGGAATTTGATGAGCCATCACTATCAAAACAATCGGCTGTACCATCCCAATTTCCTGAGCCATTGAGATTGAAGATGACTGAGCAAACTGTTACGTCAGTATAAGACTCTTCAAAGTCATGGATCTGCAGATTCCGGAATCGCCAAGTGCCATTTAAATCTGATACACTCAGAGTTGTTGGTGCTTTAACGGCGGTCACTATCCCTAGTTCGATACTGCCACCGGCGTTTCCATCTGAAAGAATCACGAAACCCCTATCGGGGTCTGTGGAGATATTTCCTGTGAATGTGTAGGGATTTCCCGTTATCAGGAAGGTGAATGAACCATCAGAATTTACGCTATAGGTTCCGCCAAAACTTTCGGAACTTGTTTCGCCATCACTGTCGAAGTCAGTAAGGGCGATACTGAAGCTGCCGCTACCATTAAAATCTATGTAACCATAAGCAACGTCCGCTTCTCTGTCAAGAGTCTCAATATCGTCAATCTGCAATCTTCGAAACCAGTAGCGACCATTTAAATCAGCATTCGTGAAACCTCCTGCGGGCTTTTGCTTAATGCCGACGATTTTGCTTTGGTAAATAGCCGCACTGGAAACGAGAGCACCTCCTAAAATCATCGCTAGCACGAGACTCGTCACTAAAACGAAAGTTAATTTTCTGGACATATCACTCCTCCATATTCGTTCGAACTGTAATAGTTCTATTAGCCTGTACAGAAGTCAGAGCATCATTGGAGAAGACAGTTGTGGATCTGATTTATTAAAAAAACAAATAATTCTTTTGGATCTAAAGAGAACTTAAGCTGGCTTGAGAGTACTAGACATCCAGTTGTCTTGTCAATGCGAGAAATTCTTGCGAATTTTGTTTCTTGATATTTTGCTCCAAGTGGTAAAAATTTTCCTATTCTTTTACGTTTGTTTCCTAATGTTTTATGAATTTTTACCTGGGAAATATCGGCTAACTACTCGTATTTCATAGATATTTTCCCAAATGTCTGATTTGGTATGTTTTTTGAGTATTGGAACTCCGCAATAGTCTTCATGACTCTTTTTGCTTGGGCCAAATGCGTGCTCCACATAGTGTTGAGAAACTTTTTTTAGATTTTTGGTATTGGCAGGGGGGTCGAGGCATGAAGGTAGGTAAGGTCCACCTCTCTCGTTGAGCATACTCAATCATCACAACACCCTCTTCATCCGTGAAGAGCGCAGGGGTTAGGGGCTTACCTACCTTCATGCCCCGACCCCAATTGGCCGTGATGGTTAGCGGGGGCTTTTTCTTGTTGCATCTTCATCTCTCCTTCCTGTAACGTGAAAGGAACTAGAAATCTTCTGAAGAAGCACAGAAAGAAACCTCCGACAGATAGCCCTTTGGAATCAATTATGCAAACCGAAAACCGCCGCCACACCAGAGCTAAAATCAAATGGCCTGTTGTAATCCAAACCCCCACCGGCCTCATTGATGGAACAACTGTAAATCTCAGCCTGAGCGGTGCATTCATCCGCCTATCGAACGAATTAAACTCTAATCACAATCTACCCATAGTACTCAATGCCAAAGGGCGATTCATTCCGTGTACTGCCCAAGTCGTTTGGTCAGATGAGCGCAACCTTTCCGACCAGAGAAAATTCCTTGGAATAGGAGTGCGCTTCACACGATTGATGCTGCATGACCGAGAGTTCCTTCACGGTGAGATTTCAAATCACATCTAACTAGTGTCCATCCGGAAACTCCGGAAGACGCTAGCTGGAGTTTCCAATTCATAAATGAGAAATTTGCCGCAAGGCCAAGGAAATCAAGGGATTACGCGGAGGCGTACTTCAAGTACGTCGCACAAGAAATCCCGAAGATTGACGTAGGGATTGCGGCAAAGGGCCATTTATGGATGGAAACTAACTAGCCCGGATATTTCATGAATCACTTGCTGCGACCGCTGCAGGATCTCAGATTTCAGATTCTAGATTTGTCCTTTGGACTCCCACCCTTCGGGCGGGTTCCCGGTTTGTCCTTTGGACTCCCACCCTTCGGGCGGGTTCCCGGTTTGTCCTTCGGACTCCCACCCTTCTGGCGGGTTCCCGGTTTCAGATTGAAGGATGTCTGCTGCAAGCTGGTTATTTCAGTAAGACAAGAATCCAGCTTAAACTTCCACCCTCTACTCTGTCTTACTCGTTCCAGTGCAATATCAAATCCGCAATCTACAATTCATAACCATCCTTCCTGGCGTCCTCGGGTGTCGGCCCCTGCGACGTACCGTTCAGGTACGCCTTGGCTTCGATCTTGGATTTCGGATCGCGGATCGCCGATTTTTGACTACAATTGATAATAGGGAACTTTACAGTTCAGATTTCGGTCATTCGTTTTCTGGTTCTCACGAGCTTTTCAGTAAATTTTCAATCCGCATTCCGCAATCGTCGACCCGGTGGCCCGCCCGCCTCAGCTGAAGCCTTGCGATGCCGGGCGGGCCCATCTAATTCGCGCTCGCTCCGCTCAGTCCCGCAAGCGGGTTCCCAGTTTCGTGGTCTCGCGCCAGCAATTCATGAAATACCCGGGCTCGTGTTGTTTCGTGGGAAATCTATGTTATGCTAGTCGAATCTATGGTCTGATTTCAAGACTTGTGCGGACCCTTCCCTGATTCTGTCTTGCTAGACGGAATCTCGCAACCCGTAACCCACGAGCGCTCGGAGACGGAGTAGGAAAAACCCTGTAAGGGATAACTGCAGCCTCTTAAATTCTACTAAATACATGGAACTGTAGGATTAAGAAGTGTTTTCCAGGAAACAAGAAAGACGCCATCAGCCAAGAGTCACATGTAATGTGACCGCCAGGATTCACAGGGCTTCACGTTCTTTCGATGGAAATATTAGAAATGTCAGCGACAATGGAGCATTTCTCTGCTCTTCTCAGAAATTACTTCCAGGTGAGTGCGTTCGTATAACTGTCGAACCTACGGGCTGCCCTCCTCTGGCAATTGACGCTGAAGTAGTCTGGTCTCGCATACTCAGGCACGGCGAGTCTGGTGGTTTATATGCAATGGGTTGTCGTTTTCTCGATGTGTGTCTGATGCAAACCGTAACCTCACTGACTTAGCTGTTGAGGTAACCATGTTTACTCTGACACAAACCTAGAGGTTTGATTTCCTGATGGAAATCCTTTTATGTAGTTAGCATAATCCTTTTTTGTTCCACTCCATGCTATGGCCTGATTACTTTTTTTAGTATAATTAACTGGATGGTAACTCCAACCGCAAAGAGAACAGCAAATAGTGCGAAGTTCAGAGGTGGGTTAAGATCTATGGTTTGCTCAATCAGTTTTGCGCCAGCAGCTGTGGTTAGGAAGATGAATGCGAAATCGAGGGAAATCAGAGCAAGAGCTGTACCAATGATTCCTCCTCCAACTAAAGCTAGCCATATCCAGCCTTTGCCATAAAAACCCATGGCAAAGCCCAGAGAAGCCAGAGCATAACGGCCCATCAAAAATCCAGCTACCCCCACTGCGAATCGTTGTGCATAGAGGCCAAAGATCAGACCAACCAGCCCAGTAGCTATGGCAATAAAGATAACAGTCCATACAGGTTTGCCGATCAGAAGTTGCTGCGCAAGACTTCTACCCAGTATGAAGCCTACTGCACCAAAAAAAACCCAAAACAACCTGCGGCCTGTGGTGAGCAATGCTATTCCCATAAGCACATTTGCAGTTGCAGG
>WOR8_10008265_pt1 | contig 10871 bp, 11 predicted proteins | sample DeeMarSeWOR38_10_FD_19890 | JGI IMG/M metagenome (IMG submission 19890)
GAATTATGCCACCGGTGCTGAGCGCCTCATCCGCCGCGTCGATTACATCGGGCCGGCACTCGGGGTGAACCAACACCTTGGCCTCTGGGTATCGTGCTCTCTGTCTGTTCACATCATCAACCCCGATCTTCATGTGAGTCGGGCAATATCCAGGCCAGAGATGCATTCCTCTACCGGTCTTACGCATGGCATAATGCCCCAGATACTGGTCCGGGACGAAAAGAATGGGCCGGTCCCTGTCCATGGCCTCTACCACTTGCACCGCATTGGCAGAAGTGCAGCAGATGTAGGAGCCTGCCTTTACCGCAGCACTTGAGTTTACATAGCAGACCACTTGGACCCCGGGATATTTGGCTTTCTCTCGCTCCAATTGGTCGGCACTAATCATATCAGCCATAGGACAACCGGCCTCCTCATCAGGCAGCAGCACTGTCTTCTGCGGCGACAGGATCTTGGCGGTCTCCGCCATAAAATGGACGCCGCAAAAGACGATCACCTCTGCGTCGGTTCCGGCTGCCTTGCGACTCAACTCAAGGGAATCTCCTGTATAATCAGCAATATCCTGAACTTCGGAACGTTGATAATTATGGGCAAGGATAATTGCGTTGAGTTTCTCTTTTAGCTTTGCGATCCGTTCCAGCAGACTTTCACTCATTCCTACTCCCTGCAATTACAAAGTCAAATTCGATGCGATTCTAATAGCAAAAGAGTCAAATAGTCAAATCGTTCATTGAGCATTGCACATTTGGCATTGACCATTTCGCATTCCGATGATTGTCATCATTGCCGTTATTCTTTGCTGTGCAAACAGAAAGGAGGAGGAGCAAAAAAAGGCCCCATCGGCCCAACCACACCAAAGCCGATGGGGTCAAGAGAAAAGGGAGGGAACATTATGGGAGCGATATGCTCACTCTTGTGTTTATGCAAACACAGTGCCAATGTATAGGAACCTATTTAGTCTTGCACCCAATCAAGGTCTCAAAATCATGCCAAGAGTGTAGAGAATAGTCGAACTCGTTGTGGGGTCTTCGTGTTCGCTGGTATTGTATCGCGAGAGCAAGACCTCGCTATGGTCTATCCCAGAGTTGCATTATGTTTGGAATGAATCAAAAGATGTGGCATAAAAGTCAAGAGCGCCCATCGAAGATCCCACTGTGCGGGGAAGGACACCACTTCAGACTGCCCCCCTGAGGGGCTTAACCCGGATATTTCATGAATTGGTGTCGCGAGACCGCGAAGATGGGCGTGCCACCTGGCAACCGCAGGGTGTTGGCGCCGAGGCGTACCTGAAGACGGCCATATCCGTGGTCGCAGCAGGTGATTCATGAAATATCCGGGTTAAGTGGTCTTTCCTTCATGCGAGAATCTGCCGGAGCCATGGAGCCCGGCGATTTTAGATTGAAGAACTCAAAACCTCGCGGTAAGGAATGCATGCACTCGATCTGCAATCTACATTTACTCAGGCGATATCAGAAAGCAGTATCCTCCCACTGGAAAATCCAAAACATGCATCGATTGCATCCAACAATCTCGGATACAGTAATTTTTCGGCCTTTTTAAGTTTGTAGGGCAGCCGCGGACTTACGTATCCACCGTCGATGGCCATCTGGCGCAGACGGGCGATAATTTCGCGCGCTTTGACCGTCTGGGTACAGGCTCTGCTGCAGCGACCGCAACCGATACAAAGCCAGATGGATGGCGAACGCAGGAGTTCTTCTGTAAGGCCCAGGTTCACCATGCGGATCGTGGCCTGGGGGTCAAAAACCGACCGTTCATGAAATATCGGACAGCAGTTAGTGCATTCGCTGCACGTCAGGCAAAGCGTTATATTGGAATCGGCCGTCTGGCGGAAATACACTGTGCGGTCGGCAGATGCCTTGGGAGTTATCTTAGTCCCCGGCAGTTCCACCGGAGTATCCAGCCACGCATGCCACTGTTCATCGGTAACGGTGTCTAGTTCCCCTTGGATGCAGCGGACCGTGGCGTGCCAACGGACGCGCTGGAAACGGCCGAAAAGCTTCTCGCAGTCTTGCAGTGCCTCCCACTTGACGATTTGACGACGCAAAGATTCTTCCCGAATAAATCGGATCACCTCCGCAGGCTTCACTCCGTTCGGACAGACGTCGAGACAACGCTGACAAGTCAGACAGTACCAAATTTCTGGTATGGAGAGTAATTCATCGAATAATCCCATATTCGCCATTCTCACAATCTTCCGAGGGGAAAGGCGGTTGCTGGCAAGGTTAATGGGGCATTCATTGTCACAAGTGCCGCAAGCCCAGCAAAGATTGCTGGCAGCCCGGGTACCAGTTTCAATGACTTTGCGTAGCTCACTGTTGGGTGTCAATATGGGATTCATAGCATTTACCCTCAACCTTTCTTGGCTGGTCTGGTTCTTGGTTATTCAATAGTGAGAGCAACTCCCATTAAAAGGGAGCTACTTCAGAAGTCGAGCTGGCATTTAATTCTAATTCCAAAAAATCTAAGGTCAATAGGAAAATATATTATTTTACTAGATTTTGTAAGTTAACCCGGACTTTGGGTTCTAACGATCGAGTGAAACTCTCTATTGCCCGCCGTTTTGATAAACTGGCAAATTATATGTTTTTGTCCGGATCCTCTAGGAGATGAGGGTGGTCTCTCAGAATCAGTTCCTGATGGTCTTGGTCTAGTTCAGCTTCGTAAAGTGTTAATGCCTTGCAGAGTTGCTGGACAGCTAGATTTTTTGCACCCCGGAGGGTAACCCAGCGGACTGTCGCTCCGCGGAGGTTCGCGTCACGAAGCTTCGCGCTTTCAAGATCAGCACCGCGGAGATCGGCTCCTCTCAGGTTTGATTCTTGGAGATTTGTCCTACTTAAATAAGACAACCTAAGGTTTGCTCCACGGAGGTCCGTTTCGCACAGGTTTGCGCCGCTCAGATCAGCCCCGCGCAGGTCAGCTCCTCTTAGGTTAGCTTCATGGAAGTCAATCTCGCAGAGTTTCGCCCCAACCAAGTTTGACTCACGGAGATCTGGTGTGATGTCTTGGTACTCACGCCTCCAGTTATTCCAGACCTTGACACCTTCCTTGAGCTTAGCTAAGTGCTGTGAATTAGCCATTATCGCCTCTGACATCTATGAATGTGCTTTTGAGATCTTAGTCCTAACTGCCTCGACGAATCCTGGGCAAAGATTTCTATTGAGTTTTGCCTATCTGTATCGCGCATGGAGTCCAGGATTTAAGGGGTCGTTTACAACCTTTACAACTAAGTTGGCCCTGTCTTATCTTGCAGTAGCTACCAACCACATAATCAAAGAGTCTCGCATTTTTTATTGCTAGGGCTACTTCATCTGCAATTGCCGTGAGTACTCGTTTGTCATCTTCACCAAATCCCCTTTTCCCGATCTTATTTATAGTCTCAATAATTCCAATCATCTCATCGCCTGAGATGATTGGCGCTGCCAGAATAGACTCTGTTTTGAAGTCATATTCTTCATCGATAGAATCATAAAAGTCCGGTGAGCTTTCAACATTATTCACCACAAGTGTCTCGTGTTCTCTCAGAGCGCGACCAGCAATTCCCTTATCTGCAGGGAAGCGCATCTTAACAAGCTCTGCGCCTGTCTCTCCGACGGCAGTGAAAAACTCAAATTCATTGGTCTCTTCGTCATACAGGAGGACTGAGCCCTCCTGTGAAGGAAGTTCTGAGATGACAATGCTAATGATCGTGGTTAAGAGCTCCTGTAGGTCTCCCACGGATCCCAATGCAGAACTTACTGTTTGGTATAATCTGAGAAAGCGTATCTTCCCGGCATTTTGCTGGTGAGCGATGGTATTGTACAGTAAGCTAGATATTAGGGGAGTCAACCAGAGTAGAGGTGATTTCCCACCTGTCAGGCTCGGAATTGCTGCTAAACCGGTAACTAGAGCTAGAGATCCAAAAGCACTGTTCCCAGAGCTTAGAGGGACTGCGAGCACAGTCGGTTCTTCTGACTTGGGAGGCCTTTGTGAGTCAAAAGATAGCATTCCCCCTCTTTGAGCGAGAAAGCCATTATTTCGTCTCTTGGCGCTACCTGTTGGCCGTATTCCCGGAAAAACTTGTGAATCTGTTTGAAGATATCTTTTGGCACATTTTCTGTGTGCAGATAGGGCTTTCTCATGCTGGATTCATGTAATGAGAGCGCAATCCCTTGCACAGGGAAATGTTCTTTTAGCCAGCTCGCTATCTTCGCGCATTGTTTCTCCGCATCAACTTCAGTTATCATCTCTGCCAAATTCATTATTGCACGTGGTTCCTCTAAAGCTGGTACTTCTTGCATCATCATAATTTCCCGTCCTCTGCTCTGATCATCCAACAAACCTATCCTAACTCGGTCATACTTGGCCCATGACCAGCACAAAGAGAGCCCACAGGTTTGCAACTGTTGACTCTGCTTAACTCTCAAAGTCTGGAGTTACGGGACCAGCACGTTTAAGTCATGGAAAAATGTATGCACTGCTTTGAACGAAAGCGTGATTAAGCAGAGAACCTTGTCAGACTACCCCCGCATACAAGGCATCAATCATCTTTCTTCTTGCTGGATCAGGACATTGAGTGAGCTCTGAAGTCAGGCGTGCTTCGTGTGTAGGCATATTTTCATCAGGCTACCGACAGAGGAAGATTCCATCCACCTCTTTGAAGTCGGTCTTAACTGTAGCGATTTCGGAGGATTTTGCCATTATCTTTGCTTGTACACAGCGACAGCGTACATCGCTTGCAGGGTATGTTTTCGCCAAGCAGTACTTCCGCACAAACCCTAGGTCTTCAGACCTGGTCTTGGGCCATTTTCTCATTTCCGTCACCCTTTCTGGGCAGCCTTGGAAGCGAGGGTTATTGTGAGGTAACTACCTAATACGTTCTTCTCTTCTGTCAGTGTGGTTACGGTTTAGTCATGACTTTTATGTAATCTCCTTTGACGAGTTCAGAGATCCCGGCTGGACCCTTTACGGTAAGCGATACAGAATATTGTCCTACATTAAGATATTCGTGAACTGGATGGCGTCTTCTACTGCTAGAGTTGTCGCCAAATTCCCAATACCAATGGGTGATGTTTCCAATAGAACGGTCTTGAAAGGTTACGGTCAACGGTGAGGGTCCCTGAACTGGCTTTGCAATAAAATCACAGACTAACCCTGAATCATTCTTGACAGCAGATTCATCTGCTTCGATTTTAACTGCAAGTGGGGGTGAAATAAGCAGCATAGATAGTATACCCAGATAACAAATACAGCTTCTCATGGTGCGCGCCTTGAGTCCTTCTCTACCAGGGTAGAGATGAATTGTCGGTCTTCAGGTGATATGTGGATGAACTGAACACCCATGCCGAATACTGTTCTATTGTCAATAGTAAAGGTACCTGACCAAATCTTTTCTCCAATTACAGAGATGGTTTGCTGTTCGGAAGGCTCTAGAAGAATAGGGAATTGCTCTCCGATCTCAGGCTCTTTTGCGCAGAAGATGAATACACCGTCGACGCTAATGTCCTTTGTCTTGCCTTTTACTGAACCTTGCCGAGTTTCCACTACAGCGGGCCACTTGACGAGGATTCTGGGATGGAGTCGTCTTTCGATACCCATATTTTTTTTAGCGGGACTACTTCTCCGCCTCTCCCTCTCTCCAGTCTAGGCTTCAGACTTGCTCCCCATCGCAACCGGCGGGGATACCGATGTGGCTGTGAAATGGTCTGTTTTTATTTGATGTCGATACAAACAAATTCTCCACTTTCGTCACGGATACATATATTTTTTTTATCGTAACTCGTCATATCTCCGCATCTGGGGCATCGAGGCCGATTCTTAATGAGGGTCTCCATATCAAAGCTCTCACTATCTTTGAAGCTAATAGATGAAGGAACCAATTCTTGGCAACGCATGCAACGAACATGGATTTCTTTGACTTTGGACACGTTGAACCTCCCAGTTCTTGTTTGCTAACACCCAGACGATACCCTCTTAGGTATTACTCGAAACTTCTTTGCTATACAACTGGGGACCATACCATAAGCCGAGAGAAAAAAGAAAGCCCCTCGACACTCTGCCTCTACAGAACCGAAGGCCTAGCCCGGATAATTTAAGCTCCCTGCAGCAAGACTTGTCGACGAACTCAAGTCGTGTCGCTAGGGGGAATGCGCTCGCTGTGGCATTTTCACGCCTTGACCACGTTGGGTTCATCGTCGCGATAGACACCGCGGGTGTCCACTATAAGCGATGCGTGGGCGGCAATGAGATCATAAGGAAAATCGTCGTGATCGGTAATCAACAGCACACAATCAACATGTTGAAGCGCTTCGGGGGTCAGTTCCACGGACTGCAATTCAAATTGGTGTCGACGCATAGGGGGAAATACCGGAACGTGGGGATCACTGTAACATAGATCCACTCCCTTGCTCCTGAGGATTTCCATAATCTCCATGGCCGGCGATTCCCTAGGATCATCAACATTCTTCTTGTAGGCCAGGCCCAACACCAGCATCTTTGCCCCCTTGAGCGACTGACCCTTTTCATTCAGGGCATCTATCACCTTCCCCACCACCCAGTGGGGCATGGCAGTATTCACCTCACCGGCAAGCTCTATGAAACGAGTGTTAATCCCGTATTCTCGGGCCTTCCAGGTCAGGTAAAAGGGGTCAATGGGAATGCAGTGTCCACCTAAACCCGGACCTGGATAGAATGGCGTGAATCCAAAAGGCTTAGTGGCAGCAGCAGCAATGACCTCCCGAATGTCGATTCCCATCCGATCCGCCACGATCTTGAGCTCGTTTACCAGCCCGATGTTCACCGCCCGGTAGATGTTTTCCAATAGTTTGGTCAATTCAGCTGCCCGGGTAGAAGACAACGACACAACCTGCCCCACCACCATACCGTAAAGGACTTTGCCCACCTCCAAACACTCTTTGGTTGAGCCGCCGCAAACCTTAGGGATGTTCTCGGTATTGTAAATGGGATTGCCCGGATCCTCCCGCTCCGGTGAATAGACCAAGAAAACGTCCTTACCGATTATAAAACCGAACTTCTCAATTCTGGACCGAAGTTCCTCTTCGGTGGTGCCCGGATAGGTGGTGCTCTCCAGGCTGATCATCTGTCCCCGCCGCAGGTGCGGCTGCAACGACTCAATGGTATTGCGCACAAAAGATAGATCCGGTTCACGATGCCTGTTGAGAGGGGTTGGCACACAGAGAATGAGCACGTCTGCTTCGGAGGCCCGAGTGTAGTCACTTGTGGCATCAAGAAGAGGCACGGTCTTTCCTCCTCCTAGCTGCACCTTCTGCTTCCGCTTCCCAGCAATGGCTGCCGATGGGATATGGCCTATATAGCTCTCTCCATTCTTGAGCTTGGCCACTTTAACTTCATCGATGTCAAATCCCAGAACAGGAAACCCCACCTCTGTAAAACGTAACATCAGGGGAAGACCCACATAGCCGAGCCCCACAATCCCTACTACGGCCTGATATTCCTTGATCTTTCGGATGATCCCTTCTTTCATACTATCCCTCGCAGTCTATCCAGGATTTTATAGTGTCAAGGAAGCAAACTGCGTGCCGCAATCCACAATCCGCAATCCGCAATCCGCAATCCGCAATCCGCAATCCGCAATCCGCAATCCGCAATCCGCAATCCGCAATCAAAGCCGGCATCATATCGCACGTTGCCGATGAGTCAAGGATCAAAGACTCCCTTTCAGCAAATCATATCCCCCAACGAATTGTCAGAAAAAACGCGGTTGCATTCTTTACCACTAGTGGTTATATTCCCTGGTGCGTTTGCTTACACAGTTCGGCAGACCGTCAGTATTCTGTTGGAATGACCTTTGGACAATATGGAGGGATTTAGCCGAGCGATTTTATCATGGTTCAGATTCTGACAGGTTCTGCCCCTACAGGAGGATAGGATGAAGGAACAAATTGAACAAGCACTCGATAAAATCCGGCCTGCTCTGCAACGTGACGGTGGCGACATCGAGCTCGTAGATGTGGAAGAAAACGGCGTGGTGAAAGTACGCCTGACCGGTGCCTGCAGCGGTTGCCCCATGTCACAAATGACCCTTAAGCAGGGTGTAGAGCGCATCGTCAAGCAATTGGTACCCGAAGTTAAAACGGTGGAGGCCGTGTAAACAGGCTATTTGTGGTACTTTTCACCTCGCATGATCGTGCAGGCCCTATAAAGCTGTTCCAGTAGAATCAGCCTGCTCATTTCGTGGGTGAAGGTCATTTTGGAGAGAGCGAGCAGGGTTTGGGCCTGACTCCTCAATTCGTTGGAAAATCCCAGCACCCCTCCCACAGCAAAGCATAGTTCCCGGCAGCCAGCCTGCTCCAATCTTTGCCACCAGTAAGCCAGCCCTTCCGAACTCATCTGTTTTCCATGTGGATCCAGAACTATAAAGTGAGCATCCCTGGGGACTGCGGATGCCACCTTCTCGCTTTCAGTGGCCACCACCCTGGTTGCCTGGCTCTCTCGAGTCAACCGCTCGGATCGGACGGTTCTTATCTCGACCTGCACATATCGTCGCAATCGCTCCAGAAAGTCCTCTATACCCTCTCGTAAATAGAGCTCGCGGGTTTTACCAACAAATAGAAGATGGATCTTCATTATTGGGATTTCACAGCGTAGATGAAGAACTCACGGTTTCCTTTGGGGCCCAGCAGGCTTGACTCCGCGACCCCCTCGACCTCCAGCCCCTGACTGCGACAGAAATCTTCCAATTCTCTCACCACCTGGCGATGCAGCATGGGATCACGCACAACTCCTCCCTTGCCCACCTGGTTTCGCCCGACCTCAAACTGGGGTTTAATGAGTGCCAGTAACTGACCACTACTCTTGAAAAACTCGAGGACCTTGGGAATAATTTTCTTGAGGGAGATGAAGGAGGCGTCTATAACTGCCAGATCCACGGACTCTGGAATTTGTTTACGGGTCAGGTAACGAACATTACACCGTTCCAGTACCACTACCCGAGATTCTTGGCGAAGCCGCCACGCCAGTTGGCCGTACCCCACATCAATTGCGTAAACCTTGTGTGCCCCTCTCCGAAGAAGACAATCGGTGAAACCACCCGTGGAGGCGCCCACGTCCATGGCCACTAGCCCAACCACTTGCAATGAAAAAGTATCCAGAGCGGAGGCCAACTTGAAGCCACCGCGGCTTACATAACCCTCACCCGGATCGAACACCTCCACCTCAACGTCCGGTGCTACTCGCTGGCCTGCTTTCAGAGCCTCGCGCCCCTCGACCCGCACTTTGCCGGCGAGAATCAAGGCGGCGGCACGTTGGCGGCTTTCAGCCAATCCTCTCTCTACCAGCACTACATCAAGGCGTAATCGCTCAGCCATCGGCCTTCAGCCTTCAGTGGAAACAAACCTAAAGCACAGCACATACACCGCCTTTGTCATACCAGTCCTTGAATAGCAACTCTTTACCCTAGGGTTAAGATAACTGGACGACCGCTGAAGGCTGACGGCTGAAGGCTATCATTGAGAAGCGGCTTGTTTGACGCCATCGCCTGCAACCATGGCACGGGCGGCCTCTACAATTCCCGGAGTATCGATGCCGCAGGCGGAGCGTTGCACTTGTTGAGAGCCGTGCTCCACGAATTGATCACTGATACCTAAGCGAACAATTCGAACACCGGTGTAGCCCTCTTCAGCCAGCAATTCAAGCACGGCAGTACCAAAGCCACCCTGCAAGGCATTCTCTTCAACTGTAAGCAGTCGATTGGTCTGGTTCGCCAACCGAATAATCAGGTCTCTGTCCAGCGGCTTTACGAAACGGCAGTTGACAACGGCTGCCTTGATACCTTCTTTTTCCAGTTCCTTGGCCGCCTCAAGCGCTGGTAACACCCTATTACCTATGGAGAGAATGGCCAGGTCCTTGCCTTCACACAACAACTCTCCCTTGCCAATTGGAAGCGTCCGGATCTTGCTGTCCATGGACACCCCTTCCGCCGTGCCCCGGGGATAGCGCAAGGCTATGGGGCCATCATGTTCCAAGGCGGTTTTCAGCATCCGCTGCAAATCATTTTCATTGGCCGGGGCCATGAGCACCAGGTTTGGAACGTGGCGCAGGTAAGAAAGATCGAAAGCACCATGATGCGTGGGGCCGTCTTCTCCCACCAGCCCACCCCTATCCATGACAAAGGTAACTGGTAAATTCTGCAGACATACATCATGAACCACCTGGTCGTAGGCCCGCTGCAAAAAGGTGCTGTAGATGGCCGCTACCGGCTTAAATCCCTCTAGTGCCAGGCCGGCCGCGAAGGTCACTGCATGCTGTTCACAGATCCCCACGTCAAAAAAGCGGTCCGGATACAAAGCGGCGAATTGGCTCAAACCAGTGCCCTCGGGCATCGCAGCGGTGATGGCCACTATCTTGTCGTCTGCCTCAGCCAGCCTCACCATGGTCTGTCCAAAGATTTTCGTGTATGAAGGCGCCCCCGGCTTGGTTACAGGCTCGCCGGTACTCACCTCGAATTTGCCCAGGCCGTGGAACTTGGAGGGATTACATTCTGCTGGCTTGTAGCCCTTGCCCTTGATGGTCAGGGCGTGTACCAGCACCGGCCCCCCAAGGTTCTTGGCATTGGTGAAAGCTTCGATGAGACGGTCCAGCCGATGTCCCTTGATGGGACCAATGTACTCGAATTTCAAGGCCTCAAAAAGCATGCCGGGGGTGAAGAAACTCTTGAGCGAGTCCTCACCCCGTCTGGCCAATTGCAGGATGTCGTCACCTATCCCCGGAATACTGGTGAGAACAGTAGCCACATCTCTCTTGATGCGGACGGCCAACTTGGTGGTCATCTTGCGGCTCAAAAAAGACGAAAGCGCGCCCACATTGGGGGCGATGGACATCTCGTTGTCGTTGAG
>WOR8_10008547_pt1 | contig 10870 bp, 10 predicted proteins | sample DeeMarSeWOR38_10_FD_19890 | JGI IMG/M metagenome (IMG submission 19890)
GGGAGCCTGGTGACGCTGCTTGGCCCTTCCGGATGCGGAAAGACCACCTTGCTGCGCATGGTGGCCGGTCTGGAGGAGCCAACCGAAGGCGATATTTTCATCAAGGGGAGCCGGATCAACGACACTCCGATCCACAAACGAAACCTGGGAATGATTTTTCAGAACTACGCCCTGTTCCCCCACAAAAATATCTTTGACAACGTGGCCTTTGGCTTGAAGTACAGGGATGTGCCAAAAGAGGAGATCAACAAAAAGGTGAAACGGGCCCTGGAAATGGTTCGCCTGCCCGGCGTGGAAAACCGTATGCCGAGCCAGCTTTCCGGCGGCCAGCAACAGCGCATTGCCATGGCACGCGCCATTGTCATCGAGCCGGATGTGCTGCTGATGGACGAACCGCTTTCCGCGCTGGACGAGAACCTGAGGGAGGAAATGCGGCGGGAGGTAGACAACCTGCAGCAGATGCTTGGCGTCACCACCATCTTTGTCACCCATGACCAGCGTGAAGCATTGAGCATGTCGGACAAGATCCTCGTCATGAAAGACGGCCAGAAGCAGCAAGAGGGACACCCCGAAGCGGTTTACAATGAACCGGTCAATCATTTTGTAGCCGATTTTCTGGGTCACTCCAACTTCATTAAGGGCGAAGTCGTCGATGTCGACAACCATCGCGTAAACATTAAAATTGAGACCGGCGATGTCCTCTTTGCTGAAAATAAAGGCGAATTTTCGAAAAGTGATAAGGTGGAAATAATCGTCCGCGCCCAGCGGTTTGATGCCTTTCCCAAGGATGAATTCAAACCGACGGAGGGAATGAACCATTTTCAGGGCCGCATCAAAGACCGCAGTTACATGGGCGGAGAGGTCAGCTACTTCATTGAATTGAGTGCCGAACGGGAAATTCATGTCATCAGTTTGATGAGAACACGGATCTACAATATCGGCGAGGAGGTCAGCGTGCAGGTATCGCCACACCATTGCCATCTGATTCCCATGGAATGAACCGGTTGGCCGTTTCGCTGCACACCTTTCAAGCTAAAACCTGAAAGCAGACACCGCCGTTTTCAGGTTTTGTTTTTTTAGCGTTGTTGGCAGCCCTGAATGTGAATTCGCTTTCTAAGACCCCAAGGGGTAAAAAAAGGAGAGGTGCGCATGCTGAAACTGGATCGCATCAAAAACCAATTCCTTGAGCGCTATCCGGATCGGATCGTCACCATTGATTCGCACATCGCCGGGGAACCGGCCCGTCTGATTGTGGGCGGGGTGGGCCCGCTGCCGGGTGAGACCATGCAGGCAAAACGGGCTTTTTTCATGGAACAATATGGTCACATTCGCCTGCTGCTGACGCGCGAACCCCGCGGTCATCGCGACATGTTTGCCGCCTGTGTCACCGAACCCGTAACTCCCGGTGCCCGGTTCGGTTTGATCTACATGGACGCGCGCCGCTATCCTTATCTCTGCGGTCATGCGACCATGGGTGCGGTTATGACCCTGATTGAGGCAGGTATGATCGACGCAGACGGAGATGCGCTGCAGGTTATTGTTGATACCCCTTCCGGCCCTATGCAAGCGACGGCCCATATGCATAATGGCAAGGTCGAATCGGTTGCGATCCGGATGGTCCCCTCCTTTGTTTATGGCGATAATGAAACCCTATCCATTCCTGAGTTCGGTCAATTGACGGTTGCAACCGTCTGTGTGGGTGGGTTCTTTGTCATGGTCTCAGCAGATCAGATCGGACTTGACTTCTCCGCGCCGAACAGAAGCCGTTTGAAAGAATTGGGGATGCAGCTCATCCAAGAAGCCAATCAACAATTGACCGTGCGCCACCCCACCCGGCCTGAAGTCAACACGGTGGATGTAACCGAATTTTATGATCCATCGTCGGACGCGCAGGGCAACGGAAAGAGCATGGTTATTTTGGGCGAAGGCCATATGGACCGCTCGCCGTGCGGCACCGGCACGGCGGCCAAGATGACCCTGCTTCATCACCGGGGCCAGTTCGGCTTCGACGAAACCTTTACGAACACAAGTCCGCTCGGAACCACCTTTCAGGGGGCATACACGAATTCATCATCGATCCGACAGATCCATTTCAGGAAGGATTTCTGATATGACCCGAAACTCCTCTGCACCAGATCTCATTTTGTTGAACGGCAACATCCGCACACTGGATTTTCAAAAACCTCAGGCCCGGGCTATCGGCATCAGGGGGGGGCAGATTATCGCCGTCGGTGAAAATGATGAGATTGCTGCCCTGGCGGGTCAGAAGACAGAGCGCGTCGAGCTTAATGGGCGTCTGGCAATTCCAGGGTTGATGGATTCTCATTTTCATTTTTATGATTGGGCCATGGGCCGCCAGCAGCTCGATCTGGCGCGGGTCAACTCTTTGGATGAACTTCTCGATCAGGTTGCGCAGACCGCCGGGCAGTTACCACAGGAGAAGTGGATTTTAGGCCAGGGCTGGAATGAGTCCGATTGGCCCGAGCATACCATGCCCCGCCGGGATCATCTGGACGGTGTTGCCCCGTCTCATCCGGTCGCCCTCTGGCGCTGTGATCTGCATCTTGCTTCGGTTAACTCACGTGCCCTGGAACAGGCCGGAATCGATGAAACCACCCCGGACCCCCCCGACGGTGTGATTGAAAAAGATTCATCCGGGCGCCCCACCGGCATCCTGCGGGAACTGGCACCCAATCTGGTCAAATCGGTTATCCCGGCGCCAAGTGCTGATGAACTTGTGGCGGCAATGCGAGATGGCATCAGATATTTGCACACCTTAGGCCTGACCGGCCTTCACGATGCACGCCTCATGGGCGGTCTTGAGGGTGCTTCGGCTTTAAAGGCCTGGCAGCTGTTAAACGAAAAAGGGGAGCTTGATTTGCGCTGCTGGGTCAGTCTTGCCGGGGAACGCCTGGAGGAGGCCATCGCCCTGGGGCTGCGAACCGGGCTCGGTGATGAGCGCCTTCGTATTGGCCACGTTAAATACTTTGCGGACGGCGGCATGGGCGCGCGCACCGCCTGGATGCTCGAGCCCTATCTGGATGCCGAATACGGCATGCCGTTGGGCTCCATGGCCGAGCTGAGCCGCAACATTGCAGCGGCGGAAAAGGCAGGACTGGCCGTGATGGTGCATGCCATCGGGGATCGGGCCAATCGCGAGGTCATTACCACCCTGGAGGGCCTCGCTAAATTGCGCAGCGAGACAAAAGAACGATCCTTCGTGCCGCCGCTGCTGCCTCATCGCATCGAGCACACCCAGATGATTCGTTCCGAAGACATCCAACGATTGGCCAAACTCAAGGTGGCGGCCTGCGTCCAACCGCACAACATGATACTGGACATCAACATGATCGACGAATCGGTCGGGCCCCGCGGCCGTTGGACCTATGCGTATAAGGAAATGCTCGATGCGGGCATTCCGGTGCTTTTCAGTTCCGATGCACCGGTCTGCGATCCGAGCCCGCTGGTGGGGATTCATGCCGCCGTCACCCGCCAAAGGCGCGATGGCACGCCGGCGGGCGGGTGGTATCCCGAACAGCGTATCGGTGTAGAAGATGCCGTTCGCGGTTACACGACGGTGCCCGCCGCTTTTTACGGGCAGTCCCGGGAGATGGGCACGTTGACCCCCGGAAAAAGGGCCGACATGATCGTTTTGGACAGGGATATTTTTGAGGTGGATCCGATGGCGATCGCCGACGCCAGGGTGGAAATGACGATTTTTGACGGCCGAATTGTATACCAATTCAGGTCATAATGAGGAACGGTACTTTTGATCTTGTTGCGGACTTTCAGGTCATTAGAAAACCGCCGGCGTTCACCAGACCGTCAACCGGCAGAATCGGTTTGCCGTCTGTATCGACTCTGACATGCGGCGGCCAGTCGTAAGTCGGATCCATACCTTTAAAATAATCCAGCGTGTATGGCAACAGTTTCAGCGCCATCCCCCCGTTTTCTTCGGACAGCCTCGATGTGAGACCGAAATCGATTTCACCCAGTTCCGTGAGGATAATATAGCGCGGTATCTCCCTGCCGCTGCCGTCTTTGCGGACACGCGTTGCGATGTCGATGACAGTGGAAATGTCGACGGGATGTTTTTGGCTCCAATCTTTTTGCAGGGGCAAACCGGCCACATATAGATGGTGGAATTCGAGGCCGATCTGGCGGCAACTAAATGCCAGCCGGTGTAGTTCTTCCGCATTGTCATTGATGTTTGCCAATAACGGCGTGTTATTGTAAACGGTAATACCTTTGTTGCGTAAAGCCTTTACCAACTCTTCATGGACCGGCTCAATTTCACTGGAATGTAGAAATTGCGTCTCGATCTCCAGCCTCAAGGGATTGACCACCGCCAACCGGTTGAGCTCTGCCAGCCGATCAATGACCCCCCGGGTATAAACCGCGGGTTCATAGTTGAACTTGAGACTCCGCAACCGCACGGCGTTGACATGATGGATTCCCCGAAGATGATTGATCAGCTTTCCGATTCGATAAAGGTTCTCGATCGCATCTTGTTTGGATGAAACGAGCACATCGGTGATGCGGTTGTCCTGGCGAATATAATCCAGATCGATATCGTTGGTGGTGGCATCGATTTCCACTCGAGTTTCGTGGGCCCTGAAGAGTGCTGCCGATGCCGTCGGGACGATCGTGCATCCAATTCTTTGATCTTTTATTGCCTGCGCCTGCATTCTTTCCAGGGCAGGCTGATCCGTCTCATCTGCTTTGGCGGGCATTGCTTTACGGGAACCAATGAACAGCGAATCATCCCCGATTTGTGCCATAAAGCGTGCATCCAGCGTGCCTTCCGAGTTGACCCGCACGACATCCTGCTTATCAACTTTCTCGGCGAAGTCTTTAAAATATTCCGGTGTGTAGGGTGTTCTGATCCAGAAAAAATGATCATCCTGTTTATCCTGTTCAACGGCCCAGCCGCTCGAGTGCCAGTCTATTTTACCGATGGGTGTGGCCGTACAAATTCTGGGCATGACTCGATCCGACAGGTGGGCCCGCAGATATTGGGCCGCGGCCAACCCTTTTGAGATCGGCGACCAGTAGACGCTGTTGCCCTGTATGGGGCTGCAGGGGATATAGATGTAGTGAAGCTCGGCCCCCGCACCTCTTAAGAGGCTGAAGAGTCTCGTCAGCTCAGGGCCTTCATCATTGCAATCGCTCAGGAAAGGCGTCTGGACATAAACACTGATGCCGTTTTTAACAAGCGTCGAAATGATATCCAGGCTGTCCAGGGAGACCTCATCGGGATGGATGAAATGGGTGGCAACCTCCATGCGTTTTCCCAGCTGCTGCAGTTCCAGGTTTTTCATCTTGAGGGTGTTCAGCCAGAAGGAATTATCTTTATAAAAGAGATGCGGGTAGTAGGAAATGGAGCGTGTTGCCAGCCGGAGGGTCTGGACGTGCGGGATTTCTTTCAAACCGTCAATGGCTGCCATCATGTTTTTCTTGTTCAAATAGGGGTCTCCCCCCGTGATCACAATTTCCTTAATGCTGGGAGACTGCCTCACGTAATCGACCGACGCGCGGACTTCCGCTTCCGTTGGATTGGCCTGGTTTCTGGAATCTTTGTGTTTTCTGAAACAGAAGCGGCAGTAGACCGGGCAGCTCATATTCAGTAAAAAGATGACCCGGTTGCGGTACATCCGCTCTAAAAGCCCCTGATGGAATTGGCCGATCCAGGTGTTGACCTGTCCGACCGGGTCCAATTCCTCAACAAACGGCGCATACTGATAGGCCACGTTTTTCGAAATCCGCATCTGGCGAAGCGTGTGCAGGGAGAGTCTGACCGGATAGGTTTCAATGACCTCCTGCAGCGCTTCCCGCTCTGATTCGTCTACCGCAATATTGGCCAGTTTTTCATACTGGCTCACGTCCTGAATCGATATAAAGCGGTTGCCCGGTATGATTTTTTCCAAAATCGACAACACGAAAAGGTTGGGCAGGTCAATACCGCCAACTTCGATCGGAACACCGTTTGCGCTGCCCAATTTTTTGGTCAGCTCCGCAAAAAAGGCCTGCGGGTTATTTGCATATCCGCCAGCGCTTAACAGCCTTTGAAATTTAGTTTGGCCGTCACCGGCACCGATGATGTCATAGAAGAGCTTTCCTAAAAGGTATTCCTCTCCAAAATGCTCAAGGAAGTCAGTTGCCCCAGACACAAGCGCGGAAAGATTGACATCTGCCTGTTCCCGGGAGTTGACAAATTCCACCTCATAGACCGCCTCTTCGAGATTCATTTTATTCACCTTTGCCGATTTAGATAACAATTTTGGCTTTAAGCTTTCTTATCGAATTGACAGCGATGTAAACAGCACTGCCGGGCGCAACCTCTTTGGCCGCCAGTATACCATGGCCGCATTTATTGTCAAATGCATACCGCAAGGTAAAAAATTTGTTGCTTGAATTTCGATTCATCGATGATTGACAAAGTGATGATGGATGAGAGAATTTCCCTCATTTGCTTGCAAAAGAAAATAAAAAACAGTATCTCTTGATAACATTGAATTTGATACTTATCGGGCTGCTTCTTTGACTTCTTCTTTATAATCGCCGTGGCGTTTACGGTGGGATGCTCTTTGATCGCATTCAACGTCAATTGTTCATAAAAATTATCATGAAAGGCGTTTTCAAATGACATCTTCACCATCAAATATTTCCAGACAAATTGTCGCTAAGGCAAAATCCTTGGGCGCATCGCTGGCCGGTATCGCCGACGCCAGGTTACTCAAACAATCGCCGTCTCACTTCATCTATCCTAAAATGGAGCATAATCTCGCTGTCGGCTCTCGCGAACTCGCAGAAGGTGTCGAATTGGGACAAGTTGCCTGGCCGACAAACGCCAGAGCGGTGGTTGCCATTGCCGTTGAACACAAGAAGGATGAGCCGCAGATGGACTGGTGGGACGGCCAGACAGGTACGCCCGGAAATCGAATTTTAATTCGAATAAACAATAATCTGTCCGACTGGGTGGAGGAAAAATTTGACATTAAAACCCACAAACTGCCCTACCATGTGGAAAAAGGCGGCATTTTTCTAAAAGATGCGGCGGTGATGGCGGGGCTGGGCTGTATCGGTAAAAACAATTTGCTGGTCACACCGGAATTCGGTCCCAGAATTCGTCTGCGGGCGATGATTCTGGAAGCACAGGTCGAACCGACCGGCCCGGTTCAGTTTGATCCCTGCGACGGTTGTAAGGAACCCTGCAGACACGCCTGTCCCCAAAATGCGTATAGCGATATCGTTTTTTCATCGGTCGAAATGGGAATGTTGACCCTTCCCGGCCGCAACGGCTGCTACAGCCGGGCAACATGCAACATTCAGCTGGAAAAGGATATTGATGACGCTGAGATCCTTCCAGCGGAAGGCACGGAGGAACCGGGCAAACGCATCAAGTATTGCCGACGCTGCGAATTTGCATGCATCGCGGGCAGGCCATCGAAAAAGAAATAAGGATTCAAATTATTTCAGAGCGAAGCCACTTAAACGGTATAAGCATAGACACTCTCTTCTGATAGGCCAGATATTTTTCTCCAAATTCCCCTATAAGTTTTCTTTCTTCCAGCAACGTCCCTACAATCAAATAGGATGTAAGTATTACATTTACAAATATCACGGATACGTCCATTTGACGCGCCCAAATAAGTAAAATAGTTGCGAGATACCATGGATGCCGGGTTATTCCCAGGACACCTGAAGTGTCTAACTCACCTGTATCGGTTATCGCCTTGTGTGCGGTTCCCTCTTTTATCTGTTTGATTCCAATGACTTGGCGCACATCATAGTGACGCCCGCCAAGCAACAACAACAAAACAGCTGCCGATAGTAAGAGAATCTGGCCAAGGACCAGATATCCATTCCAAGAAAATATCGCTTGAGTCCGTATCGAATATGCAAATAAGGCGACTGGTATTAGCGTTAGAATGGCAATGAGGTTGAAAAATAATCGATAAAAACGGAAGCGAGGTCCGAAGTGTTTTTTAAAATATTCGGTCACCGATGTTGATATCATCGTACTGTGTAAGACGCACCATGCAATCACAAGTAACGAAAGCATTAAGTATTTAGTGTAATCTATTGATTCCATAACAACGAATTATTGGACAAACGTCAACAAATCTCCAGCGCAATCAGTGTAACGTCATCATGCGATAATTCTTTTTCAGTATATTGATTCAATGTTTTCAGGACCGCCAATTTAAGTTCAGACAGAGAGGCTTCCGAATTTGCATCAAGGACATCTTTTAGGCGCATAAATCCAAAGCTTCTACCTTCGGGATCGGGTGCGTCAATGACGCCATCGGTATAAACAAAGAGTCGATCTCCAGGAGCCATCGAAATCGTGAGCTGGCCGTAAAGTGTATCCAGATCGACAGCAAGGGGAATATTTAGCGGAAAACCATCACTTTGACCTTTGCGCTTAGGCGGTCTGGCATAGGACCAGGCTTCGTCACCCGCTCGCCTATAAAGTACAGGGGGATGACCGGCATAGGAGATTCTCGCTTTGCCCTCCTGCCTATAGTACGCGACAACTGCCGCGGTCGTCATCGCATCCAGGCTGCGGCTGCTAATTCGCTGGTTAACTTCGCCCAGAATGACGCGACTGTCCGGCTCTCACATATGCGCTTTTAAAGTGTCGTAGACGTACTGGCTTATTTCCGAGACAGCTTCGCCGTGCCCGGTAACGTCTGCGACAGCCAGCCGCGTAATGGTATCGCCCTGGCAGACTCCAAAATAGTAGATGTCTCCACCATTACCGCCTTCACAACAGGGTGCAGAATAGATAGATCCGATGACTTTTCCGGCAGAGATCTCTACATCTCGATTGCGGATACCTCCCCATAATTCCTTACACTCGAGCCGACCATGTGAATTCGCAATTGGAAATAAAGTTTCATTCTCGTGCATTTATACTCTCCTCCCCAAAATAAAAATGCTGAAGCGCGGTAAGACGTTTCTATTTGCCGAATCCTGAAATCCCAACGCAGTCGGACAACCGCACAGCGGGTTGTATCAAACATGGTATTTTATTTTTTACTTGCGGCCGGATCGCAAATAAGGACATTTCGTTCGTCGACTTCAAATCTACATTCTTCTTCCAGAATTGTTTTTAATTTCTTGCGGGCCCGGTGCAATCTAACTTTGACATTCTCGACCGATATATCAAGAATTTCGGCAATTTCCTGATGACTGAATTCCATCAGATCAAAAAGAACCAGGACGGTCTGATATGATTCCGGTAGGCGTCTGACTTTTTCTTGGACGCATTCGCTCATTTGATGTTGCTCGAGTTCTTTTTGAAACGGAGGCCCGGCAAGAATCTCCTTTTTTTCGGTCAGAACACGGTCATTTTGCGATGATTGGCTCATTTTGCGAAAGTGATCCTGGCAAAGGTTGTAGGCAATTCTGAAAATCCACGAAGAAAGCTTGGACTCTTCTCTCAACTGGATCAGGTTTTTTTGAGCTTTGATGAAAGTCTCCTGGATTAAATCATCGGCCACCCATTCATCTTTAACAAGCGCAAAGATGAATTTTCTCACTCGCTCATAGTGGTTATGGTATATATTCCAGAAATCCATTTTTATCCTACGATATTCGGAATTACCCGCAACACGATTTATTCGCTGTCTGGTCGCACGGCAGGTCATGGGTTTCTTCTATTCCGATGAGTTCATGAATGCTGTTTGTAAGCGCAATATGAGCGCCCTTTTTAACCAACCCGGCGATATCAGAAGCCCGCTTAATCTCTGCCAATGTGATGCCCGAAGTGATTGCTTTTTCATAAAGGTGCTCGAAGCAGGGAATACAATTCGCCGCAGTCGCAGCGCCAATTGCAATTAAATTTTCGATTTTGTCCTCTAAAACCTGCTCTTCCGTTTTAGGTCTTGCTGTATCCATAAAATGATCCTCCTTTTAGGAATTATTTGATCGTAAGACGGAAGATCGGCCCTAAAGGTTACACATAAGTGATTATCTATATGTTAGAGGGGAAAGTTGTCAATCGATTAAGCCGCAGGGTCTCCCAACGGTGCGGGGTTTTCGTCGCTGGAGCACCAAATAAGGACCAAGCCTCTCCAATTGTGTCAATATTTCATTTCCTTTTGGCAGTGTAACCTTTCTGCGGGGCAATCCGTCATATCCTAAAAAGGCATCGTCAACCAAACTTTGAAAGGGGACTCATGCATGCCAAAATCCATCCCATCTGAATTGAAAAAGTGCATCGAAGACCACCGGCTGTGGCTGGAATCACACGGCAAGCACGGGCACCGGGCAGCGTTGAACGGATTCGATTTATCGGATCTGGATCTTCAGGGAGTCAAGCTCGAAGGTGCCCATTTGCGCGGCGCAGACTTGTCCAGGATACAGTTGCGCACTGCCGATCTGACGGGTGCCGATTTGGTGGATTGCTGCCTGGAGAACGCGGGGCTTCAATGGGCTAATCTTGCGGGTGCCAACATGGCCGGCGCCAGCATGGCCGGCGCTAATCTGCAGTTCACCAATTTCTCTGGAGCGATCCTCGAATCCGCAGGTTTTAAAAATGCCCGTATGCACAATACGTGGTTCTGGCGTTCCGTTTGCTCGGGGACCGATTTTACGCGGGCCTGTTTCCACTTTGTCAGTTTTGCATCCGCCCTTCTGCAAAGGGCGCGGTTTGAGCGGGCCGTTTTGAGGCACGCGGAATTCGACGATGCCAATTTAGAATCATGCGATTTTTGCGATGCGAGCATTGCCATGTGCAATATGACAGGCGCCCGGTTTTACCAGTGCGATTTTTCCGGGGCTAAGCTGGTTCAAGTTGATTTTCCAACTGTAAATCACGACGATAACATTGCATAATATATCTAGAATTCGTCTGCGGGCC
>WOR8_10006862_pt1 | contig 10869 bp, 6 predicted proteins | sample DeeMarSeWOR38_10_FD_19890 | JGI IMG/M metagenome (IMG submission 19890)
CATAGAGACCAGGTTGCGAGTTGGGATAAGGAGGCGCAGCACGGCCTCTTCACGAAGCATCTTCTCGAGGCGCTTTACGGCGCTGCCGACAGCAAGCGCTATGGGAATGGTGACAGCCGGATCACGCTGAGCGAAATCAAAGTTTACCTGGACCGGGAGATGACATATGCTGCCAGGCGGCAGTTCGGCAGAGATCAGCAGGCGACGGTCATTGGAGATCCCGAAAAGGTAATTGTTATCCTTGGCAAGTAATGGGGGAGCGGGAGCTTATATTACCGATCAAATAAGGTAGCGAGCAAAAAGCTCTTGGCGCCATGGAGAGGCCTGGCGGTCATATCTGTGGTCGCAGTGCCCTTTGCTCTATGCCAAATCTCGCACCCCACATCTCATATCTCAGATGCGCAACCTGTCCCCTGATCTCCGACCCCTGACCTCTGAAACCTGCCTCCAACCTCGAGCGAAGCGCTCCTCCAACCTCCAACCGCTTCGCCCTATGCTCCATGCCAAGAAAGCAGCACAAAGGCTGAAACCTGAACACTGAAACCTGGCTCTACGGTTAGTCGTTTCCGCTATTCGATTCTTCCTCGACAATGATGAAACGAGAGTCTGATGTAATCTTTCTGTACAGTTTTCGGGTCTGATCGTTTGTTTCTTGCAGGGTGGTAAGGATAGTATCCCGCTCATTGGGGTGGTGGTTCAAATACTTATCTTGGATTTGCCAATACCAGCGCTCAACTAATTCTTCATACTCATGGAAGTGTTTGCCAATCATAAGTTTCAAAAAACCCGTCCGGCTGAACACATCAGCACTTGGTTCTTTGGAAGTATCAAAAACTTTTTCTACAACTGAACGTGTACGGTTCGAGTCAGTTTCAAAGAGAAGACTTATGAGATACTTATTGAATGACCAGGAGAAGTGGTAGTTGTTCCGATAATATTCGCAAATCTCCCAAAGCTGTTCTTTGCTGCCGCTTTGTAAGAGACGCTCCTTGCCGACTGCCAGCACAAAGGCCACGTAGTGATTGTAGTCGTGCAGTTCCTCTGTCTTGTAATGCAGATTGTAGTCACGAAGCGCTTCAAGAGTGATGGAGTGAAAAAGAGCATTACCATCCACACGATTCAAGATATTTTTGAGCAGAACAGAGGTCTTAAATGCAGGCACCGGTTGCACTTCCTTTGGATACACTTCAAATTCTACACTCACTTCGGTGAGGTCTCGGTTTGTCTCGAGGTCACCCAAAAGTCGGTTCGCCTCAGGAGGATGAAGCCAGGGCATGCCCGTACCGCCGGTATCGAAATAGATCCAGCGGTCGGTCAATAGCAGGATCTTAAGCAGTAGAAGTGGTCTGGAATGGAGATAATCCACATCCTCAGAGCTGATTGGTGTCTTGTATTTCCAGTAAAGGTAAGGATTTTTGCTGAATCCCTCCTTCCAGACCATATACTCTTCCGCCGAGCCGAACTTTTTCTCATAAATTTTATTCAAACCGCGAAGGGAGATATCGCCGATGCTCAACACCTTCCAAATGTAGCCCTTAGGATAATTACGGTCCTTTGATGTGGCGAATTTGGCCTCGATGTCAAATTTTTGTGCAATATCCTCACCGGTGAGCATGGATGAGAAGTAAGGATCCTCTTCTACCCTCAGCGGATAAAGGATCGTGGGTTCTTTTTCTCTCAGGAACTCCTCGAGCAGGGCTATGCGCTCATGATCCTTTTCATACTCGGCAAGAAACAGTAAGGCCAAGCAAGCAATGGAGTTGTCTTGCCTCACTAGCTTTTTGGCCACATTTATATGTTTCGCTAGATTTTCCCTGATCCCTCTCCGGCTGTCGGCAAATACCCATTCCGGCAAGAAATTCGTCAGGCGAGTAGATCTTGAAAGATATGCGCGCTGTAGATGAGACAAAACTCCCTGGAAGTATTCATCCGAAGACAACTTTTCTAATTCAGGATCGGCGATGTCTCTGTTCAAGTAGTCCCAATAGGCGCGGATGATTTTTCCCGAGACATTATCTGGGTGCTCATTTGGCTTGGCCCCGACTGCTTCGTACAGCTTTGGGTTCCCCGCCCAGAGGCCAAAGTTATTGCGAATCCACCCTCCCAAGCCGAAATGATATCCAACCAACTCGGTTCTTCTGCAATCTCGTAGATTCTCACGGTCTTGACGGCTCAGAACTGAATCCAACACCTTGAAGGCTTCATGAAGGGTTTGGGGGGGCGTGACGGGCTTCTGTTCGGTCTCCGAATATGACACGCCTGATAGGAGGAAAGAGACAAGCAGAATGATGGGAATGACAGTAAGATAAAACCTACATTTCTTAACTGTTTCTCTCATCTTAGGAGTCCTTTATTACCATCGTGATTATCTGTAAGATATGTGGCGAAGATTTGCAAGAAGAGGGCCAGTAGTTAGCGGTAAACGGTGAACGGTAAACGGTAAGCAGAAGACAGAGGACGGAGGACAGAGGGCAGCAGGCGGGAGGTAGCAAGGAACTGGCGGGTTGGTCAATTAGAAAATTAGAGAATTAGTCAAATAGTCAAGTAATTAACCTTTTACCGTTCACCGTTTACCATTTACGACTTGAACTCTTTTAACGAATTAACTAATTCTCTAATCAACTAATCAACAAAACTCCATTCTCCGTTTATTGCTGAAGCTACTCTTGCTTTTTGGCAGGCAGGCCCCTCAGGTTTTTCAGGATAAACCCCAGCGTCACACCTACGGCGAGTATCAAAACAATCAAAATCACGGCGCTGTGGCGCTCGCTCCAGGGAATCATTTCCTCTGCGGGTTCCAGTATGGCTGACTCTCCTGGATGCACCACAGGCAAGGTAAATTCATCCACTCCACGAACGGCTTTTGCCAGATCGTAGTCTGCAGGTCTTGCCTTTGGATTTCCACCGATCAACACATAGGTCTGTCCAGGATGGGCCTGAAACACCAGGCTTGTATCTCGCCGGAATATGGCTACCCTATTAAGCTGAAGAGGCGGATTGTCTCCATTGTAAACTCGCAGTTGTAGGTAACGGTAAGGTGCATTGAGACCTTCGAGTTGTAGGGATGCGCTGATTTTCTTCTGGTAACGAGTTCGGTACAGAACGCCACTGTGCACCGTTTTCCATGGAACTTTTTGCTCCACGGTTTTCCAGCCGCTTTCCGTCTTGCGGCGCACTTTCTCCGTGGCTTGATTGCGCCCGCGGAGTTCATAAGCCCGGTAGAAGTATGGTGTGCTGATCTCACATTCCATGATGACTACCGGCAGGTTGCGAAACCCCAAATCCAGTTCAAAAATCGACTGGTTCCTTTTCTTGTCAAAAGAGGTGTTAATACTTTTAACCGGCACCACCACCAGTTCTTTTTCACTCTCGGTTCTGTAAAAGGCGCCCTTCACCGATTGAATGGTAATGCGTCGGGGGTCATCGGACATGTTGTAGGCGGTAAGGCGCATATAGCGAAAATTGTTTTGAGGGAACTTGAGGGTGTCCACCCTGAAATTTTGACCCTGTATGCCCACATGAAAAAGCCACAGGTCTTCTGCCACCACTTCCCATGTTTTGCTGTCGTTGCTTCCCTCCAGTAGAACCCTGCGGCGGTAGTTTTCCCCGGAGAGGTCTACCTTGATCCGATTTTTTTCGACCATCTCAGCGAAATCAATGGTGACCCTGGAAAATGTTTCCGGCAGGAAGGTCTCGTTTAACAATCGGGCCGGCAGCCACTCCATTTGCCGGATTACCCGATCGCGGCCCCAGTGAACCACATGAGGAACCAGCCCGTTGCTGGAGTCCAGCACTCTCAGGTCATCGAGGGTTGGCTGGCTCTGGTCGAAAACCTCAGGGGGAATTGACAGTCGAACAAACGCCGAATTTCTCCCCACCGGAATGGGACGCTGCCAACCCCATCCTTTATGGTCAAAGGCAGCGCTCGTTGCGGTTGCTGTTCCGAGTAAGAACATTATTACCAGGAGTCGTTTCATTCTGGTTCCTCTCCATCCTCTCCTCTCAGCAGCACTGCACTGTAGCGTTGATAGAAGTATCCAGCGCCCACCAGGAGCAAGCCGCTGGCGAGAAATGACACAATGCGATACACCTTCTCCACTTCACTCATGTCAATCAACAATGTTTTAGCAATCGCTAAGGCGAACAGCCCGAATCCCGCGTACCGCAGCAGGCGGTTCCGTGCTGCCAATCCGATCCAAATCACGATAAAGGCCTGTAAGGCCCAACCCGCCGAAATTAAACTTCTGCCCATCTTGACCGTAATTAAATCGCCGTAGCGACCCCAACGCTCAAACTCGAAGGCCACAAGCAATGCCAAAAAACCGTGGCCCGCAATCTCTACGACATCAGCAGCGACTGGTAATTTATTTTCGCGGAAAAGCCTTGCACCCCACCACAAAGCAAGAATGAAGAGCAACTTTGGTGCGAAGGTGGAGTTCAGCATCAGCCAGTGAGAGGGAAGTCTGTAATGACGCAGGCCGCCTATGAACACCAGTGCTCCAAGGGCAAAGCAGACCCAAGACAGGTACTCCCATCTCCGCGGTTCTTTCTTCTGAAGGATGTACGTCGTGACTGCCGGAATTAATGACCACAAGACACACAGCGAACTGAACTCGTAGGTGCGATAATGGGTTATGCGGCGGTTGATCGTCCAGAACTGAGATACTTCCAGGGTCAGCAAGCCGCAGGTCAAAGCGAATCCCAATAGAAAGGAGATTGTGGTTAGGACAGGTTGCCAGCTCTCTCCGCCATCCTTGTCTTTGTAAAGCAAATAGGCAGCGATGGAAGCCATTGCGATAACCAGGGCCCAGGAGCCAAAGGGCACATTGAAGACCGGAGTGAAAATGGCCTTGTGCAGCGGTAGCCGGTGTATCAGCCCACCAGCGGCCAGAATGAGCGCAACAACCCCCGAGACCTTGCATATAACCTGCCTGAAACGAATGCCGATCCAGACGAGAACCGCCCCCTCCATGCCCCAGGCAACTGGAATGCCATAGAGTTTTAGTTGAATTGGGATGGCAATGGTAACAAGGCCGAGGGAGATAATGAGAAGACTGGCTGCGGTGTGGTTCTCCTTGCCCAAACGTTTGGCCCAAAGCTGAAACAACGCCAGTACGAGAACTGCCTGGCCAAGAACTACAAAACCCAGGACATATCGGTAATCCCGGAACAGTACCTGGTAGTAGCAGAAAAAGGAGAATACCGCATTCGCCACTATCATCCCCAGGCCCTCCATAGTTTCGGGGAGCCGCCGTACCAGACTGTAGAGAGTAGGAATCAAAAGGAACATCAGGTAAAAAAGTGAAATATAGATCAGGGCCGGTGTCATCTGGTCGTGGGCATAAAACTTATCGTGCCAACCCTGATAAATCAGTCCGGTCCCCATAAAGCAGAGGACATCCAAAGCACGCCACCTGCGGAAATAGGATGCTCCCATAGCCACCAAGTCAAGGATAGCTATATAGGTGAAAAGCGCGTACGGATGATTGGTGCCAGTGGAAAGGAGCACCGGACTCAAGAAGCCACCGACCAAAGCTAAAATGGCGATAGACATAGCATCATGCGCCACCGCCATCACCACGGCCAGACCGGTCACCAGGATTGCCAATATCATGGAGATCGTTTGATCAGAGAGATGGTAAACCTGAAAGGAAAAGTAGACGCAAAGATAAAAGGCCGCCAGACCGCCACCGGTGAGAACCTGAAACAGGATCTGCCAATCTTTCCGGCGAAATCGCTCGCCAATTCCCAAGGCTGCCACACCGAACAAGACCCCCAGGGCCAATCTTCCCTTGGGACCGATCCAGGCATTGTCGTAGGCATATTTGAGGAAAAACGCTATGCCGAGCACCACCATGACGATACCGACCCAATTCAACCACTTGGTGCCGAGCTTCATCTCCAGGGAAGGTCGTTTCTCCTCTGGTGGCGGAATCAAGGTGTCCCAGTCTTCTGATTCACTGTCTAGGGGAGGGAATAGATGGTCTGCCGGCGGTGCCGCAATCTCAACCGGTGCAGGTGTAGGCTCGACGTGGATCTCTTCTTCCATGGGAGCTGCGGGTCGTTCTTCTTCTCTGGGTGCAGGGGTGCGGAGCGATTTTACTTCATTCTCCAGAGCCTGCAGCCTCAGTCGCAGCTTTCGATTTTTCACCAGGGCTATGATGCTGCAAATCGGTCCCCCGATAAGAAGCACCACAAGCAGACCTACTAGTAGGAAGACCCACTCGTTCATGAATTCCTTCCATTCTGCTAAAGGCTCAAATCATTTTTTAATAATCAATTGGCCGCTCGCCATCTCCGTATGGCTATGAATTTTCCTCGGCTAATCCAGCCCAGCGTTGGAGGTCATAACAAGCAATGATCATACCAATCGCGAGGTAGCTTTCGTCCCTTTGGCCGGTATAGCCTGTCTCCAATTCTCAATACGACATCCCAAGCAACAATTCGCAGGGTGTCAGGTGTTCCGCCGCCGGATCAGGTGTCAGGAAGAAAAAACACAAAGGCTAAACTTGAACCCTGAATACTTATACCTGAAACCTGAACCCTGAAACCTAAATTCTGGATTCTGACTCCTGGCTCCTTCTTTGTAGTGCCTAGTGCATAGTCCTTAGTGCCTAGCAATCAGGACTGTGGGAGCGGCTTTTAGCCGCGATCTTATACGCTCCGCGCTGTTCCTATTACAACGAATGACAGCGAAGCGTAGTGACCCAATCAGCCTTGCGCCCTGCGCCTGAGGATAAAGTTGAGAAAGTAAATATTTCACGGACGTCCCCCATTTTTGTGTTTGCTGACCTCTGACCTCCGATCTCTGGCCTCTGGACTGGCCGACTTCTAGGCCTTCTACGGTTTCAACGATCCCTGGCATACTATATGCTAGTTGTTGGTGTGGGGCCAAATCTTGTTGTAGGAAAAGGAAGATGAAAATAAGAAAGGTTATTTTTTTAATCTTTTTTGTAAGTCTCACTGCCTTTTCTTTTGCTGCGTCCAGCCAATCCCCGGTAATCAAGAAGGATCAAGGCATCATTGTCCTTCCCCAGAAAATGAAAAAGGCCATTCAGGGTTTTAATCCGGACTTTGAAATGTGGAAGTTGGAAGATTACACACCAACTATTCTGAATGAAGATCATGAAGAAGATAACCCACGGAAACTTCCCTTTGCTTTAATTGTAGACGCCAACAAGGATAAGATACCCGACGTTATCCTCGATGGACATGATAAGGAACGGGCTCTTCTTATCGCTGTAATATCAGAAAACGATGAATATCGAGTATTAATCATCGATGAAAAAAAGTTAGTCAGCCCGGGAACCATCGAAAACATGTTTGAGGGAAAGAAGGAATATGGGTTGAGCTATTATCTCTGGACTCTAAAAGAAACACCAGAAACAAAGGAAAGAAACGAAGTTTTTATGATCGGATATCCCCAACAAACGACAGCCGACGGCGAGTTACTAAACGATGGTAGTTTTATCACATACAGGTATTTCAATGGAAAATTTGAGGCCGAGTACCTTGCATTGTAGGATGTGAGATCTGGGATATGGGATATGAGATGGGAGATTTCGCAATGCGAGACCGGTTTTTTACTCTATGCCCCATGCCCAACGACAGTGCAGCGAAACTGGGAACCCGCTTGCGGGACTGAGCGGAGTGCAGCGAGCGCGAATAAATGACCCAAATAGCCTTGCGCCCTAAACCTTGTGCCTCATGCAAAAACTTATAATTTTATGGACGTCCCTCTTTTCCTGAGCCCAGGGCCAAAAAAATAACGACAAAAAAGTAGAGCCGACATACCCCTGCGTTCAATCTAATATTGGACATACTACTTTAGCTGTCAGCGACAAAACACCATACGAACAGAATCACTCCCCTTCACAAAGGTGCCGTCTACTGTCCGGCCCTTGAGGATTCCCTCGGTATCATTACACTGGAAACCAGCCTTTTGCGTACGAAAAACGCATATCAGGTCATTAAATCCGTCTGAGTTGACATCATGGCCACGGGGGAAACAAAAGGTCAGGCTCTCCTCGTTGCCGGTTAATCCGAAGGTCAGCGAAGCGCTCACCACCTCATCCACAGCATCGAAGCCGGCGTCCGACAAAATGGCAACGGGGATGAACGACCACTCCCATGGAACTATAAGGTTTAGGTAACTAAATGGCCTAATGTCGATGGGAATGGGTTCCGGAAATCGTTCTGAAACCAGTTCAAAGGCTCGATCACCAGCGATTTTGTGCCATACCCATGTTGGATGAATATCATCGAAGAAGACATATTCATCGGGGTTTGGTACTACTCTTATCCCCGGCGAAGTGTAGTCCGGAGGCGCACCTTCAGAATCGTCCCCTATTCTTGCCGTATCCTCAATATTGGTGAAACCGAAGGCTGCAGGACTCATTCGTATCTCTTCGGCAAGAGAGAATATGTCGAGTTGAAGGATGGTAATTCCCCATTCTGCCGCCAGGTCTTCCAAAGCAGCAGATAAGTTTTTGTTAACGGCTTCGGACAGTGTGTTCAGCTTCAGAGGAATATCAGGATCGCCGTAGTAGTCTGACAGCCATGAAGCGAGCGGCGTTCGCCCCAGCGGCGGAAGATTCGGCACCAGGAACTTTAACTCCGTCCTAGGTGCTTTACCGGCGATTTTACTAATATGGCCAACTATGTTCTGCACAATCTGACCAACTATGTTTTCCATCGAGTCAGCCGAGTCTGGCAGAGTGGTCAAGGCGTTATTCAAATCATTGGCGCCGCCCCAAATTACAAACAGCTGATTGTCAGTGGGTGTATTTCCATTCAGATAAAGAAAAGTTTTAATTTGCTCGCCGATATTGGGAGTCCCCCTAGCTGATAGATCAAAGCCAGTCTCCGCTCCCCCCCACGCATAGTTGGTCCCATGCGACGGAGAATAAAAGGGCATGGGTATGTCAACGCCCAGTCTAGTCGCCAACCACTCCACCCATACCCGACCATTGGAAAACCGCCCTTCGTAATAAGGCGGTGATGGAGGAATTTGGTACTGCTGGGCAAAGAATACGTTACCAGTATCCGACAAACTGTCGCCAAAGACAACGATCTCAGAGATCGCACCGGCGTGCACCACTGACACCTGGAATCCCTGCACCAGCAAAAGAGCTAAGAGCATACAGAAACATCGAATCATGGACTTAGTGTGTAACTTCTGCATGGGTGTACCTCCTTCAATTCGACGTTGATTGGGAGAATTTGGATACAAAGTAGTCATGTTCAGCCCTGCTAGAGCAGTGCAAGGCAAAATACGGCGGTGAACTAATATAAAGGCGAGTAAAACTAGCTGCCAAGGGATGGAGAGGGATTAAATAGAAACGATTATTTCATTTCATGAACCAAACCATTTTGTCAATAAGAAAAACCACCATTTTAAGTAAATCGGGCAGTTCGCAAGTTAAATGGGGCGGTGGTCGGACCAAGCGAACGATTCAGTAAGCGGTGAGCAGTGAGCGGTAAGCGGTAAGAAAGGTGCAGGGCGCAAGGTCACTGGCATAGGGCATGGGGCATGGAGTAATTTGGAATTTCGAATTTCGAATTGCGGATTGCGGATTGAGGAAAGGCGCAAGGAACAAGGCGATTTTGGTCACTAAGCTCGGCTGTCATTTGTTGTAATAGATATGGGCACTAAAAATGGCGTGCGCAAACTTGCATTACCTCCCAGGTAATCACATCCGACACATCTCTGTCATAAGAAAGAATTCTTGATAATTTGGCCCGACCACTGTCAACCTGCCAAGTAAAAACGACCCACTCCAGCATTTTGCTGACAGAATTCAGCCTTACATTTCTTTCCAATGTGGTGGTTGCAATACTGCAAAGATTTGCCTAAGCTTACCTCGTTAACCCTGGGATTGGGACTGTGAGGAGTCTGTGAGTAGCGTACAGAATTCAATGGCTGGCAAAGTCTGCATGGTCACGGGGGCTAACTCCGGCATCGGCAAAGCCACCACCTTGGGATTGGCAAATATGGGAGCTACTGTTGTTATGGTGTGCCGTAGCCAGGAGCGCGGTGAAGTCGCCCTAGCTGAAATTACACAGAAAAGCAGTAACAAACGTATCCGCTTGCTGGTGGCCGACCTTGCCTCCCAAGCCGCGATTCGCAGGCTTGCGGAGGATTTCAAAAGACAATACTCCGCGCTCCATATCCTCATCAACAATGCCGGTATTATCCCCAGAAAACGCCAGGTGACCGTGGACGGTTTTGAGACTCAGTTCGCTGTAAACCATCTCGCTCCATTTCTGCTCACTAACCTGTTGCTGGATATACTTAAATCCAGTGCTCCGGCAAGGATTGTGACCGTGGCTTCCGACATGCATAGGAGAGCGACCATCGATTTCGATGACTTACAGTCAGTTGGGTCCTATAGACCGGTTCGAGTGTATTCCCAAACAAAACTTGCCAACGTCCTATTCACCTACGAATTAGCCAGAAAACTTCAGAGAACAGAGATTACTGCTAATTGTCTTCATCCGGGTGTGGTTGCTACCAAGCTCCTTGCAGATGGCATTGGGATACCGAGGGCACTCAAGTCAACCACCAAAGTGATAGGGTCCAGCCCTGAAAAAGGGGCCAAGACTTCAATCTATCTGGCAACCTCACCTGAGGTGGAAGGTGTAAGCGGAAAATATTTCGTGAGACAGAAAGCCGTCGAATCCTCAAAGATATCCTATGACCAGAGGCTGGCCAGCCGGCTATGGAAAAAAAGCGCTGAGCTGACAGGGCTGTCCGACAAAGGGGTCAAGTCTACGTTTGACTCTTAAGGATTCAGTGAAGAAAAAGGGACGTCCATAAAATTATAATTTTCTCCATGCGGCACAAGACTCAGGGCGCAAGGCGATGTG
>WOR8_10006864_pt1 | contig 10867 bp, 10 predicted proteins | sample DeeMarSeWOR38_10_FD_19890 | JGI IMG/M metagenome (IMG submission 19890)
TTCGCCGTATTTGATAAAATCATCCATGACGGTTTTGGCCATGTTTATCGGTACGGCAAATCCATAGCCTATGTATGTTCCGGTACCTGTCTTAATTGCGGTGTTTATCCCGATAACCTCACCGCGGGCATTGACTAAAGCACCGCCACTATTACCGGGATTGATAGCCGCATCCGTCTGAATAAAATTTTCGATTGCATAACTACCGCTTCTGATGATATTGATATCGCGGCTTAAGGCACTGACGATTCCTGCTGTTACACTAAAATTCAACTCCAAAGGACTACCGATAGCCAGCACCCATTCACCGACTTCCAGATTGTCTGAATTACCGAGTATGGCTTTGGTTAATCCATTTGCATCAATTTTGATCAAGGCAACCTCAGTCTCAGGATCGGTGCCAACAACCTCCGCTTCAAACTCCTGATCATCAAACAATTGTACACGCAATTCATCCACATCCTTAATTACATGATGATTTGTAAGAATATAGCCATCATTGCTGACAATAATCCCTGATCCCAGACCGGGCTGCGGGACTTCCCGTTCTCCTCCCTGGGACTCTTCTCCGAATCCACGGAAAAAGCGATGCCATGGATTTTCTGGTACCGTGACATTTGTCGTTGTATATACCGTCACAATGGCCGGTCTGACTTTTTTGGCCACGTCAGCAAATCCGCGCATGGGATTAAAATTACTGCCTGTGACAGTCTCCTGCGGATCCATCTCCTCTGAGTTTTCCGTATAAATCGCTTTTGATTCGCTTTGATCCGCGAGCGATTTAGAGTCAAGATTAAAACCTGTCGTTAAAACGACTCCAATAATAACCCCCATCGCTATAAAGCCGAAGATGAGGGGAACAGAATTTCGAAAATTCGCCATTGATAATCTCTCCTTTACTTGAACTTAATCATTTCCTCTTAAAATTATTAACCTTATCAGGTGAAGTAGTGCTACCGCCGTTGCAGCCACATACGTCAACGCCGCCGCATTGAGAACTTTTTTAGCACCACTCAGCTCCTGCTGCACCAACATACCGTTTGAACTGAGTTGTGCCAGTGCACGGTGACTGGCATTGAATTCAACCGGCAAGGTGATGAAGTGAAATACAACAACTGCTGCGAACAGAACTATTCCAATATCCATCAAAAGCGGCGTATTAAAAAGAAATCCGATGATAAATAATGGAAAAGCGGCCCAGGAACCTAAATTGGTTGCCGGTAACATGGAAGCTCTGAGTTGTAAGGGAACGTATCCCTTTCCATGCTGGATAGCATGTCCAACTTCATGGGCGGCTACTGCTATTGCCGACAGTGAACGACCTTTGTAATTATCAACAGAAAGTCGAACTGTTTTAGAACGGGGATCATAGTGATCACTTAATTTACCCTCAACCGCTTCTACTTTTACATCGGTCAGGCCATTATGTTGCAGGAGAAACTTCGCCGTATCTACTCCCGTTGTACCACGTGCCGACGGTACATTGGAGAATTTTTTATACGTCGAAGAAACTCTCATCTGTGCCCAAACTGCCAGAATGATTGCCGGGATCAATAAGATCATCGTCGGGTCCCAAAAACCTATTGGCATTTTTAACTCCTTTCATTAACAACTATTCATTTACTACGAAAATCTAATTAAATTGTTCATCTATTTATAATTCGCAAATATCATGCCGTATTCCCGCTAAAAGGTTCATAATGATATAATTTACTAATTATCAAAAGGTTATAAAAATGATTTTAAAAATTATCAAAACCCGGTATATGCCATTCTGACATAATAAACATAAAAAATGACGAAAGAATAGGTATTTTATTCTCCAAATCTCGTTTGACTTAGGGCATATAAGGGCACAAAAGATACGAAGAATAATATATTTTAATAAGAACCTTCGTGCTTGTCGTGTTTTTCGTGTTTTAATATATTGTGGGACGCGAATAGCCCCGACTGTTAAGCTCAACAAATACAGACTTTAATTCTTCAACAATCGCAGGATAATCTTCAATGACATTATTCGATTCGGCTAGATCTGCTTTCAGATTGTAAAGCTCTTCTGCAACGACCGTCTTCATCGATACGTCTTCAATGCTTTCCAGATCAAATATCAGTTTCCAATCTCCTTTACGAACGGCAAAATAAAGATGTATATAAACATCCCGTATGGGTTTATCATTTGCCTGCCCCAATAATACCGGCGTAAAATCATAGCTATCCGGCGCTTCATTGGTTGCCAGCGAATGACCTATACTATTGGCCAGGGTTGCATACAGGTCAACCTGTCCTATTAATTCATCACTCACAGAGTTTTTGGCAACTTTGCCAGGCCATTTCACAATCAATGGGACGCGATGCCCTCCTTCGTAAATAGATCCTTTATAGCCGCGTAAATTGCCGGCCGACTGATGTCCGTTCACACCTTCTCTGGGACCATTATCACTGGTAAAAACAACGAGGGTGTTTTCTTCAACACCCAGATTCTGAAGCGTTGCCATAATTTCGCCCACACAATAATCGGCCAATGCGATCAGATCCCCACGCGGCCCGGCACCGCTTATACCCTTGATAAATTCAGCAGGAAGCCAGGGTATATGGGGCAGGGATAACGGTAAATACACAAAAAACGGCGTGTCAGTCTTAACCTGTTTTTCAATAAAATCAATCGCTTTGTTGGCAAAGATTGTATCTGCTTTTTCATGTGCCCAGTCTTGAGCAACTAAAACATCTTTATAATATAATTCCCCGGTTGTACGATTAAAATCGCCAATTACTTGCAAATCTTTCACAGGAATTAGTGGAAGCCCCAAAAGATTTTTGTTCTCTATAAACGCAAAAGGTGGATCATCACTTGTACATCCTGATGTTCCGAAATAATAATCAAATCCCTGATCAACGGGCGTAAATTTTAAGGGTGATTTAAAATAAATATTCTTTTCGCCCTGTCCTGCATTTTCATCTTTGAGGGTCCATTCCATACCGACATGCCACTTGCCAATGGCAGCCGTTTTATAACCATTATTTTTGAACAGGTTACCCAACGTCATTTCATCCCTCTCAATAATAGGCTCACCATAGCCACCCTGCAATTCAGATGTTCTCTGCGACCGCCAGCAATATTTCCCTGTTAAAATACTATATCTTGAAGGCGTACAAAATGAGGCGGGACTGTGCGCATCAGTAAAGCGCATACCGTCGGCTGCCAGTTTATCGATATTGGGTGTTTGTATTTTTGACCGGGGATTATAGCAGGTGACATCGCCATAGCCCAAATCATCTGTATAAATAATGATGACATTCGGTTTCTCATCTGTTTCTTTGATTGAATCCTGATTACCACATTGACAAAATAAGATAGGAATCAGTAATCCTAAAATCGTTGGTTTTAAAAACTGTTTCATGGCAATGCCGTCCTTTCTAGAACTCCTTTATCTAAAAATAACCATCAACCTGGTTTTCAGATACTGGGAACTTCGACTGGTGGATAAGAACGATGTGTCTCCGGCTTTTTTTAAGGGGGAATTTGATTTTCGTTAAATTACGACCAATGTACTTTTATATATAACAAGTTGTGACCTTTATTCTGATGTATAACACAAAGATGGATCAGTCTATCAAATATCCCGGTATATGGGAACTGGCGTGGTGGTTCTATTTTTAATTTGTTCCGATTGATATGAGATGAGAAAAAGTCCTAAAGTATATCCTGCCACCTGCAACAGCAGGTGTGGCATAACTTTCCTCGCCCAGTTGATTGATGGCTAATACTTCATATTTTTCTGAGGCATTTAGAACGACAACCTCTCCTTTCTTGGTTGTACAATACAATCTATTATCAACCAATACAGGAGAGCTATAAAAAGCACCTGCTGGCTTCTCATTCCATAAAACTTTACCGGTGGACAAATTAATACACGCTACATTTCCCTTATCAACACATACAAATACTAATCCTTTATACACTATTGGAGTTGGAACATAGGATGTCAATTTTGCCGGTAATTCATATGCCAGCTCCCCCTTAAATGTATTATCATGATGATCAAGGGTAAATACAACTATTTTTTTCTTGCACGTTCCAATCAACATTCCCTGGGATACAAGAGGGGAGGCAACCACCCGATGATTAAACACGGGACCGGTTTCCCACAAAATTTTGCCCGTAATCATATCAACAATGGTAAAACCGTGAGCACGACTGGCAAAAAGCAGTTGTGGTGATTGCCTGCTGGAATTATAAAGACATGGTGTTGAAACGGAGAATCTGTATGTCGTTTCCCGCTGTAAATTCCAAACAACCTTGCCAGAGTGGCGATCAACAGCTACCCATGAACTGGCAAAAGGGCTTTCTCCTTCCTGCTCCCTCGAGAATACGACCAAATCGCCATGTACAATTGGAGAACTGGCTGCTCCGTGACGTGAATATGTTCCGTCAAATTTGGTTCGCCAAATTTCCCTTCCTTGATGATCCAGCGCCATTAAAAATGTCGTTTGTTGTGAATACCAAATCCCATATAGATGATCTGCATCTACTGTAGGTGTGGGAGTCGCAAAACTGTTATCCTCATTAATTTCATACGGAAAAATATTTAAGTCTTTCTGCCATATCAGTGAACCGTCGGAGAAATTAAAAGCCAAGATATATCCGTGATTCAATTCTTCATCCGCACTGGTCACAAAAACTTTATTCTCCCAGACAACCGGTGAAGAATGACCTTTTCCGGGGAGTTTTATTTTCCAGTTATAATCTTTTTCAGTCCAGGAGACAGGAAGTGAATGAGCAAAACCTATTCCCATTCCGTTTGGACCACGAAAGCGTGTCCAGTTTATATTGGTGTTCTCAAGGTTGTGATCCCCCTTAGACATCGTAGTAAGCAATAGAAATAAAAAACCGTAGAGCAAAAAAAAAGGTGCATATATTCTCATTACACTTCATCCTTATTTATGTCGCTTGTTTAATTATCTCACCAGATCATGATGCTCGGTATTTATTATTAAAATGCGATGTATCTATAATAAAAAAAATAGAGATTAGATCAAATAATATTCTTATTACATAATATATGCGGAAGGGGGAGATTAAGTTGGAACATCATTCGGTCGCGGAAGTTTCAGATCAGTGCCATTCAGATCTAAGTAAATACAATTGTCACAGGGGGAGATGTGTTTGGAATTGCCAAGTAGCCACGCATCCGTAGTATCAGTTTACCATTGCCGATACTGATTTCTTTTTATTTTCAAATAATACGTGGTTGTATTTAACCGCTCCAAATTTCTCGATACTTCTAATTTCATTGTTTATAAGATCAATAATAAATTTAGAATGCTTATGAAAATGTATAAACATTGCAGACAGATTAACAGTTGCTTCGATTGCTTTTGGATTTTTGGAAATAACTGTTAAAAGGGCCTTCCAATAGAGCCATCCAGTTGTTCTATTTAAACCTACTTTTATACAAATTTTTGTAAATATCTTTAAATTTTTTAATAGTCTTAGTATCCCGGGTCTATATTTATCAACAGGTTTTAAATGAAGGCTGGTATACATTACTCTTTTATAATAGTTTACTGGATTATAAATGTGCTCTATAATATACTTATAATCCTTCAATACATCTAACCTGGATCTTGAAGTAATAAAGTTTAATCCACTGGTTGTTTGATCCAGTTCCGCCTTAGTATCGCTGAGTGTTGAACCGTTTTTAAACAACCTCCCTTCTCGTTCAAGACGCCTGGTTAATTGTGTTCCGGGTAAGGCATACAGCTTCCCTACCATTGACATACATATGCCTGCATCTTGGATACATTGAATCATTTTTTCTGCGGTATGGTCGTTTTCAGTATCAAAACCAATAATGAAACCTGCATTAACAACCATACCATAAGAATAGATCTTGTTTACGGCATTTACCATTGATCTGTTTATATTGATTTTCTTATTTGTCAATTTTAACACTTCATCATCCGGTGTTTCAATACCAATGAAAACAAATCTAAAGTCCAGATCCTTCATCATTTGTAATAGATTCTCATCATCTGCCAGATTAATAGAAGATTCCGTCGAAAAAAAATACGGAAATTTATTTTTTTCAGACCATTCTCTGATAACAGGCAAGACTTTTTTCACATTCTTTTTGTTTCCAATAAAATTGTCATCAACAAAATCAACATGCCCTCTATAACCGAGATCAAAGAGAGTTTGTAGCTCTTTAATGACGTGCTCCGGAGTTTTCGTTCGCGATTTCCTGCCATAAAGTTCAATAATATCGCAGAACTCACAATTAAACGGACAGCCGCGAGAATATTGTATTCCAACATGGACGTAATCTTGAAATCGTATTAAATCAAACCTTGGTACGACCGCTTTCGTCATATCTGCCATCTCTGCCGACTTGTATTCACCGCTCCCGCAACTATTTTTTAAATCTTCTATGAATAAGGGAATAGTAATCTCACCCTCACCTTGTACAAGGTAATCCGCAGACTGATATAGATGTGGTTGTGAGGACGGATCCGGGCCACCAACAACAACAGGACAACCATATCGATGTACTTTATCGATGAGAGCGATCATACTTTGTTGCTGTGGGAGCATACCTCCAATACAGACAATATCCGCCCACTCAAAATGTTCAGATACCAGAGGCTCGACATTGGCATCAACCAATTTAAGCTCCCACTGCTGTGGCAACAATGCCGCTACAGTTAAGAGACCTAAGGGTGCTGCTGGATATTTTGCTCCGGCAATTTTACATACATCAACGTAATTCCAAAAACTTAATGCAGAAAATTCTGTCTGTACGATAAGACATTTTGTTCCTTTTTCCAATAAGTTTTTCATATGTTATCCTGACTATTTTTAGCTGAGACTTTTTAAAAATAATCTACATCAACATTTATGGTTCTAATTAATGGTTTTACTATTTAGCACAAGCAAGATAAAGTAGTGTATTCTTAGGCAGTTCTTTCTTCTGAGTTCTTAAGACTCTTTGTTCTTTACATATATCAGTTTAAATCGTCCTTTTGGACTTTCACGTTGTTCAATATCAAATTTTTTAATTGATTTAATCAATGGTGTTAACTTCTGGAATCCATAGTTTCTTGAATCAAAGTTTGGTTGTTTTTTCTGCAAAAGATTTCCAACATCGCCCAGAAAGGCCCAGCCATCATCATCTGCCAAATCAGATATGGTGGATGATATCAGTTTAATCACATTAGGCGTTATCTTATCGATATCGTCTTTTTGGGAAGACTGGTGCTCAGTCAATTCCGATTCACTCCCATCAGGCTGGTATTTAAGAATTTCAATATAGATGAATTTATCACAAGCAACGATAAACGGATCTGGTGTTTTCTTCTGACCAATTCCATATACCTTCATCCCGGCTTCGCGAAGTCTTGTCGCCAGACGTGTAAAATCACTGTCACTTGAAACCAGGCAAAAGCCATTGACTTTCTCTGAATATAAAATATCCATTGCGTCAATTATCATTGCCGAATCAGTGGCATTTTTTCCTGTCGTATATCCGTATTGTTGAATTGGTGTTATCGCATTTTCAAGAAGAATGCTTTTCCACTTTGATAGATGGGGTTTTGTCCAGTCTCCATAAATTCTTTTAATTGTAGGATTTCCATACTTGGCAATTTCTTCCATGAGCTCTTTTACATAAATGGAAGGAATATTGTCACCATCTATTAATACAGCAAGTTTTATTTCCATAGAATTATCAAGCATTCTTCCAGATACTTTACACCGACAAAAATTGAAATACACAAAAAGAAATTATTAAACATTAAAAACCTTGAAATTTAATCCTAAGAGTACATTTCTATTCAATAATTTCAAGAACCCCTCTTTTGCCGCCTTTACCTGAAACAGCACTAAGAATTGTCCTTATTGCTTTCGCGTTTTGTCCATGCTTTCCAATTACTTTACCGAAATCCCCGGCATTAACACGCAACTCGTAGATACAGACTGATTCACCTTTAATCTCGGTTATTTGCACCTCATCAGGATTGTCTACAATAGGCTTTATAAGATTCTCTAAGAATTGTATTATCATAATATCCTACCTGATTAAATTATCAATGCCTGTTGGCAAATTAATTATAAACATCTTTTAAATGATTGATTATGATTATCAGTAGCGACGCCCGCCGCCATGTCCTCGTCCTCTATTCCCTCCCCCACCTCGGTTGCCGCCGTCGCGGGGACGGGCCTCATTAACATTAAGCGTTTTTCCTTTAAGATCTGTTCCATTTAATCCTTCGATTGCAGATTGTGCTTCTGTTTTTGAAGGCATTTCCACGAATCCAAATCCTCTTGATTCGTTGCTATACCTATCTTTAATGATATTAACAGATGTAACCTGCCCGAAAGATTCAAATGCTCGCTTCAAATCGTCATCGTTAACTTCAGGCGCCAAATTTCCTGCATAGATATTCACTTTGATCTCCTTTTTTGATAATACTCTAAGAGTAGAATCCTTCTCTTGTTTATCTTTTTTCTTTTTATACTACTACGGCCTGCTTTCTGGCCTCTTGTTTCTGCTTTTTACCATGCTCCTTTCTCCCTTTTTGACCATTTCATGAGCTCTTTATTATAATTCGTGCACAATTCTTATTGTTTCTATTAATATCCTAAAATCTCTCCCACATAAAGTTTAGGTAAATTCTTTCAGCAATTGGGGATTATTGCATAATGTGTTAATTGACTCTGAACTCAACCTGTTTCCTGATTCAATATCAACAAGTTTCTTTGTTGTTTCTATCTTCGAATATGAGTTCATTTTATTCATTTGACTCTTTTGATTTTCCTGATCAGTAATTTAACTCAGTACCTTCCTGATTGCTCCAAGTATTGTCTCTCCGCAGGGTTCATTAATTCGCAATCTTGGAACTCCCGATTGATATAAGTAAGCGGCTTCACCTTTTGAGGAGAGCGTTACGACTTTTAGCTGCGGATGTTCCGCTAGCAGATGGCTGCAAATCTTTGGTTCGCCGTTCACTTCGAGCGGGGTCACGATAACTACATCTACCGATGTTTCTCTGGTAGCAAACAAAAGTTTGATCGGATCGATGACTTCGCCCACCATTTTCATGTCCGGCTGGCGCTCAATGATATTTCGGATTACATCAGATATCATCTTTGGACGGCTTGCCAACATAACTCTAATTTTGTGCATATTTTATATATCTTTTAAGATGTTTGACATTGAAGATTCATGTCACCTTGCAAGACAACTTTTTCTCACTGTTTTTGGATATAAAGGAATAATTGAGTGCATTGGTCTTTTGATAAACTTCTAGTCATTCTCAGCTATCTACTATATTTTTCACTTGGATTTCGCGGAAGCTTTTAAAAATGATTCCCGGAGTTCCCTCCAACTTATTTCCAGGACGGCTTTGATTTCGTGCCAATTTCCATTTTCTGCTTTCTCAAGCTGTCTGAGTATAACCTCAGTCCTCGCTTTTTTTACCTCTATTTTTACGATATGATGACGAAGTTCTGTTTTATGTTTACCACTGGCTTTATCAGCCCTTGAGCTCAATTTATCTATCACCCGTTCCCATTGTCGCAACTGTTCTGCTCTTCGATGCAGATAGGACTCCTTATGCATAAGATTTTCCATATTATTTTTAGTTTTGACTTTTTATTCCTCGAGAAGATTTTTCTATCTTACTATTTAAAAGAATAAGTTAGACAATTTTCAAGGGAATGCTATAGACACAATGGTTCAAATATGATCGGAGGGGGTACTATTAATTATACATATCCTCAAGGATTTAGGATACAAAAGTACTAGTACTATTTGAAAAATAAAGGCCGGTCTCACTTTCTATTCAGCAGTTTTCTCTCGCGTGCATATTGTACCGCTTCCAGGCGGTTATGTAATTGTAATTTATCGAGGATATTATGGATATGATTTTTTACCGTCTGTTCTTCAATGTACAATTGATGTGCAATTTCCTTATTGGATAAGCCGTCAGCAATTTTATTGATGACCTCGACTTCGCGCGGTGTAAGTTTTACAGAACTCTCCGAAGCCCTTTCTCCGGCGAGTTCTGCTACGCGTGAGAACAAAGAAGCGGCCATGCGTGGTGAACAGAACGACTCACCCCTTTGCACAGATCGTATACTCTCCACAAGGTATTCAAACGATGCTTCTTTTAGAACATATCCGGCGGCTCCGGCTTCGATACAAGACATGATCTCATCTGTTAAGTCAGGCATTCCAAGGATTATTACCTTAACAGAGGGTAAATCTTTGTGCAGCACCTGGGTCACATCGAGTCCATCTTTATCAGGCATACCTATGTCCACCAGCGCTACATCCGGAAGTAACTCTTTGATTTGATCCAGTGCCTGACTACCACTGGAAGCCATACCTACGACCGTAATATCTTCAATTTCTGTTAGCATGGAGGCCAGGCCTTCCCGGAGCAAACGGTTATCATCGGCAATAAAGGTGCGAATAGGTTTGTTCATACTTGTTACCTTATACCAAAGCGCTACTGCATGCACTGGCTAGTACTTAAAACTGACCTAAAACAATGTAAAGTGAAGTAAATCCGTTATTTAAATAGTTTGATAATTATACTAAATATCTTGATTTTATGGAAGAAATAAAAATTAAAACATAAAATCCAGAAAAAATATATGTTTTACCGACTAGCTTCCATTCAAAATATATGATATAAAAATAAGTCCAACCTCCTTATTCAAAATCTTCGTGATTATCCCCGAACCTTAATTTTTAATATTCAGTGGTATTTTCTTGAAGTCCTCTGATCATTAATCCATTTCAAGAATCTTACTTGGTAGATAATAATCTGAAACAGGAATATAACCTTGTCTTGTTCAGTTCCT
>WOR8_10009457_pt1 | contig 10867 bp, 8 predicted proteins | sample DeeMarSeWOR38_10_FD_19890 | JGI IMG/M metagenome (IMG submission 19890)
CCACCCCAGAAACGTCACGGTCAATATCCTTGAAACGGTGGATTATTTCGCCTGTTTCAATATCCCATAAAAGCAGGCTGTAGGTTTGGAATGGCTCGCTTGAGTACTCAACCTCGCCAGAACTAGCCATTACTGTATGACCGTCAGGATCAATGGCAATATCGACAATCGCTTCCATTTGCCCTTCAAAACGGTGGATTTCCTGGCCTGTTCTCATGTCCCAAAGGATTAACTCTCCAGGCTCTGTCAGAGATGTTCCCGAGAGACCTCCAGAGATTGCTGTGAGACTGTCTGGGCTAATTGCGACCGTCCGCACAGCGCCTGAGTGCCCCTCAAAACGGTGGATTTCCTTGCCAGTATTGACATCCCACAAGATAACAAGCCCATCATCACCACCAGAGAGCGCCATCAGGCCGTCTTGACTTAGAACAATATCATTAACCCCACTATGAGTCACCACCCCTGTCGGGTTATAGTTCCCCGGGGCATGACCGCTGAAACGACGGATCTCTGCCCCTGTTTCAATATCCCATAAAATGATTGTGCCATCAAAGAATCCAGTCAATGCAGATTTTCCATTTGGACCCTTCATGGTATTTGATAAGATTGCCACACTTAGCGGAGGCCCATCAACGTCTTTGAACAACTCTGCTACCTCAAACCTTTTCCGAGGACCAGGGGAATAAGCGGTTTCCTGTAAAATTCGCTGTGACTCCAATGGGGGCTGTTCAATATTATTGGCAGCTAGTGCTAGCATCAATGCGGAAGAGATATCTTTATCGTTCAACGCTTGCCGTGCGTTGGCAGCCAGGCTCAGACTGAAGGCTTCGGTTGCCTGGCGGGTTTCCCTGCGGGCGACCAACGCAAATCCGACCGAAATTGAAGTAGATAGTAACAACACAATTACCAACACTTGCAAGAATACACGAGAACGCCTCTTCAGTGATTTTTCCCGCTCTTGACGCTCATATTGCGCGTTCAAGCTGTCTTGGATGAACTGAACTTCCATTTCACTCAAATCGTTAGATTTTTCGATCAACCAACTTTCCGCTTTACTCAACGATAAACCACGCAACAAAGCATCTTTGTCTCGGCCGCTATCTTCCCACTGTTTAATTGCCGTCCGTAGTTGCTCCTGCCAAATGCGGAAGGAACGTTCAGCTTCCACCCAACTTCGTAGGCGTTCCCATTCTTGGATCAAAGCCTCGTGGATGATCTCGACTGTCTCGCGCCCTTCTTCATCTCTACCTGTTACCACCAACCGTTTGTTCGCCAGATGCTGGATTAAGCTCCAGCGCTTCTCCCCAAACTCGAACCTGTTTCCTAAACGACGGGTATCTTCCGTTCCCTGGCCAGGCTGCACCAGTTGTACAAAAATTCGTTGGGCATCTTCCCTCTGTTTCGTTTCCATTGCTTGGTACATATCTTCGGCATAACAGGCCAATGCCCCTCCAACCCGCCCGATCTTTTCATAGGCTGAATGAGTCAACCAGCCTTGATCTAGATGCTCCCAAAGCAAGGTTAAGGCAAATTCTAGTAGAGGTAGGCTCCCAGGCTCTTTGCCGACGTCATCCAGGATGCGAGTCACCAGTCCAGGCTCAAAAGCTGCCCCCTGTTTCTCAGCAGGATTAGCGATGGCTGCGCGTAGCTCATCTCGGTTCATTGGACCCAGTATGAGTGATCTTTCGTTCAAAGAGTCCGCTAAAGGCCGGTACGCCAACGCTTGACCCATGAAGTCTGCCCGCAGTGTGAGAATCAAGCTAAAGGGGGAATGATGTGAAGATTTCTCAGTTCCCAATGCACCCAAAAGCATACTCAGGAATCTGCGGCGGTTGTCTGCATCTGGGCAGAGCGTATAAAGTTCTTCAAATTGATCTATAAGCAATAGCAATCGGCTGGCGGATGGATGTTTTTCCAAGGCCTGTTGCAGGACATAAAACAGCATTATTTCGCCATCTTGTAATTCTTCGGAAAGTTCTTGTACTTTGTAGTGTTCTTTTTCTTTACTCGAGCCTGACTCTAAGTAGGGTTGCAAAGCTGCTGCCATTGTATGGAATGGCTGATTGCCCGGGCGAAGGTTGATGAGTAGCCAATCTCCTGCCTCACGCAATTGCGGAAAAAGCCCGGCAAAGACGACTGAAGATTTCCCAGACCCGGATGAACCGACAATCACCCCCATCGTTGAAGGCCCACTGATAGTTTTTATCAGATGTTTTGTGAACTTTTCGCGCCCGTGGAATAAGGATGCATTTTCTTCTCGAAAAGCTGCCAGACCCCGATAAGGACATTCACCTACGGTTCTGGGTTCCCGTCGCAAAATCAGATCAGCTGTTGGTGAACCGGGTAGTTGACCATCCAATAGCCGGGCATACATCTCCTGTGTCTGTTCCAATGGGGCAACACCCAGTTCTGTCTGTAACAACTCTCTAAACTGTTCGTAATGCAACAGGGCCTCGTTGCGCTGGCCATTGAGCGCCAAAGTCCATATGACTTGCTGGTGAGCATCTTCTCGATAAGGTTCGATGTCAACCTGGCGTCGGGCGAGTTGCAAGGCCTGTTCGTGATCACCTACCTTCTGGAAATGCTCAGTGAGGTCGTGCATTGCATTCAAGGCCAATCTTTGCAAAGATTCGCGTGTGATCAATGCCCATTCTTCGAAGAGAATCGCATCTCTAACGTAAAAGCCTGCCAGGAATTGTCCCCGATATAGTTCCGTTATAGCGTCTAACTCTGGTATATAAATAGCCGAGTTTTTTCCCCTTTGTGTTTCTTTTTTGTACACTACCTTTCGAAAAGCATCCACATCCAACCAGTAATCACCCTCTGGATTTAATTGAATTGTCTGTCTTGTGACCAACAGGTAAGGAAACTGTGCCTGATGGTCGCGAAGTATTTTACGTAGGTTAGCCAGCGCGCTGCGCAAATTTGTGCGAGCCGTTTGTTCATGAGTGTCAGACCATAATAAACCTGCCAAGACCTCACGGCGATGCGGACGGTCTGATTCTACAGCTAAATATGCCAGCAAAGCACGTGCTTTGTCGGATTCGAAGTTTGTAAGAGGCTCACCCTCCAATTTGGTCTGAAAGGTCCCTAGTAAAAAAATTTCAAGACGAGCCATACTTCTATTGTATATGATTTCTCCACGTTTTCTCCACGCTGAGCGACTATTCTTTGGACATCGAAACTAACCCTATTTCAGAACTGGAGGTTCAAAATGAAGAAAACACTTTCGATCAGTGTTGTAATTTGTCTGCTTCTGTTATCCGGATGCAACACGCCAACCACTCATACACCTGCAGCGACCGTAACCCCAATCCCGCCGACTGAAGAAGAACCGGTAGAGTCCACCGAAACGCCTCTTCCACCAACTGAAGCACCAGCAGCACCAACCTATTCAAATGTGGCATACATGGACGATGATAATCCAGAGCATATGCTAGACATCTATTTGCCCTCCTCTGACAACACAGGAGAATTCCCCACGCTGTTGATGCTTCACGGATCTATGAATGTTAAAGAGAATTTTGTGGAAGTAGGTGATTATTTTGCCGATCAAGGATATGCCATTGTTATCACCGAGTTTGAATACGGTGTTGAAAACCGAATCACTCTTCAAAACGCATTCTGTTCCCTAGCTTGGGTATATGCCAATGCAGATAAATATGATTTTGATCCGGAACGCATCTATCTCTTTGGTTTTTCACTTGGCGGCTTACTCTCTGCCTCGCTTGGCTCATTCAAAGATGCAAGTCAATATCAGGAAGGTTGCCCTAATCCCATTCCTGAAACTGACCAGTTGAGAGGTGTTATCACCTATGCAGGCATGTTCGTAACCAAAGAAGTTTGCCTGGCTCCACAAGGAGGTTGGTGTATGGCAGAAGCCGCCAGTATAAACAATATCCCTCTCATGGAAATGGCCAATATCTTTGAAACCTTGCGGGAAGTGCCGTCTTCAGATTGGAAGGACAGCAGTGAATTGAGTGAAGCTGCCAGGGATTTCGCTCGAGAGCTGCCTCTTTACTGGCTTGATGGAAGCGAGCCGAAATTCCTCATTATTCATGGCGATGCAGATGACGTAATGCCAATTGTCGAATCAGAGGCATTTGCTAGAGCAGTACAGTCTGCAGGTGGGGATGCAGAGTTCATCACCATTCCAGGCGCAGGCCATTTCTCACTAAATGTGGCAAGTCCAAGCTTTGTGAAGATAGCTGAAGAAATTGAAGCTTTTGTGTCAGAACAATAGTTGTTGGATCCTGTGTAACTACTAGTAATGGGTAATCAAGAATGCCATTCCAAGAAAGAATGGCATTCTTGATTAATTTGATTATCGAACTAAATCATGGACAGGGATTGATCAACAGATCTGATGGGAATTCCTTCGAATCTGAAGTCCCAAGGGGACTCGAACCGTTTCGTGTAAAAATAATTACTTCAAATTGAGATTTAGATCTGATAATTCCCCTAATTTCCTTTTATTTTCAAAGCGCAATACAGATAAAAACCGCTCAACATCTATTGGCGGTTTTCCAAAATGAGTTACCCCCCCACGGTGATTCGAACACATAAATTTATGTGTGACAGTTTTTATACTGAAATTGGATAGATTCGTAACTAAAAGTGAAATAATCTAAGTTTTTTGATAAGGTGCCCCCACGTGAATCTGTTCCGAACCCCACCCTTCCCTATTTCTAGGGGAAAATACGTTACAAAAGGATTACCTTTCCCAGAATCTTAGCCGGATGAGATGAAATCGTCAAGAAACGCGGGTGTTACCTTTCTCCTTTCCAGTTGTATTCTTAGAAGTAACTATTCTCAATGTACCTCTTAAGTGAATCTGGCAATGAACGCTTTTCTTCACCATCCCGATTACTTAAACCCCAATCCAGAATACAGTTTGCGATGGGTTCTCCATCCGAAACCCGTGTTATGCCGATATAAAAGGAGTTGCTCGCATTATCCAGCTCGAGTGAGAATGTGGTCATGTTCAACGTATCGCCCCAAACGGCAGGCATTTTATATTGGATGTGAACCCGGTTTATAGCCATTGCCAGTCCACGCGCTTTCAACTCTGATGGTGACCATCCCTGTGCCGCAAGTGCCTGCGTTGCTGCTTCTTCTGCATATGAGATATACACTGCGTTGTTAACCATTTCCAGCATATCCGCATCCTGCCAGGCTGGCTTTTGCTGAAATGTGAGCGCTGCTTTAGGTACAACTGGAACCTTGCGAAAGCGCTGCGAGGGGATTTCCTGCGGTTTATCCAATCGGAAGTTTTTAATGAGCTCCTCCGGCGGGGTTACTAGTCGTTGTGTCTCGACGTCTAAACATACAATCTTCTGGACTCCATGGGCGATCAAGGCCCCGTCCCTTTTGCGTTTTACTTCAAAGGCGCGCCTGCCCCGCACCCGCTTCCACTCGACCATCCAGATTGTGAAGTCGAATTCTTCCATGAAATGCAGAGATTCGAACAGGTGGATTTCGTTCTCACGGATAACCCAATACAGGCCAAGCTCGTCTGAAACCGTATATCCCAGGCCTAGTTTTTCGCCCCATTCGTAGGCGGTTTCGATGATGTACGCGCACAATGAGCAGGATCAAGCTGTCCATTAGCGTTTATCTCTGAGTAGCGTGCACAGTAGGTTTTTGTGAATATTTTGGACATAAACCTGATTTTCCTTTTTAAGCTAAAAACTTCAATACGATCTGATTAAATTCTTCAGCACATTCAACTTGCGGTACATGTCCACATTGATCAATTATATGAAGATTGCTATTCGTAAATAATTTTGAAGCAATATAGGCCTGTTCAACCGGGATGGCTTTGTCTTCTTTGCCCCAAATGATAGTTGTCGGCACAGTGATGCGCTGGACATTGTCTTTCATCTTTTTCGCATAATCGGTTTTCAGCCCCAGGAAATTCGCATGCGCACGCAAGGTTGCCAGGTACGCTTCCGATGATCCTGGCAGAGATGATCTCTCAAATGAAAAATCAATCAGTTCATCTGTGATCAATGTGTGATCATGAAACAGCATTTCGAAGAATTGAATTAGACCACTTCGGCTTGGTTTCATAAGTTGCTCACCTAAAAATGGTATGGCCAATGTCCGAAAGTGAAGTGCTAATTTTTTCCCAAAGCCAAATCCGCTGACCAATATCAACTTATCTATGCTTGCAGGATTCATCAGATACGTTTCAATAGCGACACCAGCTCCTATTGAATGCCCAATCAGGCATGAACTCTTTATGTTCTTCAGACTCATGAATTCTTGAACAAAACTTGCCAAATAAGGAATTGAATACGGTGCAGAAGGCTTCTCTGAAAGGCCACAACCAACAAAATCCAGGGCATACACACGATGTTTCTTTGAGAGTTCTGCCAGATTGAATTCCCAATTTTCAATACAACCGCCTAAACCATGAAGTAAAACAATTGGGGAACCCTCACTGCCTATCTGCCAGTAGTGAGCCTTGATATCGCCAACTTTGATATATAAATCCTTTGGAGGTTGTTCGGACATTTCAGTCAACTCTTCTTTCGGTGCGTTCTTTTATATAATCCACTACAGTGTTTATGACCACATCCCGTTCACAATCATTGAACATATCATGTTCAGTTTTTTCAAACCAAACTATTCTTTTCAGATCATTGCGGGTGGAAATTCCATTATAGAGAATTTCTGCGCCTTGCGGTGAATTGGAAGAATCATTCTTGCTGTGCAATATCAGAATGGGTGTATTGACTTCTGGAAAACGTTTCTCCGTTGCCTTCATGAAATCAAAAACATTGAGCCATGTTTCCGTAGGTACCCATTCATAACCATTTCCATAGGTGATAAACTCTGAATCTGCAAAAACGGGAGGCATATCCCATTTCTTTTTCAATTTTACAATGAGGGGGGCTAGAAAATGTAAAGAGCCTCCGGGACCAAACGGGGAAACCGACCTGGTTGAGGCTGCAGCCATGATGATGCTATCTATATTTTCTTTGTGATCGATGGCAAGGTTTAATGCTATCCAGCCACCCATACTATGACCAATGACAATAACCTTCTCAACTTCTGCTAATAGTTCAAGTAAGGCATTCTCACCATCAACCATCCATTCTCGCCAGTGTATTCCACGTAGAGCGTTGGGAGTTTCAGCACTGTGTCCTTTCAAATTGGGTATATGACAAGGCAACCCGAGGGCTTCTAATGGCGGTGAGATTCTCTGAAGACCTACTGGTTTTCCGGAAAAGCCGTGAATAATTAGAGCGCCAAACGGTTTGTTAGACATAATACTCCTCCTGACTTCTCAAGATATGCTAGTTTTCAACCCGCTTCAGTACGTAACTTTGGATTACATCCACTACTGCTTCCCGTTCAATATCCCGAAACATTTCATGTTCTGTTTTCTCAAACCAAACGATTTGCTTCTCATCCGCAGGGGTGGAGATACTCTCGTAGATGATGTTTGCGCTCTCCGGGGCGGCTGTGGAGTCATTATGGCTTTGAAGGATGAGCGTTGGTACTTTCACCTCGGGTAAGCGGGCTCGCGCCGCCACAGAGAATTCGAGCAACGAGATGATGGAGTCCATTGGAGCCCAGGGATAGCTGGTGTGGAATTTGACCCTTTCGGTGTCTACGTACGTGGGAGGCATGTCCCATTTCTTGAACAATCTCCTTGCAAGCGGTGTCAGGAAGTGCAACGGTCGGCCCGGAGCCAGGGGGTTATTTATTTGAACGGGAGCAGCTGCCAGGACGATGCTGTCGATGCGATGCGCGTTTTCAGCAGCCAACGTCAAGGCGATCAAACCTCCCAGGCTGTATCCGACGATGATCGCCTTCTCTGTCTCCTTCAACAAATCTTGCAAGGCCGCTTCAGCATCCGCCACCCAATCTCCCCAGGTGACCCCGCGCAGGGCTTCTGGCGATTCCGCACCGTGACCTCGCAGGAGGGGCATGCGAATTGGTAATCCAAAATCGGCAACAGCGGATTCAATGATTTGTATTGAATCTAATTTATCTGTAAAACCGTGAAGGAATAAAACGCCGATCGGCCTTTCGGGCATTGTACAACTCCTCTATGTCAACTTGTAGTATTTCATTAACAGCCATTCGAAAATATCGGGCGGCAAGAATTTTTTGAGTTCTTTGGTCAGTTTCTCAGAAGCAGGCCCGGTTATGTAGCGTAAGCGCGGAGATTTTGTCGTGATGATCCGCTCCAGTAAAAATCCAATTCGCTCCGGTGACGGGCCGTGCATTTCATCTGCTTCCATCACTCCTAGTGCCTTCGTAAACTTTGATTGATACACGCTGCCAAGTTCCGCTGCCTTTGCCTTGCGTCGATTGATCGTCAGGTCGGTGTTGAAATCTCCCGGCTCGATTAGCACAACTTTGATTCCATATGGTTGTACTTCGATGCGTAACGATTCCGTCAATCCCTCGAGAGCGAATTTGCTGGCGCTGTAAAAACCCTGGAATGGGATTCCAACCAGCCCGCCGATGGAACTGATATTGATGATATACCCGCCATTCTGTTGTCGCATACCTGGGAGCACCGCACGGCACACGCGCACAACCCCGAAGAAATTGGTTTCCAGTTGGGCCTTTGCTTCTTCCAACTCAGTATCTTCCACGGCTCCTGCCAACCCGTAGCCTGCGTTGTTGACGACGATATCGATTTGCCTTTCCTGATTCAAAATCCACTGTATGCCCTGCTCAACAGACTCATCAGATGTTACATCCATGGAAATCATGTGGAACGTACCTGATTGATCGGTAACGGTTGCAGGCTCATCAGGAAATTTAGAGGCGCTTCGGCTGGTGCCATACACGCGGTATCCCCGTTGGTGGAGATGCTCGGCGCAGGCTTTCCCGATACCAGACGAAGCTCCTGTAATCAAGACTACACGTTGTCGATTTATTTCCATAGGTAGCTCCTGATTAAAAATTTGAACCCAGGCTTAGTTGAATCTGATTTCATAGGCAGAAGTGTAATTAAAAATTAGGTTGATCTAGAAGTCCCTATCTGAATCATGCCGTCTTTAGCGTAATCGTATGAAGATATGCGTGTGGGCTTGACGCGGATAACCACTGGTTCAAAATGGACAGCCAGTTCAGTTGTCAGATGTTGTGCATGTTCCCTGGGCATGTATTTCTCGAAAATATCAACACGTTTATCTGCAACATTTTCGTAGTCAAGTTCTGCTGACCCATAGATGAGTACCCCTTTGGGATGAGGCCCTTCGACATCGACCAACACAGTAACATTCGGGTCACTTTTTATGTTTCTGACTTTATTGGTCATCTCCTGCGTGCCAAATAGAATCTCGCCGTTCTCATACCTGAACCAAAGGGCAGACAGATGGACTGTTCCATCGGGATTCAAGCTGCCTAACCGAGCGATTTGTGCTTCATGCAAGAAAGCTTCGAGTTCTTCGTCTGTCATCGGTGGACGTTGTGGGTAGATTTTCATTTTTCCTCCAAGAGATGGTTCCTGAAAATTTACATGGTTCGTTTCGAAAACATTAGATACGCATAAGCGCAATTCCTAGCTTTGAGAGATTCCACCAAGATGGGTTTATTTCGCATTCTGTGAACATCCGGCTAAAATCTATGTTTATTTTAGATGAATAAAGAGTTGGCTCACGAATGTTCCTGAATTGTGCTTGATAGACTGATTTTTGTGTATTTTCAAGCATCAGGTAATTGCCCACAAAGCCGATTCCGGACTGAATATCAGATATTTCATTTCCAGGAAACGCGCCAAATGGTGTTGTGCCCATGGTATAAGCCATGCCTGTGAAAAAATTGATGCAAATGGTGCCATATTTCAAATCAGCAATGGCGTTCTCGAAAGCATTTTTTACTCGAGAGTCTTGTAATGATTTTGGATGGACAATAAGCAATGCTATCAGGTTTCCCCAGAGTGTATTGTTAGCGAACTCAACAGCGCGCTCGATGAAATCCGGAACACTGTCCGCATTGATTGCCGTTTCGCTAAGCTGGCTGTAAAATGATTCCACTCTGAAGCAAATATCTTCTCGATTTTCCGGATCAAGATTGGTAACCAGTGTCCAGGGGAGATGACCGGGGACTGATTTTCCCCGGAGTTGCGCATCGGGGTGAGCGTTGAGTATGGACTTGTGACGTTGCTCTGCCCCCGGATAGTATGCTTCGCGAGTGGGTATTTTGTCGAAAGCATCCCCAATTGCTTCTACCAGCCGATCCCGATACCCCCATTCTTTGTGCTGAATTACCATACGGGGAGTCAGACAGTTACACCCGGCATTGTAAGCCAGCCATGAAGCAATGCGCGCTGCTTGTAATTGTATGTCTTCGTCGCTCCATTCTCCTGGCACAACAATAACAGGAGTGATGTTTCCCAATTCCCCTGTCATTGATTTTTCCAGCAAAGGCTTTCCGTTCTTCTTTCGTTTTGCAGCTTCGGGGCCAGTACCAAACAAAATGGCATCGAAAGTTTTATCTGATCCGGTGATATGAATTTCATCGACTGTTGAATGATTACATAGGTATGCACCTACATCTGCCCCACCATAGATAACCTTCAGGAAACCACCTTCTACCAAAGTGGCAAAGCCTTCTTCAAGTAACGGCCCTAAATAATCATTCACAGGGTTCATCTTTAGAATCACAACCTTTTTTTCAACAAAGAGCTTATGTAGCAAATCTCCAAATGGAAGCAATCCTAAATTTCCTGCTCCCAAGACAGTTACGATTTTTCCTGTGTTATGACTTTTACGGTAGCTTTTTGCCTGGTTTCTCTCTACGTCATCTTTGGTGATACCCGGTTGCATCCATACTTCACCACTTACACCCTGGTAAAAAATCTGGTCTTTAAGAGATTGAGGAAAGACAGGTACAA
>WOR8_10009615_pt1 | contig 10867 bp, 9 predicted proteins | sample DeeMarSeWOR38_10_FD_19890 | JGI IMG/M metagenome (IMG submission 19890)
GACCACGTTAATCGGGGACAGTCTAGCAATGATGTCATCCCCACTGCCATTCATGTGGCCGTGGCCGAAAGCATCAAGGGTGGCCTGCTACCAGTGCTGATGGCCTGTCAGAAGGAGCTCGCGGCCAAGAGTGGGCATTTTGACCACATCGTCAAAATTGGGCGCACCCATCTTCAGGATGCCACGCCGGTACGTCTGGGACAGGAGTTCAGTGGTTACGCCCGTCAAATTGAGCTGGCTCAAGCACGTATTGAACATGCCCTGGCCGGTCTGATGGAATTGGCCCTGGGGGGTACAGCAACTGGGACAGGGCTCAATGCCGTGGTTGGCTTTGCCCCGAAAGTCATAGCCCAGTTGGCGGAGGAAACGAATCTTCCCCTGGAGGAGACCAAAAACCATTTTGCCGCCCAGGGGGGCCAAGACGCGCTGGTTGCTGCCAGCGGCTCTCTCAGAGCTTTGGCGGTGGCACTCACAAAAATAGGCAATGACCTGCGCTGGTTAGCTTCTGGGCCACGATGTGGGTTAGGAGAACTTCATCTTCCTCCGGTGCAACCAGGCTCCTCAATCATGCCCGGCAAGGTTAATCCGGTCATCATTGAATCTCTTCTCCAAGTGGCAGTGCAGGTCATGGCCAATGACTGGGCTGTGGCTATTGGTGGGCAGGCAGGAAACCTGGAACTCAACGTCATGCTGCCGGTGATGGCGTACAATCTACTGCAATCTGTGGAGTTGCTCACAACCGGGATTAGTAACTTCACGGAGAAATGTCTGCAAGGACTTGACGCCGATGAACAACGGTGCCGGGAGTTGGTGGAAAAAAGTCTGGCACTCTGTACTCCACTGGCCCCTGAAATAGGCTATGATAGAGCAGCCCACATAGCGCACCTGGCCTACGAGAGTGGCAGAACAGTGCAAGAAGTGGCGCTGGAATTAGAGGTTCTCCCGAAGGAAAAACTCCTAAAAATACTAAATGCTGAAGAGATGACTCGACCTGGTGTTCCAGGTGGTAGAGGGAGTAAACAGTAGGCAGTGAGCAGCGAGCAGCAAGCACTCGGCAAGAGGGAAACGGACAGGAGTGAACGACGCGGTGACACGGCGACGTGGCGACGCGGCGAAGAATGACAAGTGTGAAATGATAAATGAGCATTGCTCTATGCCAGATGACCAATGTTTTTGTGCTTAAGGATGATGTCTGATATAGTGCCTGCGTAACCCCACAATGTATGGAGCCGATGGCAAAAATCATTCAGTTTGGCAACGGTCGCAAGGGTGACGACAACCTTATTTGTCGTAAACCTCTGGAGTTTCGCCGCGGCGACTGGCGCCAAGGGCAGATATTGCAGTGCCTCCGGATCGAGGCGGAGAAATACCAGAGCCATCGGCATCAGGCCATTACCAACGGCCACAGCCATCTCAGCTTTGTCCCCGAACACTTCAGTTTGGTTGGTGGCTGCGATTACACGGTGATGGGACTTTATCGGTGGAGGGAAAGTGAGGAGCGAGCCAGGGAGTTTTACCAGCTGGCAGGTCTCATGGAATGTGTGGTCAATAGCTCCTCGCCGCTGTTGCGTACCGACTTGTTGCACAGATTCTACAAGACCATAATGGATTTGCGGCGCAGTCTCAATTTCTCCTGGAAAGGGGACTCCAGCCAATTCCTCTTGCCCTTACATCCGAACTTTTATCGCCGTAGTGATTTTTTTGCTCGAATCCAGCAAGCTGACACACTGAAGGTTCTCTATGAAAAAGTGGAACATGAGACCAGGGTGCAGTTTGATCTGCTAGCCGCCGAATATGTCTTCTATCTACCCCAGAGAATGGTTGACGAACCAGCTTAAGCATATTATCCCTCAACTTGAGTTCTAGCCACCAGAAGACTGTTGTTATCTCCTAAGAAAAGTAATTGACAAAAGACCATAATTAGATAGAATTAACGGCAAGTTATCCCAAATACGTCTTCTGCTACCGTGGTGCAACTTCCCTGCTTTGTAGAGTTGTGGATAGGGGGAGTTGGAGATGAGAGGAGTGCGAGAATGCCAACTTGGCCCTATCGGTTTCAGCTGAGCCTGCAAGATCGATTGCGGCGATCTGTGTACGAGGTCCTAAGAGACCAGATGGATCTGTACCTGATACAGTATGCTCTCATCGATTCATACTGGAACTTCTGCGATGCTCTAGAACCTTACCCATTCGTGCCGAAACGAGAGCTCAAACCCCGGGCTCGGGTTGTGGAGAAAGAGTACATTTATCACAATCACTTTCTTGTAATGTTTTGCGAAGGAACCATTCCGGGTTGGTATAAAAAATATATCCGCTTTTTCGATTCCAATAAGGTTACCAAAGAAGGAGTCGCTGAGCTGGCCCACGTTCAACTGCACAAAAAGTATACCAAGAACTTGCGGTACTTCGAAAACCCTGGTTTTGAGAACCTGGTGCTGGACCTACTGCCGGTAGACTACGCCCTGTTGATTCAGAAAGATCCCACCATCAGGACCAGAACCCGCTATGCCATGACTCACTTCCATGTGAAGATTGATTGGCCCATTGACAACGCGACCGAAGAGATGGCTCAGCAGCTGCGTTACATTGCCAAAGATCTTTACGAGATAGACGAGAAGTACGCTGAAAGTCTGAACAACAAGCTTTTTGAGAATTACGGCTTTCACTTTGCAGTGGGAGGTCGTCGCACCGCTGCGGTGGTGGCGGCGCAGTTTCTCAAGAAAATGGAATTCATCTCCACAGTCTACGTTGCCAGTTCCGAATCACGCACGCTTACGCGTCTCAGTGAGCGTGGAGTAAGCAGGTACGTATTGATCAAGCTGCCCACCGATGAAATCTCCCGTTTGTCCTCGGAAAACCGTATGAAGTTTGACAATTTCGTGGAACGCTTTCTTATAGACGTTCAGGATGACTTTGGGGTGGGAGTGTTTCAAGTGGTCTATCGCAACACCATCCATTCAAAGCCGCCCGAAGATGGCAAGTTGAGGGAACTGAGGCCAGATTTCCAGTGGCTGACCGTGAGCGATCAACTGCTGGTTCCTCTTCCCGGTCATAACGACATTTACCCCGTACCCTACAGCACCATCTACACCCCCGACTTTGCAGATTTAGAGCTGGTCTAACCCTTCACCCTCCCTATGTATTTCTACAAGCTGCAGATAGCAAAGGCCAATATCTGCCTGTACTGATCCCAGAGACATAGGGCAAGTTTAAATCCGAAATCCGAATATCGAGACCGCTGCCCCACCCTTTGGGCGGGGCACCGGTTTCAAATGACCGAAACACTGGACAAGTTTTGTTGGCTAGTTACGTTTTGAACATTTGAAAATTCGGATTTTAGATTTGTTTCGTGCTTCGTGCTTCGGATTTCGAATTTGAGTAGGGCGCTCTACCACTGTGCTCTCTATACCTCTGAGGTAAATCTTCACTTTGGCCTTCAACCTCACCCCTTATCCCCTTCAAGCACCACTGGCAGAGGGGTATCCAGGTAGATTCCCTTCGGACTGACCCTGGCGCCATAAACAATAATATTCACGCCAGCCTTATGTGCTCGGTAGAGCGCCTGAGCATAGGCGGAATCAATATGAGCAGCCGGGGAAAAACGTTGGGCATCCTCTCTCTGAACCACGTAGAACATAGTGGCCCGATGACCTTGGTCAATAGCATCCATAAGTGTCTGCAGATGCTTGCGTCCCCTGGTAGTGGGGGCATCAGGAAACAGTGCCGTACCATCTTCCACGAGAGTTACGTTCTTGACTTCCAGAAAGAGGGACACCCCACCATGAACCAGGCAGAAGTCAATCCGACTGTGCCCCAATTCCACCTCCCTCAAGAGTTTGTCGAAGGGATCCAACTCGGGGATCGCCCCGGCACTGGCTGCCTCAGCCACCAGCCGGTTGGCGGTGAGGGTGTTGATCCCCACCCAGGTTGAAGGAAGGTGAATCAACTCCCAGGTGTAGCGGGTTTTGCGCTTGGGATTGTCTGCCCGTGACAGCAAAACCTCCATGTCAGGAACGTTACAGCCCTTCATACTGCCCGAGTTGGGACAATGAGCCGTGACCAACTTGCCGTTTTCGAGACGGACCTCGGCGAGAAAGCGTTGATAGCGACGAACCAAAAAACCGCTCACTAAAGGTGACGAAAAGCGCACTGCAATTCTCCCAGTGGAAACTGTTCAGCCACCTCACTCATGACGGGTGGATGAACTGAGCGCCATCAAATTGATTGACTACTCCCCACTTTCTATATTACTTAGAAGTGTCTGCTGCAAGAATTTTCCATAACTTGATTTACGACATCTTGCTAGCAGCAGGCAAGCGGTCCTTTGACTCTGTGAGAGATCAAAATCAATGGCGAATTCCCCGAGGACCAAGAGGAACCGCTTCATCACTCCTTTCAACCTACCGATCCTCAGCTTTGCGGGTCTGATTCTGGTTGGTACCTTAGTCTTAATGCTGCCATTTGCTGCCAACGGACCGAGGCTCGCCCCGGTAGATGCCCTGTTTACTGCGGCCTCGGCAACGTGTGTTACCGGTCTGGTGGTGGTTGATACTGGTAGTCGGCTGAGCCTCTTCGGCCAGTGGGTCGTACTGGTACTCATTCAGTGTGGCGGCCTGGGCCTAATGACTTTTTCCACTGTGCTCATCCTGCTCATGACAGGCAGGTTCTCGGTTCTACAGCGCAGTGTCCTCCAGGACACCTTCACCCACAGTCCGGACACCGAGCTCCCTTCCCTGGTTCTCCACGTCGTGATTTTCACCCTGGTGCTGGAGGCAGCGGGGACTGCGTTGCTTTTCCTTCGCTTTGTAGGCATGTACGGCCCGGGCAGGGCTCTTTACTTCGCCCTTTTTCATGCGATAAGCGCTTTTTGTAATGCCGGCTTTTGTCTGTATTCTAAAAATTTAATGGATTTCAGCAGTGATCCGTTGGTGAGCCTGACTGTGGCTTTGCTGATTATCTGCGGTGGTATTGGATTCCTGGTGATGCTGGAGCTGAAAAGAGTAGCGTTCAGATCCCAACAAACAGGCCGGGCCCGGCGGATTTCAGTTCACTCCAAACTAGTGCTGACCCTCACAGTTTTCCTGTTGATAGCCGGCACCCTGGGATTTCTGCTCTATGAGTGGAATCATTCCATGGCAGGGCTTTCTTTGCCGGCGAAGTTGTTGGCTGCCTTCTTTCAATCAGTGACCGCCAGAACTGCGGGATTCAATACCTTGGATTTTGGCAAGATGGCAAATGTCACCTTGCTTTTAACCATCCTGCTCATGTTCATTGGAGCCGCTTCAGGATCCACGGGTGGCGGCATCAAAGTCAACACTTTGGGGGTTCTTTTTGCCCTCAGTCGGTCACGGCTTCGGGGTGAGGAAGCGACGAGTATTTTCCGCCGTACTTTAACAGCTGAAACAGTTGGACGAGCCATCTCCGTTTTCGTTGTGGCCGTAATAGTTATCTATGCTGCCACCATGGCTCTAACCGTAAGTGAATTGGGGACAACTGTCCACGAAGAGAGCAGGGGACTCTTCCTTGAACTGCTCTTCGAGGTGGTCTCTGCTTTTGGCACTGTGGGGCTCAGTGTGGGGATCACCTCACATCTGAGCACTTTGGGCAAGTTGATCCTGGTTGTGGTGATGTTTGTCGGAAGGCTGGGGCCGCTCTCCATAGCTGTGGCCTTGAGTGGAAGGGAGCCCCGGTCCAAGATCCACTATGCAGAGGAGAATGTCATGATTGGTTGAGTCCAGTGCTAGCCCTAGCCCGGATATTTCATGAATTACTTGCTGCGACCGCGAAACTGGGAACCCGCTTGCGGGACTGAGCGGAGCGCAGCGAGCGCGAATAATATGGCCGCCCGCGGTTGCCAAGTTGCACTGCCATTTTCGTGGCCTCGCGACAGCAATTCATGAAATATCCGCGCTAGTATTTCACCAAGAATCTGTTGTGGCTGCGGATATGACTACACCGTTTCGTGAAATATTCGGGCTAAAAGCCGCTAACCACGTACCGCTTTACCAGAAGTTTTCTAAAGGATGGATCATGGGACAATTTGCAGTTATTGGCATGGGCAATTTCGGCTACTACCTCGGAAGCTATCTCTATGAAAAAGGCCATGAGGTCATCGCCTTGGATATCAGTAAGAGCCAAGTGCAAAAGATCAAGGATGTTGTCAGCCAAGCCGTTGTGGCTGACGCTACTGATCGGGAAGCACTGGAATCCCTGGGTATTAGTCAAGTGGATGCGGCGGTGGTCTGCATTGGGACGAGAATGCAAGCGAGTATCCTGGCTACTCTGCACTTGAAAGAGCTGGGAATAAAGAATATTCTCGCCAAGGCGACCAGTGAAGAACACGGAAGAATTCTCAGGAAAGTTGGGGCCAGCGAGATTGTCTTCCCAGAGAAAGATCTGGCCATAGGGGTTGCGAGTAAATTGGACAATCCAAATATGTTGGACTACCTACCTTTTATCGAGGGCTTCAGCATCATGGAACTGGCACCTCCCAAAGACTTTGTGGGTAAAAAATTGAAAGAACTGGATCTGATTAACCGGTTTGGCATTCAAGTATTAGCGATCAGGGAGATCCTGCCAGAGGGATTGATTCTCATACCTGGAGCTGACTTCCAGATAAAAGACAGCGATACGCTCATTGTTTTGGGCCCCGATGAGCCTCTGGAGAAGATGAAGGAGACCTAGCCCGGATATTTCATGAATAACTTACTGCGACCGCGGATATGGACGTCATTCCTGGCGTCCTCGAGTGTCGGCCCCTGCGACGTACCGTTCAGGTACGCCTCGGAACCAACACCCTGCGGTTGCCAGGTGGCACGCCCATTTTCGTGGTCTCGTGGCAGCAATTCATGAAATATCCGGGCTAGGAGACTCATCTGGCTCCCGCCTGAACAAGAATTACTTGACCAGTGTGGAGCAGATCGGAATGCATGCCGTTGAGGGTCTTGATTTCAGTCACGGTGGTGTTGAAGCGTTGGGCGATCAGCCAGAGCGAGTCGCCTCGTTTCACCTGGTAGTTAACAGTAGATCCTACCCGGTGTGAAGGGGTGCTCTTAGCCATTACTATGTGGCCGCGGAGGGGAATCTTCAAGCGCTGACCCGTCCGGATCCGACTAGCACTGCGCAGGTGATTGGCGTGCACTATGCGTCGCACTGACACTCGGTACTTCAAGGCGATTTCCGAGAGGGTCTCGCCAAAACGCACCCTGTGGATCACGTAAGCGCGTTTGGGGGGTTTCCAGTTGGGAATCTCCTCCAACTTGGCAACAAATGTCGTGCTGGTGTCTGCCGGCAGCTTCAGGGTAAAGGGGTAATTTGGGGTGGCTTTATATCGCAAGGAGGGATTTAGCTCCTCCAGGGTTTTCGCCGGTACATTCAGGATCCGGGCGATATCTTTCAGGCGCATCTGTCGGTTGACCTGCACCTGTTCGCTCATCAATGGCTGGTCGAGCTCCAAGTCGTAAAAACCGTACTTCTGAGGATCTTTGATGATATGGAGTGCAGCAAGAAAGCGAGGCACATAACGGGCGGTCTCCAGTGGGAGCCGCGGGTAAAGGTCCCAGAAATCATCGAGATAATTCACATGCTGTTGCCGAATCACCCGCAGCACGTTACCCTCACCACAGTTGTAAGCTGCCAAGGCTGTAGTCCAATCGCCAAAAAGGCCGTGAAGAACCTTTAGGTAGGCAATGGCGGCCTGAGTAGACCGTTGAGGGTCCATGCGCTCATCCACCCAGCGGTCGCGGCGGAGATCATAGCGGTAGGCGGTGGAGGCGATGAATTGCCAGAGTCCGAGGGCTCTAGCCTTGGAGAGTGCCTTGGTTTTGAAACCGCTTTCGATAAGCGGAAGCCAGGAAAGATCTTCAGGAGTACCGGCTTTTCTCATTTGCTCCACAATGTAAGGTCTATACCTGCCTGAGAGTCTGTAGGATTGGGTGAAAAAGCTTCTCTCTGAGGTTTGAAAGCGCTTTATCTCTCTGCTCACATATTGGTTCATCGCCAGCGGCATTTCCCGGCTGTGGCCCCTTTGGGGGTGAGATCTGGAGGCATAGATCTCCAGAATCCGTTTAGAGATGAGGAGACGAAGGTCTTCCTTTTGCTGAGTGATCTCCAGATCATCCTCGTTTTGAATGCTGATAATGATCTGATAACTCTGATCGAGAGACTGAATCGCCCTGTCCGGTTCACCACTATTCCGGTACTCTAAGGCTTCCTGATAATAGTATAAAGCGTCGTCCACACGCTTCTGATCAGTGTAAAGTTCTTCTTCGGAGTCAAGCTCTGCCTGTGATTCACCGTTTGCGGAGCTTTCCTCCAGAGCCGGAGATGAAGCCAATACGTCCTCTTCCTCACTGGTTGCATCGGAAGGTGCTGCATCTGGCGGATCGGATTTCTCCTCACTGGTAGGCTCAGTAACCTGGGATGGCTTTTCAGGGTGGGAAGTATCACCCGTCCGGAGAAAAAAAGAAGACTGTGTACAAGAGACAGTGAACAGGAGAAGGCTGAGCAGAGCTAGAAAGAGACCACGTGCCATTGGATATAGGACCTCTTGATCGAGAGTTCTCGTTGGAGATTCTTGGCCGTAAAAAAGAATTAGCGACCACGAAATGCATGATTGATGCCAACGTTGTGATGATCTGTGAGAAACCGCTCCTGACGAAACAGCGGTCACCATACCAGAAATATTTTGAAAACTCTACAGAAAAGGGACTTCCGGGATGGTGATAACCATGCCGCTTACTTTCACCAAATGAACCTTTTGGACTCGGAACAAGGTTGTAGTGCGCCCCTGCCTATTGATGCTATTAAGGGTTAACTAATTGTCATCACAACATATTTATCTAAAGAGAGGTACTATTCTTAGGAGAAGTCTGATGTGGGAGTAGGAAAAATGGGACAAGGAGAGATAGCACGTTACATTTGCTTTCAGACCATGGTATATAAGGAGACCAAAAATTGACGCTAAGGGGTGTTACAGTGAATTGGCTGCTGAGAGTTATCCTCTTGTCCGCTCTGGCTTTGCTCATTGGTTGTACAACCAGCCAGAGCAAACAAGCCCGGACAGTAAAAAAATCAGGCTTCCTCGGCGATTATTCCATGCTTAGCCCGGGCGGCGAGGGAGATGCGCTGCTTTTTTATGAAAATCCTGAAGCTCATTGGCCTTCCTACAACAAGATTTTCTTGGCTCCAGTGGCCTACTATGGCGGACGTGACACTTATCCCAAAGGCTTTACCCGAGCTGATCTGCAGAAACTGGTGAACCGCTTCTACTACATCCTCCATAATGATCTGGCGGAAGACTATCAGATGGTGGACGAACCAGCCCCCCACACCCTGCGCATCCAAGTGGCTCTCACCAGTGTGGGGGAGTCTTCTCAGACGGCGGATTCTGTCTCGGTCGTGGCGCCAGTGATTGTTAATCCCATTAGGAATTTTGCGGGATCTGTGTCGGGCGAGACTATTTTTGCGGGGCAGGCGAGCATCGAGGCCAAGATTACCGATGGACTTACCGGGACATTACTCTATGCAGCCGTGGATCGGCGGGTGGGACAGAGGACCATGAGCGGTACGACGAGTCGAACGGCTGACGTTGAGGAGATTATGTGGTACTGGGGAGATCTTGCCAGATATAGACTTTGCACGCTGCGGGGAGGAGAGAAATGCATCAGGCCGGAGCAATGAGTGCAGAGAGCCCAAAATCCTACTTCCCAACGAACTCCCCATGCTCGAATTCACCTATCAATTCTCTACCGTCAGGATAGGTCATCTTCCCTTTTCCGTGGGGAACATCATTTTCCCATGCACCCACATATCTACGGCCGTCTGGGAAGGTCATGGTTCCTTGTCCGTGCCACTCGCCATTTTCCCATTGCCCCTGATATCTTGCACCGTCAGGGAAGGTCCAAGCCCCCAGCCCATGAGGCTTGTCATTTTTCCATTGTCCCTCATAGTGTCCGGCATAGGGGTTGCTCAGTGTGCCTTGTCCACTCCGCTTGCTGTCTTGCCATCGACCCTCATACCTTGCGCCTTCTGGATAGGCCATGGTGCCCAGTCCGTTCTTACAGTTACCCCTAACACAGCTTCCCCTCGTGCTGCACGCAGCAACAGAAAAAGAGATCACTAGAAGAAAGAAGGCCAATAGATACCTCTTCACCGGATACCTCTCTCCCCGGATATTTGGCGCTTTCTGCAGCTTCACGGTAAAGCTACCTATGGAGGTGGGGTAAGACACGCAAGGGTTCGGACGAGGCATTGCCATTCTGCTGCCGCTTGCCGATCTCACTTACGATATACTCGCCTGGCGGCCCGATTATCACCTGTTCTGATCTTATTAAGAGGGTAGGGACCTTCCTTAAGAATTCTTCTATCGTCTGTTTCATCCCTTACAATGACGTGCCATCTGGATTTCGCATAATCGTGGTTGGAGGTTACCAGATACCTATGGCTAGCCTCAGCCTTTATTGTAATATCCAAATTTTGTAAAGAGTCGTTGGTGAAAAATACTTGGTAATTATAAGCCTCCCCAAAGACCGTAGTCATGGACCTGCCGGAAAAAGACACGGTCAAATGATGATTACCGGGAAGAATCTCAAGCGTAACGTTGCCAAAGGTATCTTCTCCCTGGGGGCTTTTCTGACCATTTACAGAATTGATCTGTATGGTCTCCCCTTTACAGACAAGTTGCGCGGTTTCCTCACTGGGCAGTTGCGGGCCTTTGTATAACCTGTAGGTCTTCATGGATGGACCGCAGCTTGCCAGATAGACCACAGAGACAGCAGCTATAAGAACACTTACGAAAGGTGTGCTATTCTTGCATTTGGATCTTTGCATAGTATGTATTACTCCGGAGCGGGATTCAGCCTGTTTT
>WOR8_10008941_pt1 | contig 10866 bp, 12 predicted proteins | sample DeeMarSeWOR38_10_FD_19890 | JGI IMG/M metagenome (IMG submission 19890)
TGAACAGTACGTCGCAGGGTCCGATACCCGAGGACGCCCGGAAGGACGGTCATATCCGCGGTCGCAGCAGGCAATTCGTGAAATATCCGGGCTAGGTTTGTCTCTTTATGTTAGCTGCGAGTTGAGCAACCTGGGTACCCAAGTATACACACTCTTTCCCTTCCATGCAGGCGTCAGCATCTTCTGGTTCCAAGTAGGTTGAAAGATGCTGCTCACCGTGTTTTAGGTCCACAACCCAAGCCTTTTTCTCTTCGCTGTAATCCACATCGACGTCAATGCCGCATTCCCCAATATCTGGGTATATTGCTCTAATTTTTTCGCAAAGTTCATTTTTGTTGTGCATAATCTCCTCCTTCTGTTCGCAAAAGACTCTGAAAAATAATGGCAGGCACCACATTTCAACCGAGAGCCGTCTCAAGCTGATCCACTTCCGTTACCGTCCTCTGGCAAGATTGTTGCTCGCAGATATGAACAGTTGGGCGGTCCCCCTGAGACCCTAGTTCTTTGGTAAATGGAGCCAGAGCCGCAATCTTATCTCTTTGCCGATCGGCCGGCCGCAACAGCAAGACCTTATTGGGCACAAATTGCCTGTGGATGGCCTCAACTATTGATCTGGAACTCTTCCCGTTCTGGCCTTCCACAATTACAATTTCATGGCTCGGACCGATTACGAAATCAAGTGCGACCAGGAATTGAGTGTAAGCAGATGGGTAGGCTTTGATTCTTTTGGCGAAAGTTCCGGCTACCTGCTCTGCCTTTTTTCCCAGATCAACATCTCCGGTGATGCGGCTGAGACGGACCAGATTCAAGGTTGCCACCGAATTACTCGAGGGGATTGCCCCGTCGTAGATCTCTTTGCTCTGTTTGATAAGAACTTCATTATCTTTGCCACTGTAGAAGAATCCGTCATGGGTTTTATCCCAGAAAAGATCGATCATGCTTTGGTTGAGGTTGATGGCCTCTTCCAAATAACTGGTTTCGAAAGTCGCCTCATACAGCTCTATCAGTCCCCAGACAAAATTCGCATAATCATCCAAATAGCCAGGGTAGGCCACATCACCATCGCGGTAGCGCCGGAACAACCGGTGTCCATTCTTCTTCAAGGTATCCAAAATAAAACCGGCAGCACCCTGGGCTGCATCCACATAGGCCTGATCACCCAGGGCCTGATAGGCCTTGGCCATGGCGGCAATCATCAGTCCATTCCAGGAGGTGAGTATCTTGTCATCCTTGAGAGGGTGAACTCGTCTTTCCCTCGTCATAAAGAGACGTTCTCTTGCATCTTTAAAAAGCCTTTCCAGCTCGGCAATCTCCATATTCTCCCGGGTGGCGAAACTCTCCAAAGGAATACGAGTGTGGAGAATGCTGCGACCATCCTCAAAGTTTCCATGGGGACCGATGTCATAAAATCGGCAGAAAAGGTCACTCAAATCTTTTCCCAGGTGTTTTTTTATCTCCGTGGGAGTCCAAACATAAAAAAGTCCTTCCTCACCTTCACTGTCAGCATCCTCGGCAGTGTAAAACCCTCCCTCCGGAGCAGTCATGTCACGAAGAACGTAAGTAAGGATCTCAGCTGCCACTAATCCATGGCGGGCCTCACCCGTTGCCTGGTACGCCTCAGTGTAAGCCATAGTCAACATGGCCTGATCGTAAAGCATCTTCTCGAAATGCGGCACCAACCACCTTTCGTCAACTGAGTAGCGACAGAAACCGTAACCGATATGATCAAAGATGCCACCATACCGCATATTATCGAGTGTTTTCTCCACCATGCGTAAGGCATTGGCTTCGCCATTTCTTTTGTGCCACCGCAAGAGAAATGTAAGGTTGTGGGGGGTGGGGAATTTGGGGGCTGAACCGAAACCGCCCCATTTCGGGTCGAAAGCCTGTACTAGTTGGTCGTAGCCTTTTTGCAGTGTAGCTGGACCCAGCTCGGCCATTGTTCCGCTGGAAGGTCTCGGTTGAATGCCCTGGGTAATCTTCTCGCTTGCCTCGAGAAGGGGACCCCGGTCACTTGCCCAGGCATTGGCAATATGGCTAATCATGTCCATAAAACCTGGCATCCCCATCCTGCCGGTTTTGGGGAAATAGGTCCCGGCGTAAAACGGCTTGGCGTCAGGTGTCATAAAAACTGAAAGGGGCCATCCCCCTTTCAGAGTAATGGCCTGGCACACAGCCATATACACCATATCAACATCCGGCCGCTCTTCCCGGTCAACTTTAATGGCAACAAAGAACTCATTGAGCAAGCGGCCAACTTCTTCATCTTCAAAAGATTCGTGCGCCATGACATGGCACCAGTGACAGGTGGAATACCCTATTGACAGGAATATGGGCTTGTCCTCCCTTTTGGCCTTGTCAAATGCCTCTTCTCCCCAGGGATACCAGTCCACCGGGTTGTCGGCATGCTGCAGCAGGTAGTGACTCTTCTCCTTACTCAAACGATTCTTTCCACTTTTTAATCCTGACGGCTCAGTCTTCATAACATCTCCTCGTACTGACTGCGAATGGCTGCGATGTATAAACAATAAACACTCGTCAGTCAGTAGTCTATATAACGACACAAATTTCTCACCACTTAATTCTAGAATAGGTGCGAAGATTTGGAAGGTATAATTCAGAAAATGGGATAGAATTAAGGGAGATGGACCCAGAGCGAGTCACATCCCCCTTTTGGTGATAGGATAAAATGTTTTTTTTGGAGACAGAGGCTTGCTAGGGCCGGTCGCGGCTCGGCTGAGCTTGTCGAAGGCCGTAGCGGCCACGAGGGCATAATAAAATGTCATTTTGGGCGGGCGCAGAGACCCGCCCTACAGAAGAGTAAGATCAGGGGCCTAATTTATCGCCAATTTCACGCCCATACTCTTGGGCCATCTGTACCCCACCTCCCAGAGAGGCTGACTTCAAAAGGAGCGGACCTTTGGCCATGTCCATCTTGAAGACTTCTTTCATGGTATTGTAGATTCGATCCTGGGCCTCGGTGCTCCAGCCATGCGCGCCAATTCCGCCAGAAACAACATGGTTTTCATGGACTGCAGCATCTCACCGTGGTAGGTGGGGGAACCGAAGACATAGCCGTCATATCCTTCGAAGTCGGCCTCGCTCTTAATATCCTTCACTTCAACGATTACTGCCTCATTGCCGGAAAAGCGGATTCCTTCTGCAATGAGATCAGCAATATCTCTGGTCGAACTGGTCCTGGTGGCATACACCACGAGAACTTTTCCCATGTTCTCTTTCCTCCTATTGTTGTTTTTGTCGGATTAAACCTTCACGCTTTCGACGGCCCTCTTCCCCAGGTCAAAGCCCCTATCCATAGCATCGGGGTATTTGAGAATTGCTCCTTTCTCTTCAACCCTATCTATTAGGAGTCCTCCTTCGTAACTCATGTCCAGAGCATCAAAGAAGTATCTCACCGTCAATTCCACCCCAACAAAGAGGTTTTTTCCTTTCGTGGCCCCCACACAAATTAGGTACCCTTTGCCGCTGTCGTATTTTCGCCTCTGTTCTGGCGTCTTTTCCAGCAGCTTTTTGGACCACATGGCCTGGCTGCGGTCGATCAGAAGCTTCACCTGAGCTGTGACATTGTAAAAAAAGTTCGGGGAGGCCAGAAAGATTACATCCGCCTCCTGAAGTAGTGGATACACTGTATCCATGTCATCATGAACTGCGCACTCTCCCGTGTCATCACAGCTTCCACACTCAATACAGCCGCTCATCTTCAACTTCCGTGCATAGATCGACTCAACCTCAGCGCCTGCCGCCTGCGCTCCTTCCAGGATCTGGTCCAGAAGTAGATCCGTGTTGCCGCCCTTGCGCGGACTTCCGTAGATACCAAGAACTTTAATAGTCACCTTTGGTCTCTTTCGTTATTCCGTTTTTGATATTCGGATTTTGAGACTCGCTCGCGCGTCAAGATCCAAGTCTCGGATCACTTCCTGTGTCGCCACAGTCGGGTATGTAACAGGTAACGTTGACGAACTCGCACTTCTCGTTGCAAGCTGGACACGTTTCGGGTGGTGCATCTACCTCCACTGTGTACCCGCATTTTGTACACTTCCAAGAATTCTGCATATCCTCATCCCTCCTTTTTCTGTTGTCTATGCCGCTTCAAGCAATCCTTTGGTCTTTTCCGCAACTTGCAGACCAAGATCGAAGCACTGTTTCAGTGCATCATCTCCGGGCACAAACTTGATTCGTAATCCTTCATCAATCAGGTCGATCTTCATCTCCTCGAGCATCCCTTTTACCTGGCCCACAGCTTCACCACTCCAGCCGTAGGAACCAAAGGCAGCGCCAACCAGATTCTTTGGTTTCAAACCTTTCAGATAAGTCAGTAAGTCGGCAACGGTTGGATACATATTGTTGTTTAAGGTGGGAGAACCCACAACCAATGCCCCGGCCTCGAGAATTTCAGTGGCCACATTACTTCGATGGTTCGACTTGAGCGGCATCAGTTTCGGCTGAGCACCGCCTCTCATCAATCCTTCTGCGATAGCTTCCGCCATTTTTGCGGTGCTAAACCACATGGTGTCGAAGACAACTACTGCTTTGTTCGTGGGCTTCTGCTCGGCCCATTTGGCATACCAGCCAATAATTTTGTCGAGATCCTGGCGCCAAATAGGACCGTGATCACAGGCGATAATTTCTATTGGGAGATTAAGTTCGCCAACCTTTTTTATCAGTTTGGTTACGAGAGCAGACATGGGGAGCAAGATATTGGCGTAATACTTTGATCCTTCATACTCCAGCAGGGCTTCGTCTACCTCATCTGCAAATCTTTCGCTCGTTGCGAGGTGCATGCCAAAGGCATCCTGTGAAAAGAGCAACTTTTCTTCGGGTAGATAACTGAACATATTGTCGGGCCAGTGGAGCATGCGAGTCTCGAGGAAGGTCAAGCTCAAGTTGCCGAGACTGAGGCTCCCACCATCTTTGACCGCCACAATCTCTTGATCCAGGTGAAAGTGTTCCTTGAGTGCTTTGCTGCCCATGGAAGAGGCGAATACCTTTTCTGGCTGAACCACGTCTATAACCCCCAAAAGAGAGCCGGAGTGATCCATTTCCGCGTGATTGCAAACGACATAGTCGATTTGATTCGGCTCCACCACAGAACTAATTCGACCTAACAACTCTGATTGAAAAGGAGGCTTGACCGTGTCAATCAAGGTTATTTTGTCTGCCATTACCAAGAAGGCATTGTATGTGGTTCCCCGTTCCGTGAGATAACCATGGAAATCACGGATTCCCCAGTCAATTGCTCCAACCCAGTAGACATTATCGGTTACTTGAATCGCTTTGAACGCTTTGCTCATTTGCACCTCCATATTTTCAGATTGTAGATCGCAGATTCTTGCTTGTGAAATCCCAAAATCATCGCTGAAAGTTAAACAAATCCGCAACTCCTCAATCTCTAACTTCCACAGTGATTGAGGCTAATCTTATGATAACAAAGAGGACTATTCGTAAGCTACCACTCGAATCAGACCTATGGTCGCACCTTTATCATCAGTTGTGCAGGTATCGCTCACGGAGACTATATTATTAATATCATTCTCTTTTATGAATTGGTTTACCTGTTCATCCAAATCATAGAGCTCTTTCATTGTCTGGAATATTTTCAATTCTGTGGCGAATGTTTTAACCTTTACCATTCTTAACCTCCTCGATTCAATGAATCCGCCTTGTTGCCAATCAACCAGCAAGGCTAAACAAACGGCCAAGCGGGAGGGGCTCAACCCCTCCCCTACATTCAATTAGCCTACATAGTCCTCGTAAAGGCGGGGCCTTCGCCAATTTCTGCCTGTCTAGGCGAACTTTTCCAGAATCTTTTTCAGCTCCCCAATATCGGTACCCTGACCAACCAATGGGCCTCGTTGCAGAACAGAGAATTTTCTTTGGAAGCTGGTCCTTTTGTTACGGTAAATGATCCCGAGAGGGATCGTATCTCCCCATTCCACAGCCGTCTGCATCGCAGCCTGCCAATCGGTGGAATCGTATTCATCCGGCAAAGTATAACAACGTTTCTTGTACCAGGCGAAAGTGTTGACCTTGTTGAAGGAAACACACGGCTGCAAAACATCAATGAGGGCAAAGCCCTCATGGGCAATTGCTTCTTTAATGAGTCCAGCAAGGTGCTCAATCATTCCAGAAAAGCCGCGGGCCACAAAACTGGCCTGCATGGCTACGGCAACCGCAATGGGATTGAAAGACAACGAGGCCACTCCCTCAGGCTGCGCTTTTGTGACCATACCTTCTTCCGATGTGGGGCTCGCCTGGCCCTTGGTGAGACCGTAGATCTGGTTATTGTGCACAATCAATGTCAGATCTATGTTTCGCCGGATGGCAGCGAGAAAGTGGTTACCACCTTCACCATAGTTGCAGCCGTCACCGCTTTCGACAATGATTCGAAGGTCTGGATTTGCCAGTTTGGCTCCGGTGGCCACTGGCAGAGCTCGGCCGTGCAGTCCATTAAAGACATTGGCATTCAGGTAGTGGGGAGCTTTTGCCGCCTGTCCGATGCCAGATACCAGGAGGACCTCATGTGGCGCAAGTCCACTGTCTACCAACCCTTGCTTGACCGCCTCCAGGATGGAGAAATTACCGCAACCCGGACACCAAGCCGTTTCATATTGGCCATAATCTTCGACACTTACCATGTTCATCCCTCATTTCTCCTAAAGATGTGAGATGTGGGATATGAGATGTGAGATTCATGGAAAACAACCACTTCAAAATCTCACATCTCACATCTCACATCCTCGATGGGACTTTCATGCTCCTGTCCTCAACTCTTATGCCCCCCTAATTCGCGCACTATATATTCCGGCGTTATCGGTAGACCATCATAACGGAGCACCCTTCTGTGAACACCAAAACCAGTTTCCCGTCTGATCAACCGCGCCAGTTGTCCGTAGGCATTGCCCTCTACACAGACCACCTCGTCAGCACTTTCCAGGTCTCCCAAGAACTGATCTGGAACCAGGGGCCACACTTGAGAGAAATGCAAGATACCCACCCGCCTAGAGTCGTTTCGTAACTTTGCTGCCGCCTCCATAACCGAACCTTTGCTCGAACCCCAGGTAACCAGAAGCAAATCTGGACTCTCGTCACCCTGGAACTCAGGAGGAACGACTTCAGCCATAATCCCTTGCTCTTTCCTTAGTCGCTTTTCAACCATGAGGTTGCGCACTTCAAGATCTTCAGTAATATGGCCATCTACTAAATGCTCATCGCCGTCGGCCACCACGAGATGTTTGGTCATTCCCGGAAGAAGCCGAGGCGAAACACCGCTTGGAGTGATAGCATAGCGATTGTAGGGCAAGGATGAGGCTTCTGTTTCTATTCCCGGATCAATCGGTTCCAAATTGTCAATATCGAAGGGTGTTACAGCACGAGAAGAGTCTGCGAGAAACTGGTCGGTGAGGAGAAACACGGGGCTCTGAAATTTGGCCGCCACTTCAACACTCTTTCGGGCGAGCCAGAAGCACTCCTCCACCGTTCCGGGACTGAAGATGGCCCGGGGGAATTCCCCGTGACCAGCGTACAAAACGAGTTCCAAATCTGCCTGCTCCGTGCGAGTCGGGAGTCCGGTAGCCGGCCCCGGCCTCTGTGCCACCACAATCAAAACCGGCGTCTCCGTCATTCCGGCAAGGCTAACCCCTTCAGTCATGAGGGCAAAACCTCCACCAGAGGTGGGCACAATGCACGGCACACCGGCGAAGGAGGCTCCAATGGCCATATTAATGGCAGCAATCTCATCCTCGGCCTGTTCCACCAGCAGACCCATGCGGCCGGCCTGAGCTGCCAGATTGAGCGCGATGGATGTTCCTGGAGTCATGGGATAAAAGGAACAAAATTTTACCCCTGCAGCGATTGCTCCCATGGCGATGGCCTCATTGCCGTTCATCACCATGCGCTGAACTGGTTTAGCCACTGGGGGGAGTTTTTCGAAAGGAACAGATTGTTGACCGCACCAGTCAAGAGCGCTGGTCAATATCTGTCTGTTCTTTTCAGCCATCTCATGATCTTTTTTACCGAAAAAATCATCCAAGGTTCTGGCCACCACCGCTTGATCAAGGCCGAGCAGAACACTCACGACACCTAACGCCACCACATTGGCGAATCTTGTCTCTGCCAGCTGCTGGTACGGGACCTGGAGACAACCATCACTATCAGATCCATAAGCCTCATCAGCAACAACGAGCCCACCATCAGCAACTTCTCCTTCATGCAGAGTCACTGTTTCTGCATTCATGGCAATCAGAAGGTCCACCGACTCTCGGGGAGCGACGACTGCTTCCGTGCTGACCCGGATGGCAAAGGTGTTGTGACCACCTCGAATGCGTGACTGGTAGCTCTGGGTTACAAGGATAGAGTAGCCTGCGTGGACCAGGCTTTTGGCAAGGAGTTGCCCCAGAGTCACAAGCCCTTGTCCTGCCTCTCCACCAATGAGCAAGGTGACATCATTTTTCTCCATGCTCTCGCCCTTTCACCTTACCTCTGAGCTCAAAGCAGCAATCTCTCTATTCAAGAAGCCGATATGACCCATCTCCTCTTTGATGATTGCTTCAATTCGCTCTCTGCCTCCGGTTTGAGAGATCATCTCCTTCAGGCCCGTATAGAAAACAACGGAGTCCTTTTCCTGTCCGATGGCCATTCGTAAAATGTCCTCTGCTGACTCACTACCCGTCAAGGTATCGGCAGGAGCGACCCTCGCATCGAAGACATGCCCATCAGCCATTGCCCGCAAGTACATTGAGGTCTCGTGTTCAGGATCAAAAACCATTTGCTCACGCTCTTGATGAGCCAAATCCGCCCGCATGGTGGCAAAAACCCTTTCATGTCCATCTTCCCAGAGGGCGAGATCTTCAAGCAATTTGCTGACCGCTGCGTCCTTTACCAACTCAGCTGCTTTTCGGTAGAAACGGGCCCCATTGCGTTCAATCTGTTCCGCCATTTCCAAGATTTCGTCAGCATTGAACTCGAAACTCATATATAGCTCTCCTGTTATCGTCCCGCGGTACAAACTATCGTTATTGTGACGCGGTTAAAGATAATAATGGAGGTAACTCAATGCCAGAAAAAAAATCTCCTCTCCCCCGGGTAGGGGAGAGGGTTGGCCTCTTAAATCCAAGGTGGAGTGTATTCCCCGCCTTGCCTTTAGTCTGAGTGAGTTGAGTTACGCCTTCCACAAACCGTGTAGGTTGCAGTATTCCCTGGCTGTTACCTGATCAGCGTCCACGCAAAAAGTGGCTTCGGGTTCTTCTCCAGGTTTCAGGAACTGGCGATAGGTCTTGCCGCCAGCAATGACCTCAATCCACTCAATGTAATGCTTCTCCTCCATAGGATGGGCGACACTCCCCACCGCGACTTTGAAGCCATCAACAGTTTTCTCGATCACCGGCACATGTTTTTCTTTCGCCGCATCGACGGTGTTCTCAATAAAAAGTTTCATGGCCTCCCCGCAGCAGACGAGCTCTCCCCCGCCGCCATGCAAGACTTCTACGATGTTGCCGCACGCATCACACTTGTAAACCTCCAACTGCTCAGCCATTCCTAATCCTCCTTATGTCTATGGTTTCTCTGAATCTAACATGTCCAACCACGCCCTCTAGAAGCGGATTCTTTACTTCGCATCTCGCGATGTTTCGCTGTTCACAGCGAGCATCATCCTCAGCCAGTCATATATTTCCTGTATGTTTTTCGCCATGTACCAGCGGCCATTGTCGAATACACCGTAGTCTGTGCCAAGCATGGCTGACGACATCCGGGTCGAGTTGGCAAAAAACAACCACTGCTCCATCCATTTCTTTTCGATGGCTTCGTTAAAGATCGAATCATTCTGAGCCAGCCCCTTGGCCGCTCCTCTTTCCCAAGCCTTGAGGATCAACGCAGTGGCGGTCAAGGTCATCTCATTGGTGGTTTTAATGTTATTTTCAAATCGGGCCCAGTGCCCATCCACCCACTGTTGGCTGTGGCAGGTGAGACAAACTTTCTGCAGACTCTGCCGCCTCTTTTGTTGTTCGTTGTTATTGATCAAGTATGTGGAGGCGGGCTCCCCATTGAGATCAGTGGGAAGAGGAAGACCGGTTTTGTTCTTGATCACACTGGTGTCAGGAGATTTGGGGTGGGCGTGGGCATAAATCAGACCAAAAATCCTCCAGGGCAGGCGATTGTTCATCTGATGAGTCCTCTCCGCTACTACATCACCCTCTGGAGTGACAACCAGGCTGACATGGCAAGTGGCACAGGTAGGTGCAGTGAAGTCTTCGCCCACTGTCCAGGGAACTTCCTCGAAATTCCACTTATTGCCGATAGATGAATAGATATTCCCGTGTTTGCTGACCTGATATATCTTATATATGGGAACATCCGGGCCCTTATGGCACTGGGAACAGGTATGAGGTTTTCTGGCCATCTCAATGGAAAATCGATGCCAGGTATGACAGGAAGAACATGAGCCCTTGCTGCCATCGGGGTTTATGCGGCCAACACCTGCATTGGGCCAGCCACTCAAAACCGGAAACTCCATTTCCCCCATCTCGGTGTCGCGCTCATCAAATCCTTTCACTTCCACTTTGGTGCCATGGCACGAAAGGCAGGAATCCCCATTTGCCTCTGGGCTTGCAGCCTTAATACGTATGTGGCCGTCATCGATAAACTGCACCCCGTTGATCGTCTTCACCAGATCCTGGTAAACAGAGTTATTCAGCAGGTTCCCATACGCATGAGACATAAGATTTTGCCCATATTGCTTTTCTTCAACTGGATGGCAGGTGGCACAGTCTTCAGGGGTGACAACAATATGCACCTGATAGCCGTTGTGTTCGAAGGTGTCGCTGTGTTTTTCCGGGTTCAGGGTGTGAC
>WOR8_10006870_pt1 | contig 10862 bp, 9 predicted proteins | sample DeeMarSeWOR38_10_FD_19890 | JGI IMG/M metagenome (IMG submission 19890)
CGGATGAGGCCGCCCTCAGTGGTTTTGAGGTCTTGAGGAAAAATGTACGCCTGCCTCTGGTAGCGGACATCCATTTTGATCACAGACTTGCCGTTGGATCCCTCAGGGCCGGCGCTGACGCGGTGCGCATCAACCCGGGGAATATCGGGGCTTCCTGGAAAGTCAGGGAAATCGTGCAGGCTGCCAGGGACAGGGGAGCCCCTATTCGGATCGGCGTCAATGCCGGTTCCCTGGAAAAGGATCTTCTCAAGACCCACGGTCACCCAACACCGGAGGCGCTCGTATCAAGCGCCCTTCGTCACGTCCAGCTCCTGGAGGGGATGGGTTTTTTTGCGATCAAGATTTCGGTCAAGGCTTCTGATCCCATGGAAAATGTCCGGGCCTACCGTCTTCTGTCCGAGGAGGTGGATTACCCTCTCCATCTGGGTGTTACGGAGGCAGGAACTCCCCTGAGCGGGTCGGTGAGGACGGCTGCCGCTCTGGGTCTTCTTCTCGCGGATGGGATCGGGGACACGATAAGGGTATCCCTTTCAGGAGATCCCCTGCCCGAAGTGCACGCTGGACATGAACTTCTCAGGTCCTTCGGCCTCAGGACCGGAGCCAGGGTGGTGGCCTGTCCGACCTGTGCCAGGGCCGAGGTGGATGTGGCTCAATGGGCCGCCCGGATCGAGGAGAAGGTCAGGGATATCCGGATGCCCCTGCGTATCGCGGTCATGGGCTGTCCCGTTAACGGACCCGGGGAAGCCAGAGAGGCTGATGTGGGTATAGCCGGTGGTAAGGGGATGGCTGTTCTTTTTGTGAAGGGGAAGGTGAAGAAAAAGGTCAGCCCGGAAGAGGCCGTCGATGCTCTCATGGAAGAAGTCGAAAAACTCGTTCATGAGATAGTCGCGGGCTGACCTTTTTCAGTTCAGAGTGCAGTGTGTAGAGTGTAGAGGATGAAATTTAGGATTGAAAATTGAAGATTGAGAATAGGACTTGAAACACCTGTTGGCCCTTAATTCATAATGCTCAATGCGTAATTCTAAATCGAATTCCCTCTGGATTCCGGATTCTGAATTCGATATGCTCCATGCCCGATGGCACGCAACTCCTAACATCAAACATCAAACTTGGAAGGTTAATGTTTTTCAGGAGCCCCCATGCGATATTCAAAGTCCTTCCCCCCCACTCTCCGAGAGATCCCCGCCGACGCCGAGGTTGTAAGCCAGCAGCTCATGCTTCGGTCGGGCATGGTCCGCCGCATCGCGGCCGGGATATACGACATCCTCCCATTGGGTTTGCGCGTGATCCGCAAAGTAGAGAATATAATTCGGGAGGAGATGAACCGGGCCGGCGCCCATGAGCTTTTCATGCCCAGTATCCTGCCGGCCGAGCTCTGGCAGGAGACCGGGCGCTGGGATTTTTACGGGAAAGAGCTGCTGCGCATCCGCGACCGCCATGGACGGGATTTCTGTTACGGTCCGACCCATGAGGAGATTTTCACAGACCTGGTGCGGAGGGACATCCGCTCCTACAGGCAGCTTCCCCAGAACCTCTACCAGATCCAGACCAAGTTCAGGGATGAGGTGAGACCCCGTTTCGGTCTCATGAGGGGACGGGAGTTCTCCATGAAGGATGCCTACTCCTTTGACCGTGACAGGGCGTCAGCGGAAAAGAGCTACCAGGCGATGCGGGAAGCCTATACCGCAATTTTCAAAAGGTGCGGTCTTGAATTCCGGGCGGTTGAGGCTGATACGGGGAAGATCGGCGGCAGCCTCTCCCACGAATTCATGGTTCTGGCGGATACCGGAGAGGACAGCGTCGTCAGCTGCAACAGGTGCGATTACGCAGCCAACCTGGAAATGGCCGAGGTCAAAGAGGAAATAGCCGGATCCTTTGCTGACAGCGGCAAGGACCCTGAAAATGTGGATACTCCCGGCCAGAAAACGGTCGAAGAGGTCACAGCTTTTCTGGGTGTCTCACCCCGCGAACTGCTGAAAACCATCATTCTCGATGGAGAAAAAGGCGCCGTTGGGATCCTGGTCAGAGGTGACCATGAGGTCAATCCGGTAAAAGTTCGTCGTCTGGTGGACGACGAGACCCTGGAACTGGCCGAACCTGAAGTCGTGGTAAAAGTGACCGGATCGCCCGTTGGTTTCGCCGGGCCGCTGGGACTTTCCATCCCCCTGTATGCCGACAACGCCGTCTCCCATATGTCCGGTTTCGTTACCGGCGGGAACGCCATGGATCTGCACACGAAAGGTGTGGATCTATCCGATTTTACAGTCAAGGCCTTCGCCGATCTGCGCGAGGCGGAACCAGGAGACCCGTGCCCCAGGTGTGGTGGTACGCTGACCTTCCTTCGCGGTATCGAGGTGGGCCATATTTTCTACCTGGGCACCAAGTACAGCGAGGCCATGAAAGCCCATTACTTGGACGAAAACGGTGAGGAAAAAGTTATCGAGATGGGATGTTACGGTATCGGAGTGGGCCGGACAGCCGCAGCTGCCATCGAGCAGAACCATGATGAGAAGGGCATCATATGGCCTGTTCCCATCGCACCGTTCACTGTCGTCCTGCTCTCTCTGGACCCCGGCAAGGAGGAGATCCATGCCGTTGCCGCGAAGATCTACGAAGAACTGATCCAGTCCGGCGTGGAGGTTCTTATCGATGACAGGGAGGAACGCCCCGGCGTCAAATTTAACGACGCGGACCTCCTCGGCATACCCCTGCGGGTGACGGTGGGGGGCCGCGGTGTCAAAGAGGGGGTGGCTGAAATGAAGGAACGGGCCACCGGTAATGAGAGTAAGGTGCCGCTTGACAGGGTTGTCGAGGAAGTGAAAGCTTTTCTGGACTCTCATACTTGAGTGTAGAGTGTGGTGAGATACCAATTGTGAATTCCGAATTGAGAATTATGGATTCCAGTTTTGAGGTTTCGCCTCAATTCTCAATGTTCAATCCGTTATTTGCATCAACCTTTCACGCAACACTCTACACCCTGCACTCAACACTGTAGCAGCCGAACCGGCTGCTACTTGCCAATTCCCTCAAGTTGTGTTAGATATTCACTGATTTCTTTCTTAAGAGTTGTACAAGAAAGAGCGGGCATTGCCGCTCTTTTGTGTTTTCTGGACGACGAACGAAACAATGGATACACGCCGCATTACCGAGAGGGTCAGCGAGATCCTCCTACCTATTTTAAACCAGCTTGGCCTGGAACTGGTAGAGATAACCTTTCGTGTAGAAGGAGGCCGCTGGATCCTGCGGGTGACCATTGACCGTCCGGAAGGCGTGCAGGTGCAGCATTGTACGGCGGTGAGCCGGGAACTGAGCGTTCACCTGGATGTTGAAGACCTTATCCCGGTCAAATATTATCTCGAGGTTTCCTCCCCTGGACTTGACAGGCCACTCAAGGACGAGAGAGATTTTGAGCGCTTTGCGGGACGCCTGGTAAAGATCAAGACAAACCGTTCGGTGGCGGGAAGAAGGAAGATCAGCGGGACCATCGAGGGCATTGACGGCGGTGTCGTACGCATTCTCCTCGATGATGACACGAAGCTGGATGTGCCGGTGGAGGATATTTCATCGGCGAGGCTGGATTATAAATTCTAAAGCAGGAAACATCCGCCGTCGCCAAGGCTATTGCGGACAGGCAACGCAGGATACAGAACGCAGGAAAAAGGCGGTGAATGGTGAATGGAAGAGCCGGTCACCAATGACCAACGACCAATTACCAATTACCAATTACCAATCACAGGAGTAAGAGGAAAAATAACATGAACGGGAATCAGGAACTGCTGATGGTCTTCGCCCAGCTGGAAAGGGAAAAGGGGATCGATCAGGGCGCCCTGGTAGAGGCAATAGAGGCGGCACTGGTGACGGCTGCAAAAAAGGTCTACGGCTCCGGGACTGATATCTATGCGAATCTCAACAAGGAAACAGGGGCCATTGAGATCTATCAGCGTAAAGAGGTGACTCTGCAGGTGGAGGATGAGGCCATGCAGATCTCTCTCCTCGAGGCACGGCAGCTGGATCCGGAGGTCATGCCCGGGGATGAAGTTGAGTTAGAGATCGACGCCAATGATTTTGGACGCATCGCAGCCCAGACAGCAAAGCAGGTCATCGTCCAGAAGCTCCGCGAAGCGGAAAGGGAAATGGTCTACAACACCTATTCCAGCCGCGTCGGAGAGGTCATCAACGGGATCGTGCACGGTTTCAGCCGAGGATCGATCATCGTGGATCTGGGAAAAACGGAAGCCGAACTTCCCCCGAAAGAGCAGGTTCCAAGGGAGCGTTACAAACAGGGCGACCGGATCAAAGCTTACATCCTGGATGTCAAACAGAACGCCAAGGGACCGCAGGTTATCCTGTCTCGCACAGATATTGATTTTCTCATCAAGCTGTTCGAGCTCGAGGTGCCGGAGATCGCCGAGAACATCGTCGAGATCCGCAGCGCGGCCAGGGAACCCGGCGGACGTTCCAAGATCGCGGTGGTCAGCCACGATCCCAACGTTGATCCGGTAGGCGCCTGTGTAGGTGTCAAGGGGTCCCGGGTTCAGTCCGTGGTCAATGAGCTGAGGGGAGAGCGAATCGACATTATACCCTGGCTCCTGGATCCTGCGCTTTTCGTCAGTAACGCGCTGAGTCCGGCCCAGGTAACCCGTGTCATCATCAATGAGGCGGAAAAGTCCATGGAGGTCATCGCAGCAGATGAGGAACTGTCCCTTGCCATCGGCAAAAACGGACAGAACGTACGGCTTGCCGCCAGACTGACCGGGTGGAATATCACCATCAAGAGCGAATCCCAGGCCGAACAGGAAAAATCGACCGAAGCTGCATTAAAGGAGGATCAGGATAAGGACGAGGCCGGACAGGGCGTCATGGAGGGCCTGTCATTGAAGGTATCCGCAGCTCTTGCCGAGGCCGGGTTTGACACAGAGCAGTCCATAGCGGCCGCTTCGGATGAAGATCTTCTCCAGGTGCCGGGCCTGGGTCCGAAAACGGTCGAGAAACTCAGGGAAATGACAGCATCCATGGAAGGTGTTCCAGATGAGGCCGGGGAACAAACCGGTGAGGAATAAAGAGTGCCTGTGAGGTCCAGGCCGGTGAGGACATGCACCGGGTGCGGTGAGAGGAAGGAAAAAACAGAAATGGTGCGCATCGTTGCCGACCCGTCGGGTCATCTGGTGCCTGACTTGAGGGGCAACCTGCCCTCGAGAGGGGCCTATGTGTGCCCTGATGCGCGCTGTATCTCAAAGGCGTCGGCCGGGAGGCTCGGCGCTTCCCTCAAGGTCCGGGAAGGATCGGGGTTCGATCCCCACGGGCTGCAGGAGATCCTGGCGGACGGATATCACCGCCGGATAATCTCACTGCTGGGACAGGCAAAAAAGAGCGGAAAGTTCACTTCCGGAACTAATCTGGTGGAGGGGGAACTCAGGAGAGGATCTGGGGCCCAATGTCTGGCCATCATTGCCCGGGATGTGTCTGAGGATATAAAAGAGAAGATGCAAAGAAGTCTGGAATCCGCATCGGTGCCTTTCAGGGTCCTGCTTTACAAGGATGAGCTGGGAGACGCGCTGGGTCAAAGTCCGCGAAGCGTGGTGCTTATCAAGGACGCGGGCATAGCAAAGGCGATAGTAGAATCTCTGGATCGCTACATGCGGGTCTTGAATAAGGGAGGCTTGGATCAATGATGATGGTTCGGGTAGATGAGCTCGCCCAGGAGATAGGGATGAGTCCGGATGAGCTCTTCTCGCAGCTCAAATCCATGGGCTTTGATGTCGTTAATGTGACCAGCAGCGTGGAACGCAACCTCGTCGAGATGGTCAGCGATATGCTGACAACGGGAGTTCGCAGGGAAAGGGACGAGTCCAGCAGGAGAAGGATCGTTTCGGTCCGCAAGGGTGAATCGGAGCCTGAGGTCGCTGTACGCGTTGAAGAGGCCCCCGAAGAGCAGGAGGTCGAAGAACCTTCCGGGGAGGCTGCCGAAGTACCGGCACCACCGGTGGAAGTCCAGGAAGAGGCTCCCGAAGTTGAAGAAGCTGTGCAGGTGGAGGAGGAGATAAAGGAGCCTCCAACGACAGTTGATCAAGAAACGTTGAAAAAGAAGAAAAAGCAGATCCCACTTACCACCCTGGCCATCGAAAAGGATCTTGTGACTGTCGGTACCGAGATCCCCACCGCCAGGGTGATCCTCCAGGCCGAGCGTACCAAACCTGCCGGAACAAAGGCTGAAACTCCTTCAACTGCCGAGGAGACAGAAAAGAAGGCCAAGGGCAGGAAAAGTAAGATCATCGAGGACGAAAAACCGAAGAAGTCGGCTGCCAGGAAAGGCCGGAAATCAACGATCAAGGACATCCTCGAAGATGAGGAGGTTTTTGACGATCTGGGTGATGGCGACGAAACCGCGGTGGACGAGCCGACCCTCAAGGTGGTTGAAATAAAACACACTGCTTCACCTCAGCCTGTGAGGCGTAAGGAACAGCCCAGGCGGAGACTGAAAAAATCCAAAAGGAAGGAGGACAGTCCCGAGGAAGAAGCAGCGCAGGAAGCTGTCAAACCGGTACCCAAGAGCATCCGTATTACCTCCGGTCTTACAGTCAGCGACCTCGCGGGTATGACGGGTACCAAGGCTTCGGAGATCATCAAGATTCTTTTCCAGCTCGGTATGATGGCGACGATCAATCAGACACTGGACCCCGAAACCGCGGGTCTTGTGGTCAGCGAGCTTGGTTTCGAAGTCGAGGTCAAGGCCCACTCCATCGATGATCTGATAAAGGAGGAGCCCGACAGGCCCGAGAATATAGTCCCGCGCCCGCCGGTTGTAACTGTCATGGGGCACGTCGACCACGGCAAGACTTCCCTTCTGGATGCCGTGAGGGAGACGGACGTCGTATCCGGTGAGGCTGGAGGCATCACTCAGCACATCGGCGCACATCTGGTGCATCACAAAAAAGGCAGTCTCGCATTCCTCGATACGCCCGGCCATGAGGCGTTCACGGCCATGCGCGCCAGGGGCGCCGGAGTGACGGACATCGTCGTCCTCGTCGTTGCAGCGGACGACGGGGTCAAGCCTCAGACCATTGAGGCTATTGACCACGCCAAAGCGGCTGAAGTCCCCATACTGGTGGCTATCGACAAGATCGACAAGCCGGAAGCGGACCCGGAACGTGTCATGCGCGAGCTTTCCGACCATGGTGTTGTCGCTGAGGAGTGGGGTGGTGACTGCCTGTTCGCCAAGGTCTCGGCAAAAAAACGTATCGGGATCGATGAACTCCTCGATCTTATCCTTCTTCAGGCGGAGATGCTGGAGTTAGGGGCCGATCCTAACCGTGAGGCAAGGGGCACGGTCATAGAGTCCAAGCTGGACAAGGGGCGTGGCCCCGTGGCCACCATGCTCGTACAAAAGGGTACCCTCAGGCCCGGCGATCTCATGGTAGCGGGCACGGTGATGGGACGCGTACGTGCACTGGTCGATGGCAGAGGCAAAAAACTGGCCGAGGCCGGACCGTCGGTTCCGGTGGAGGTTCTTGGTCTGGGCAGCGTCCCTCAGGCAGGTGAACCCTTCGTGGTTTTCACAGATGAGCTGAAAGCAAAAAGAGTTGCCCAGATGAGGGAATCCGCAGCCCAGGAGAAGAAGGCAAGTCATAAAAAGGTCACCCTCGAAGATCTTTTCCATCAGATACAGGAAGGCCAGATCAAGGATCTGGGCGTCGTTTTGAAGGCGGACGTCCAGGGATCTGTGGAAGCGATACGCGATGCCCTGACCAAACAGGCCACGGAGGAGGTCAGGGTCAAGGTCATCCATGAGGGAACAGGGGGTATTAATGAGGGTGATGTCATGCTTGCTTCGGCATCCAACGCCATCATCATCGGTTTTAACGTACGCCCGGACAACAAGGCCCTGGAAGTTGTACGTCGAGAGCAGGTCGACGTGAGGTTTTACAACGTTATTTACGATGTGGTCAAGGATATCCGCGACGCGCTCAAAGGGCTGCTGGCGCCCGTATTTACCGAGGAGGTCCTGGGACGCGCTGAGATACGTGAGACCTTCCATGTCCCCAAGGTGGGCACGATCGCGGGCTGTTATGTTATTGACGGTCTGGTCAGGCGTAACGCACAGGTGAGAGTTGTCAGGGACGGGGTTGTCATTCATGATGGCAAAATCGGCTCACTGAGAAGATTTAAAGACGATGTTCGGGAGGTTGCCACCGGCTACGAGTGCGGCATCGGCCTGGAGAATTTCAACGACGTTAAACAGGGCGACATCCTTGAAAACTACACGATGATCGAACATGAGGCTGAATTATAAGAGGGTCGCAAAAATCCATACGGGATTTTCGCTCAACGGCCACCGAAAAGCGTGGTTTTCGGTGGCCTCACGGATCATTGACATGTTCTTCGGTCCCTGATCCGGGCGCCCATCCCAGGCGCGTTAACATGGTCGCAAAAAGTCCTTGCGGGACTTTTTGCTCGTCGGATAGGGAAAAGCGTGGTTTTCCCTATTCTCGCGGATCGATGACACTGCCATCGGTCCTCGATCCGGGCGCCCACGCGGGGCGCGTTGAAGTCTTTTTGCGAAGCCATCAACTGTAAAGCCTGAGAGACATCGGGAAGGTCCTGTCATTGGTCATCGGAGTTATCCGGCTAACCCTCTATCTTTCAGAGAGCGGCTCCCTGAAAGGGAAGCGAAGGATCCTGAGGAGTATCAAGGATCGCCTGCGCTCCCAGTTCAATGTCTCTGTGGCCGAGGTAGGATGCCAGGACCTTTGGCAGAAGGCTGAATTGGCCGTCGCCCTTGCTGCTGCCGACAGGGAATATGCGGATAGGGTGCTCCAGACGATCCTGGGAAAGGTGGAGTCGTGGCGGCTGGCTGAGGTCATCGATGTTGAGGTGGAGATTATATAGCAGTGATTCGTGATTTGTGATTCGTAATTGGACAGTGCAGGAACGCTTCGATCAATGGTTTTAAAGGTTTTTTACCAATCACGAGTCACGAGTCACGGATCACGGATCTTATCATGAGCCGCAAATTCGATTACAAAAGGTCCGACAGGGTCAGTGAACTTCTGAAGCATGAGCTTTCGGAGATCATCCGTAAAGAGGCCAAGGACCCTGGTATCGGTGAGGTTACGATTACAAGGGTGAAGGTCAGCGACGATCTCAGGTCGGCCTTGGTGTATTTCGGGGTGCTGGACCGAACCACAGAGGTTGAGCAGGTTGAGAGCGGGCTTCAGCGGGCCAGCAGCTACATGCATCGGCTTCTGGGTAAGCGTTTGAGGCTCAAGCACGTTCCCAAGCTGACATTCATTTTTGACCGGAATCTGGACTACAGTTTAAAGATCTCGAGAATCCTGAGTGAGATCGACGAAGAGGATGGCTGATCTGGCTCGGATGAGGAAAAAAAGGGACGATCATGGTTCGGGGATACAGGGCATTCTGATCATTGATAAACCCGAAGGACTTACTTCCCACGATGTGGTTCAGAAGGTCAGGCGCATATATTCCATACGACAGGTAGGGCACGCGGGGACTCTGGATCCTATCGCTTCAGGTGTTCTTGTCCTCCTCATCGGTTCTGCAACGCGGATAGCTCAGTATCTTCAGGAGGATGACAAGGAATATCATCTGGTCCTGAAACTGGGGGTCGAGACCGACACACAGGACATCACCGGTGAGATCCTGGGAGAAGCCGATCCCTTCTCTGTCACGGAGGATGATCTCAAGACGGTAATGGATAGATACAAGGGCACCATTTCGCAGGTCCCTCCGGCTTTTTCGGCAGTAAAGCGGGCAGGACAACCCCTTTACAAGCTTGCCCGGCAGGGAGTCCGGGTCCAGGCTGATCCTCGTAATGTCACCGTTTACAGTATCGAGATATCCCGTGTTGATCTGCCCCATGTTTCCATGGAGGTCGTTTGTTCAAAGGGTACCTACATGAGAACGCTGTGTCACGACATAGGCCGCGATCTGGGTGTAGGGGGATGCATGGAATCACTGATCAGAGTGCGAAGCGGGCGGTTTTCCCTTGACGATGCTGTCGGTCTCGACCGGATAGAGAGTGATCCCTCACCGGAAAAATGGCTAAGAAAGGCAGCTGATGGTCTGAGTTTTCCTGTGACCGAACTTGGTGATGAGGATCTGATAAGGCTTGTGTCAGGAAGCAGGATACCCTGTGATGACTGCAATGGGGAGGGACTTGTCTCGGTCACGAGAAAGGGCCGCCTCATCGCTCTGGCCCGAGCCATGAAAGCAGATGGAATGGTAATGCTCTCTCCTGTCAGGGTTCTCGAACCTGACCTCAAAGAACTTTTCAAACAAATGGATAAGTGATATATAACTGTCTTTTGGAAGGAGGAAGAATCATGCCGCTCAGCAGTGAATCGAAGCGGGACATAATCGACGAGAACAGGTTGCACGACAGCGATACAGGGTCATCGGAAGTTCAGATCGCCCTTTTGTCGAAGCGAATCGATGAACTTACCGAACACTTCAAGGTCCACAAGAAAGACCATCACTCCCGTGTCGGTCTTTTGAAACTCGTCGGCCGTCGGCGCCGTTTGCTCAATTATCTTAGAACGAAGGAAATCGACAGGTATCGAGCCATCGTCAAGAAGCTGGGCCTCCGCAGATAGTCCCCGAATACCCCTATATAATTTCAGGAGTGTCATAATGAAGCAGCAGGTGCAGCTAGAATGGGGCGGGAGGACCATTTCCCTCGAGACGGGGGCCGTGGCCAGGCAGGCCAGCGGCGCCATCTGGGCAAGATACGCCGATACGGTTGTTCTGGCGACGGCAGTCGCAATGCCGGAACCGAGGGAAGGCGTGGATTTTCTTCCTCTAACGGTAAATTATCAGGAGAAGACCTACGCCGCCGGCAAAAT
>WOR8_10008966_pt1 | contig 10860 bp, 7 predicted proteins | sample DeeMarSeWOR38_10_FD_19890 | JGI IMG/M metagenome (IMG submission 19890)
TTCTGAGAAGATCCACGAAAGCCGTTTGTCCACCCACCGTATTTACCATGGTTTCTCTAATAGGCGTGAGCCGCACTGACTCGAGCACGCCGGTATGCTTGTTGGAAATGTTGTCGGAGCCGACATAACTCACACCTTCCTCGGTCAGCGCCAACTGAAATATCCTGGCGTATATGGATTCTAACTCTATACTCCTTTGGGTGAGGCGGTAGTGAGCCCTAAGCCCCCATGCACCAAAGTCGATATGCTCGCAGAAAACAGGGTCATACCGTTTGGAAAAATGTGCTTCATATCGCTTGACCGCCTCTTCTAGTTTTGCTTGCATGCTGCGGCGGTCAAGACTTCTCTCTTCAGCCCTGACTGTTTGGACAGCCGCTGTTTTTAAAAGATGTTGTCTCAGCGCTTTCCGGTCGTCGTTGGTCTCATAACGATTTCTCAGCGTTTCTAAATTCACCCACATGTATTGCTTTCTGTAGTATGGATCGGATGAAAACAAGGCAAAGATCCACAAAAGCTCATCAAGCCGATGATCGTCCTGGGGGTTCACATCCATGCGTATGGGAAGTATTTCTAAAGCATCTCCGGTGACCTTTGAAAGGTCAGGAACGAAATACCCGCTGTTGGTTCGAGAGATTCGGAACCCGCCAACTCCGCTACCACCAGTGACCGGTTTCACAAAAAAACGATTGGTATTCCAATGTTGAGAAAATTTATCGACATTATCCAAAATAGTGGAAACGACTTGTGTCGTGTTCATTTGTGATGCAGGCACAGTTGCATATCGTGCCAGCAAGTCTTCTTTGCCCGCATCTTGTAGCATTTGGTAAGTTTTTCCCTTGTTCGAAAATATAGCCCCAGGTGCCGTGACCCTCCCCGGCAGAACAACAATTCCCATTTGCTCAAGAATCTCCAGAATTTCAATATTGTATGCCCTTGAATCAACACACTCACTAATCACCAAAGTAGATTTTGGATGTTTATTCACAACTCCCATCAGTTCTTCTTGGGTATTCACGAGTATGCAATGCGCCTGAATACCCAATCGTTTGATTTCATCCCGCAATACCCGAAATGATTCGGGGCCTGTGGGAAGCCGATCGTTGGAGGCGTCAATCAAGACAATCGTGTCTGGAAAATGAGAGGCTTTGGGAAGATCTAAGGCATACTTGGAAAGTTCCTCGTCTTTTTGTGCCAGTTTGTTGAAAGAAGAGATGAGTTCTACGCCGAGTTTACCAGGTTCGCTGTCGAAGCCAAGGGCGTGAAGGTAAAACGGCGCCTCAGTTATCGGTCCTTTATGGCCAAGGGAGTACAACTCGACACACCGCTGCTCTATGTCGTAAGTTTCGGGTAAAAAAGGTTTCATTCCCTACCTCCATCAAAGGGGAGCACTCTGCAGCGGCCCTGTAATTCATTTACAAAAGTCGCAGCATAAGACTCGAGTTGTTTTAAGTGGCTGTCCAGAACGCTTTCGCGTGTTTGTAACATGGCAAAACGGGCTTCATGACAAATTTTAGTCGCTATTTCAGGAAGATTGCCCAGAATACACCACTCATCGGGACGTTTGATGTCACGGCAGGTCGTTCCGTTTCGAACCCGCTCGACGGCATTGTTCACAAGGGTATAAATGCCCGTTTTTATTTTGTGCTTGATAAAGCAAGGTTTATCTTCCAAGCTGTGCACAATTAAGTGAGCGCCTTTATAAGGCCTCCGGAACATCTTCTTGGACTGTTCTAAAAAATCTTGTGTAAATTCTTCAATAAGACCCAGAAACTGCATCACGTGAAGCGCCACCAAGGGAACTTCACCCCTGTCCACTTGTAGCAATGATAAAAGCATGGTCGATCCCTGGAACCTCGGGTTGATCTCTAAAGCCAACACCTCGTCGCCGTTAAGAAGGAAATCCATACCAAAAAGACCCAAAAAACCTTTGGCGCCCATGAAAATGCCGATTTTTTCCATAATTGTACAGATTTCTTCCCTTATGGACTTCGGGACTTTGTCGGCAGCTGAGAAATCATTTCCGCAGTAAGCTTCAGCCCGGTTTGTGCATCCATAGGCACCTACAATTTGAACCGACGGACAGGCAGCGATTGATCTCAATCCTTCACGGGTTTTCAGGATGACACAATGCCCGTTGAGAGAAGGCACCGGCAAATATTTGGACAGTTTCACGCGTTGATCGGGTTCAAGTATATCCTTGACCCTCTCGAATTCGGTCTCATTGTTCACAAAATAAGTGTTCTCCCCGGAAGACCCCACCGGGGGCTGTATGACAAAAGGGCCATCCAAAATATCACTTGCCTTGGAAAAGGTTGTTTCATCCAAGGTACTTACAAAAGTCTTCGGGGTCTTTACGCCCAACATGGAAAACATTTCCAATTGCCGCAACTTGTCGTCAAACAGATCCTTAAGCATCAAAGGGGGCGCCAACACACGAAAACGTCTGTCATTTTCTAACACCTTAAGGGAACGGTAGCAAACCGTATGGATAGGTTCCTTCACACCACTGATGTATGTTTCAATCCGTTTCCGTGTCGGCGCTTCCCACAGCATTTCAAGATCCTGATTCCCCCAGTTTTCCCTCCTCCCGAGATCTTTCTCCACAGAAAATAGGGTCTTTTCTGTCCAAAGCCTTTCATATTCCTCACCAAAGTCACAAAAGAATCCCGCATCTAAAGAAATAAAATCAAGCACCGCATACGCATCGATACCTCTCTGTCCCACCCAGGCCCAGGTTCCCCGGTATTTGCTCAGTGCATCCTTAAGTTGGAACAGATTCTTTATCATGGTTCATTCCAACGGAAAAATCCAATGAGAGGGGTTCACAATACCGTTTTGCACAAACCTGTCTATTAATTGAGCGTGTCTGAAAGCAATTTTTCCACCCATTAGCATTTCAAGATTGCCCTTGGCATTAAGGTACGATCGAACCCTATTGGGTCCGGTAAAATAGTGAAATTCCTTTGTAAGCGCACCTGAGCGTGACGTATCGGCCAACCCCCGTTTCACCCGTGCCACAATCGTATACGCCGTCTCTTCATCGAAATACTCCAAGAGTTCTTCAAAAACTTCTGCAAATCCGGCTGTGAGCGATAAGTATACCGCCAAACAACGCCCAGCGTAAATTTTCTCCTGGAAGGGATAAAGGTTATCAGACATGTGTTCAAAGTGAACCGCAAGTCCTTCTTCGGCTTCTCGATAGCCTGCCGTACCCATGGAAAAAATACCCCATGGAAAGCAGGAACCATTGTGAATGCGAACAGCGTGAACATCTATCTCATGTACCAAAAGGCGTTTTACTTCCTGGGGTGCAAACAGAGCATTTCGATTAAGATGAATGACGCGGGAAACACTGTCTACCGATATTTTTGTGGCCATTGAAGACGCCAGCGTAATATCCATGGAAATACCAAGTTTTTCTAAGCGGGTCTCAAGTAACTTTGCAAAGTCCTTTGCTAAAACGCTTCGTTCAGGAGGCATGACATCTGAAAGTCTTTCTAAAACCTGGCGAGCCAGTTGGGCGTCTTTGGTGGTTGGGGCGCCGAAGATTTCAATGGAAAATCGTGTGAATCTTTCGCTGCCGACCGCAGCAAACATCTTTTTAGTTCTGTCCAGCTCGAACTGTTTTTCACGGTATAGTTCGATGACTTCATCCGGGGCATCCATGGATTCAAGAGGCAAAATCGGCTTAAAATCACTCCAATCTGAAGGACCGTTTTTATATTTGAACACAGGAGATTTTTTAATGCTAAAAAAACGAGGGTTCAGAAAAGCTTTTTTTTCCTCGAGCAAGTTGACCGGCTTCACCACCTGGCCCAGGGTGAGTTGCTGCAGTAAACTTCTAAGCTTCCTATCCGTAGCGTTCATCGATATCGGACTATCGTTGGTCGATGGGAATATAGTCGGTTATGGTCGGTCCGGTGTAAATCTGACGAGGTCGTCCGAGTTTCCATTTGGGATCATCTAGACTCTCTTTCCATTGAGCAATCCAGCCCGGTAACCGACCGATGGCAAACATGACCGTAAACATATTGGTGGGAATGCCCATGGCTCGAAGGACGATGCCGCTGTAAAAATCGATATTTGGATACAGATTGTATTCAATGAAATAATCATCTCTTAATGCCGCTTCTTCAAGTTCCTTGGCAATATCGAGCAACGGATCTTTAATGTTGAGTTTGGCAAGAACCTTATCACACATCTTCTTCATGATTTTGGCCCGCGGATCATATGCCTTATATACGCGATGTCCAAAACCCATGAGGCGAAAGGGATCTTTTTTATCTTTGGCGCGTTTAATGGCCTTGCGATAGTTCCCGCCGTCTTGTTGAATATCGGTAAGCATTTCGATGACCGCTTGATTGGCTCCTCCGTGCAACGGGCCCCAGAGAGCTGCGATACCGGCGGAAATCGCCGCATACAGATTGACTCTCCCGCTCCCCACCAGCCTTACCGCTGAAGTCGAACAGTTCTGCTCATGGTCAGCGTGAAGAATCCAGAAAACATCCAGTGCCCTTACCAGGTCTTCATCAATGTGATACGGCTTAACCGGTGTATCAAACATCATGTTCAGAAAATTTGCACAGTATTTTAGATCAGGTCGCGGATAAACAACTTTGTGACCTCTCGATATCTTATAAGACATGGCGGCCATGGTCCGAACTTTGGATAATAAGCGGGTAACGGTAATATTGATCTCCTCTTCAATGTCCTCAAGCTCGGGATAAAAGCTTCTTAAAGCATTCACCATGGATGAGAGTATTCCCATGGGATGAGAAGCTCTGGGAAAGTTCTGATAAAAAATCTGCATGTCCTCATGCACAAGTGATTGGTCGTTAAATAAAACCGACATGTTTTTGAGCTCCGCTTTGGTGGGCAGCCGACCGTTTATTAACAAATAGACGGTTTCGAGAAAACTCGAATGTTCAGCCAGCTGTTCCACCGGGATTCCGCGATACCGTAGAATTCCTTTTTCACCATCCATGAACGTAATGGAACTGGTGCAGCTGCCGGTGTTGGCATAGCCAGGATCCAAGGTAATGAGGCCCGTCATTTGGCGAAGGTTTGAAATATCGATGGCCCTTTCGCCCTCACTGCCGGTAACAATTGGAAGTTCATATGTTTTGTCGACGAATATAAGTTTAACCTTATCTTCCATATTCCACCTCTGTTCCACAAATGAGTGATTAGAGTTTAGTATACCCAGTTTAAACAAAGTGATTAACCTCCTATTATATCAATGCTTTGGCATGCCAATAAACTTCGTATCATCATGTGTCTGAACAGGACGAAACGCTTTCTTAATGACTACCCAATGACGCATCTCCCATTGATTGAGACGGTGTAAATTTGAGAAAAACTTTTGTATACATGAATATCATTATAACGTCAAGAAACCGTATAAAATATTTTAAAAACTATCGTTTACACAGACACACGGGGTATGATAGTTTTGATATTTATTATCTGGTATCGTGCATCCTTTATCCCGCACTTTGCAAAAGGAGGCATTATGTCTTTTAAAGAAAACCTTTTAAAAAAAATTAAAATCGACAATATGGGGCGACAGATCATTGCTTCCATCGGTCCCTTAGAAAGCGGCCGCAAGATAGATAAAAAAATTATGCGGGAGCTTCTTGAAATGGCGGACTACACTTACAAAAGAAAGCGAGATCTCGATCTTTATATCGAAAATATCGACGCCGAAAAAACTCGGATTCTGGTGCTCGACAATGATCTGGCCATTTACAATACGTCTGTCTATGACGTTGCCATGCGTAAAAGTCCCACTGTCAAAGAAATGATGAATCCTTTCAATGTGGTTAAAATCCTAAAAGATACGGATGTGGTCATAAGCAAAAAGGAAGACTCCGTGAAAACCATTCAACAGGAATGCGTCGCCAAGCTGAACCTATCCTTTAATGCACTCGATCTCGATGAAATAATCAAAGACGGCTTGGCCTCTTTTGAAAATGGATACTCGGACGGCGTCACTGAATGCCTTGATCTGTTTGCAGAGATTTTACATTACACAAACGCACCCAAAGTCTTTAGAATTACCCACCACAAGATAATCGGAGCATGGGATAAAAATGAGAATGGGGAAGACATGTTCGGCCCCATAGTCCTTTACAGTATGATACACAACACTTTAAAATTGATCGATCAAAAGATCGGCAGTTTTGATAAAGAAAATATTGAATTTTTTCAGAATGTTGTATCAGGAAAGGAACCGGCCTCGGCAGAAGGATCGAATGTTTTTCACTATCTTAAAACGGCCGCATTAAAATTGACGTCTGTTTGATATCTACATTTGCACAGACAATTTGGGGTGCAAAACTTGACAAAAAAAGTTAAAGTTGATTTTTTATTATCGAGGATTTTGGAGAGATGAAAAAACAAATTGTGACTTCAGGCACATCGGTTATTAGTGAGAAAAAACAAGAATCCCTCAAAGCATATCTGGGAAGCTGCGTAGGGGTTACTCTGGTTGATCGCCAGGCCGATGTGGGAGGATTGCTCCACCTTCTTTTGGCCGAGCCCACAGGATCGGATGCGCATTTTATTCCTGAAAATTATGCAACCACCGGCTTGCCGCATTTTTTAAATAAATTGATGGATGCGGGGGCTTCGAAAGAAAATTTGGAAGCATGTGTGGCCGGAGGCGCCCTTATAGGACCTGTATCCGATATGGATCTATCCCTGGATATCGGGGGACGAACCGCTGAAAGGGTTCAAGTTTATCTCGAAGATCAAGGGATTCCGATCATTGAAACCGAAACCGGCGGATATTCCGGACGCAAAATGAGCCTTGATCTTTATCAATGGAACACGACCATTGAACCGACATGGCAAATTGAACGGCCGTCCATGAGTCCTTTTCAAACCGATGTTGTTTTCAATATTGATGAGGCGATTCAAAGGGTGAAACCAATACCCCAGGTGGCACTTAAAGTTATCCGTATGATACACAGAGATGACTATACGATGAAAGAAGTAGGGAATGAGATCCGCCGGGACCAGGTGATCAGCGGAAGGGTTTTAAATCTTTGCAACTCTGCTATCATGGGTCTGAAAACAGTCGTTGATTCCATAGATCGGGCACTGGTATTGGTGGGAGAAAAACGACTTTTAAAACTCGTTGTTACGGCATCGGTCAAATCACTCTTCCCGCAATCATTCCAAGGCTACTCTCTGTGCAAAGGGGGAATCTTCCATCATGCGATCGGAACCGCCCTGATTGCTCAAGAGCTTGCCGCTTTTACTGAAAAGGTGGCACCCGATATTGCCTATACAGCCGGTCTTTTGCATGATATCGGAAAAATTCCCCTGGATCAGGTGATGACGGCAAACGCCCCTTTCTTCTATAGATCTACCCAGGAAAAAGGCCATGACTTGTGCGAAATGGAAAGATTGAAGTTCGGTGTAGATCACACTGAAGCCGGAATGCGGCTGGGTAAGCTATGGACCCTGCCAAACAATCTGATTAATGTGATTGCCAATCACCATCAGCCCGAAGCTTCAACGGAGGATGAAGAACTTGTTACAATGGTGTATATAGCCGATCTGTTGATGTCAAAATTTCAAGCACACCATGAATTAGAACAAATCGATACGGAAAAATTATCGGACAGGCTGAATCGATTGGGGCTAAGTTCTGATCATTTTCCGATGTTGATCGATCGAATTCCAAGAAACATTTTTCAGTCTGCATCCATGTCGGTTTAAATAGGGTCTTTTTACATGATGTTAACGATGAAAGGGGATCTCCTTTGGAAATCCCCTTTTTATTATTATCGTACTTTTGCCTTGCGGCAAAACGTTAAACTTGCTGGTATTTGGCCTCCATTTCCCGGCGATCCGCCATGTCCATGAGGACCCTATCCCTGGCCTTGTCGATACCCAGGGCTTTGCGTTTGTCGATACCCAGGGCTTTGCGTTTTTTATCGATATGGGCGATCATCTTATGGGCATGCTTGATGGGATCCGGCTCACAGTCCCACTTGCCCCCGTAAATTTTCTCCAGCTCATTGTACAGATAATCCTTGAACACCGGCGCACCGTCCAGAGGCATATGATACCCAAATACCGTGTACACACCCGAGGCCACAAAATACTGCCCAATGGCAATGGCCTTTTCGCTCATCCATTCCGGCGCACTCCCGGCTGCAGGCAGATCCTGGATGTCGTTGCCCAAACCTCCGGCTTTCACCACCTCGGTGGCCGCCAAAAGAATTCGGGTGTTGTCCACACAGGAACCCAGATGAAGTACCGGCGGAATACCCACGGTCTCACATACTTCCGCCAGACCCGGTCCACAGAATACCTGGGCCGTCTCCGGCGTCAAAAGTCCGTGCATCGCCAGGGTGATCCCGCTGCATCCCGTGGTCAGAACCAATACGTCATTCTTGATCAGTTCCTTGATAATCAACACATGTTCCTCATTGTGCTTGACACGGGCATTGTTGCAGCCCACCACGCCGGCCACACCCCGGATACGACCGTTGATGATATTGTCATTTAAGGTGTAATAGGATCCCCGGAAGGTGCCCCCCAGGTGATACTCGATGGACTCCACACCGAAACCGGCGATCTGAACCGCCTTATGCTTCGGAATCATAATATCGGCACCACGATTCTGGAAGTTGTCGATGGCCATCTTAACGATTTTCTTGGCATCTTCCATGGCATGATGCTCGTCAAACTCGATGTGAACCACGTTGTCCTGCTCCATCTTGGCGATGGGGTGGGTGGTGATCAGCTTGGTGTGAAAGCACTTGGCCACGTTGGCCAGGTTCTGGAAAACACACTGTACATCCACCACCATGGCATCACAGGCACCGGTGATAATGGCCAGCTCCTGCTGGAGATAGTTCCCGGCCGGCGGAACGCCGTGGCGCTGCAAAATCTCATTTCCCGTACAGCAGATGCCACCCAGCTGAATCCCTTTGGCCCCTTTGGAGTGGGCATACTCCACCATCTCCTTGGATTGGGAAGCAGCCACGATCATCTCGGACAGAATCGGCTCATGGCCGTGGACAATGATATTGACATGGTCTTCTTTCATGATGCCGAGGTTGGCCTCGGACTGCAACGGAGACGGCGTGCCGAACATCACATCCTGGAGATCCGTGGCCAGCATGGCACCACCCCAGCCGTCGGCCAGGGCCGCACGGGTGCACTGCTTGACGATGTTTTTGTAATCCTGGTCAACCCCCATGTGGGTGCGGTGCATGATCTCCACAACTTCCCGATCGATGTTGCGGGGAACAACACCCAGTTTTTTCCAGCGCTCATACAGGGGCTGGGGTGCTCTTTTGGCGTACAGAATTTCGCCCTCGGGCTTGCCCCACTCATTGATGGCAGCCTCAGCCACTTCAAGGGCAATTTCATCCATATCCCGATCCAGAACTTCACCATCCTTCTCAACCGTGGTGGCAACCCCCAGATGAGGGGCGATGGCCAAAAGTTTGTCCGGATCTTTGATCTTATAGTCTTCGGTCTCTTTCCGGGCCACCGACAAAAAGACCTCGGCCACGGATCGGCCGTGGTCCGAATGGGCTGACGAACCGGCCGCCACCATTCGGGCAAAGTTTCTGGCCGCGATGGTATTGGCGGTGGCACCGCACAACCCTTTGCGGGTATCCTCGCCTTCAATCCCGGCCTTGGGCAAGGGCAACCGGCAGGGTCCCATGGCACAGTTCTTACAGCAGGTCCCCTGATTGCCGATGTTACACGGCTTCATGGTGACGGCTCGGTCAAATACCGTATCGATACCCAGGTTCTGGGCCCGAACGATCATTTCCTGAGTTGCAGGATCAATAGAGGCCGCTATCGGATCTGCCACCTTCTTCGGCTTGTCGGCCTTTACTTTTTTATCTTCTGACATTAGAGATTCCTCCTTCATTTGATGTTTTTATCCACGGAAAGATGAATTATTATGGAACTTTACCATTGACAATTAACTTTTCTGATGCTATTAATAATCATTCCTGTTATTAATACTATCAATAAACTTCATTAGTCAAGATATTTTTAATATTTTTTTTATAAGAACTTAGTAATAAAGGGAAATTTCGCTTTGTCTGAAAAAATAACACGGAGAATGACACGCCAGCGTAAAACGATTCTTGAGATATTAAGACAAACAGACTTCCATCCCAGTGCCGACGAAATCTATGAATTGGTCAGAAAACAGCTCCCCCGCATCAGCCTGGGTACGGTATATAGAAATCTGGAGGTCCTTGCCGATCTAGAATTGATACAGAAACTGGAACTTGGCGGAACCATTAAAAGATTTGATTGGGATCCGAATAAACATTATCATATCCGCTGCCTGTGTTGCGGACGGGTGGATAATGCGCCTATCGCCCCTTTAAATAAACTGGAAGATGAGCTTTACGGTGCCACCGTTTTTTCAATCATCGGGCACCGGCTCGAATTCGAGGGACTTTGTCCGGATTGTACAAAGATAGAAGCTGAAAAAACAGATCTTCAAGACGCAAATTGAAAAATTTTGAAGCCCACCTCAAATTTCAATAGATGAAGGCAATAGTACCAATGGTATTGTTCATCACATTATTATGGAACGAACATAAATAAACAACAGGGTCATAAGTCCGGAGGCAAAAGGGGTCATGACCCACCCCATGGTGATCTTGACAAGCATCTTCGGATTGATGGTTCGAAGCCCGCCGACCATGCCCACACCCACCACCGCCCCCACGATGGCTTGGGACGATGAAACCGGCACTCCGATTTGCGTAAAAAGATGAAGGGTCAAAGCCTCGGCCAACACCGTTACAAGGGCTGAAAAAGGGTCCAAAGGGGCGATGCCTTTACCAACAGTGATCATGACCT
>WOR8_10006875_pt1 | contig 10858 bp, 11 predicted proteins | sample DeeMarSeWOR38_10_FD_19890 | JGI IMG/M metagenome (IMG submission 19890)
TGTAAACCTTCATTCATATAAATGTAGTTTTATTATTAGCTAACTGATAATGCCTCGGGAATCAGGAGTGTGTTCTTAATTTCTTCAATTTCATTATGGAGAATGAATTTGTTTACATGGCTTGGGCTAGAAAAACAGGCAATCCAATGCTGTCGAATTTTCATACCATGAATTATAATTGATTGCAAATCAAAAGAACAAGTCACATTATCTTTTTTTTCACTAATACTCAGATCATCAATTTCACGAAGAATGCGAATAATTTTGTCTAAAGGAAAATCAATAGAATGATCAACTATACTGGTTAATATAGGATGGAAGAAATTTGTTTCAAAAACTACAAAATTGGATATGTTAGAATATTTCAAAATATCTAGGAGTTTATTTAATGTGTCAAATTCCACACCAATCATATCTTCATACATATTCTTAATAATTGTCCTAAAAGGTTCAAAAGTAGATCGATTGATCACTGATTCTAAATGTAATTCATAAGTATACATTAATTCGAATTTTAAAACAATGCTACGCAAAAAATTATGCAGCTTTGGTTCATCCTCTCCAGAAATTGTTAAAATCCCGAAGGTAAGAATTCCTTCATAAAGAAGTAATTTGTATCCAACTTGGTGTATGGCAGTGATAGTTTCTCCTTGGGTCTCTTTCAATGTATTTAAGACGGCTGTGATTAAACTAGCATGCATATCTTGATCGCTTTTCTCTTCAATTCCCAAGGAATCCACGAATGAATATGAGAAAACAAGGATACCTGGTTTGGTTATTATATCAAGACGAAACATGTGGATTCCTTAGGTAACTTTAATATTATCACATGCAAAACACATGCTTTTTAATATAATAAATAATGCAATAGTAATTGTATATATATACTACTAATTTTATCCCTTTGCTAGTATAAATAATATTCTAAATAATTAGGACGGGTAATAAAAGCGACATTTTTATCAACACATCTAAAATATTTAGAATCGACGCTTAAATGCGATATTATGTAAAAGAGTAGTTTTTCTATAAATTTCAGAACATAATATTAGAGTGTATCAAAAAAGTTACACCTAAAAATTTATTGATGATTAATAAAAATCAGAATGAAGTGGTAAAAGTGGAAAAATTAAAGTTCTATGAAAATCAAATTAAGCTTGAAGATGATATTATAAAAGCAGCCACAGCTTCATTAGCAGTGGTGGACAATGAAGTGATTATAGAATTAATTAAAAGTATTACTATGGATTCCAAGAAGCATATCTCGATTCTTAATGCCTTGATCGCCTTAAACTCGAAAACAGGCGGGATCAAGATGATATCTGAAGAGGTTAAAGATGAATTACAGAAGAAAATAGATCATCATATACAGCTTGAGCAAAAAGCTATTGAAAGATATCAAGAAATGTGGGAACAACTAGAAAATGAGAAGGAGAAATTATTAATTAAGACAATACTCAATGATGAAATTCGTCATCATGAAGTACTATCGAAGATTTATCAATTTATTATTCAGGATGTGACTCTTAAGGATGAAGATGTCTTTCAAATAATCTGGGACGATATTAAACCTGGATTTTAAGGTTGATCACCTAAATTCTTTCCTCATTAAAGCGAATGATCCTCCAAATGGCATCTTGGGATTGTTCGAGCTCTTGCATTTTACAATTTCCAAACCAAGTACCCTTAGGAGGTTCAAATGAAATATTTAGTTGTTTTATGATATGATATAGGACCCCTCCATGAGCTACTATTAATAAAGTTGTATTAAAGGTATTTGAAGCTTGAATCATATTAAGAAATAATCTAATTCGCTGCTTCATGTGATTAAGCGATTCTCCTTTTGGAATAATCATGCAAGGATTTTCAAAAAATTCTTGTAAGGGATCTATTCCATTCACCTTCATTTCAGAAATAAGTTTCCCAGCAAAAATACCTAAATCTAATTCTCTTAAATTAGAGGTATAAATAACAGGGACATGGAATGTTTCATTAATAATTTTTGCAGTTTCAGAAGCACGGCTCAAATCAGAAGCATATATTCTAGAAAATTGAATTTTTTGATTTAATAACCGCTTTACTAACTCAAATGCCTGTTTTTTACCTCTATTGGATAACGGAGAATCCATATGTCCTTGATATATTTGATCACGATTTGCCTCGCTTTCTCCATGTCTTGTTAATAGTAAACGCATATCAAAAGAATCCTTTCAATAATCAAGTATCCAAATTACTTTTATAATTGAGCATAAAAAGGATAATTTAATATTGATTAACCAATCAAATAATAACAATTTTAGATCAAAGAAGGTTTCTAATTGAACAAAACAATGATAGATTTGCGATCTGATACAGTAACTAAACCTAGTCCTGAAATGTGGGATAGGATCAAATCAATGACAAATGATCAACTTGGTGATGATGTTTATCAGGAGGATTCAACGGTAAATTTATTAGAGGAAGAATCAGCGAAGATTTTTAAAAAAGAGTCTGCATTATTTTGTACTTCAGGGACTCAAGCCAATCTTCTATCATTACTAGCTCAAACTAATCCTGGTGATGAAGTATTATTTGAGATACGAAGTCATATGGCACTTTATGAAGTAGGAAGTGCATCACGAATTGCAGGGTTATCTACTTGGTTGTATCAAAGTAATCAAGGTACCCCCAATATTGAAGTACTAGAAAAATCAATACGAGACCGAGAAGATATTCATCAGCCACCTACTAGCCTAATAGCAATTGAAAATACTCACAGTTGGTATGGAGGAAAAATTATTTGCCCAGAAACCTTGAAACTCCTTAGAGAGTTTTCTGAATCTCATTTCATGAAGTTTCACATGGATGGGGCCCGTATTTTCAACGCAGCGGTAGCTTTAAATCGACCTATTATTGATTTTTCTCAACATGTTGATAGTCTAATGTTTTGCTTTTCGAAAGGATTATCCTGTCCTGTAGGTTCGATGCTTATCGGGGTAAAAGAATTTATCAATAAAGCACGCAAATTTAGAAAAATGCTCGGGGGTGGAATGAGACAAGCTGGGATTCTAGCAATATTTGGATTAGTCGCACTAGAAAAACCATGGATTGAAAGATTAAAAGAGGATCATGGAAATGCGCAATTACTGGTTAAGCTTTTAAATGAACAACAAGATAAACTACAAATAGAAAAGCCTGATACAAATATAGTTCTGGTAACATTCCCAGAAACAAGTCCAATGGATCGAATAATGAGTCAATTGACAGAAAAGGGTGTATTAGCTTTAAATGTATATAATCAAGTCCGGTTTGTTACTCATTATGGTATTAAATCAGAAGATATTATCAGAGCAAGCCAAATAATTTCTGATTTGACTCAAACATTATAGAATAATCTCATTCAACTACCCTCATCTAGAATCTTAAAATGAAGGAGATTGAATTAATTCTTGTCATGAGATAAATAAAAATAATAGGGATACTTTTTGGTCTCCTCATGATATTCAATGGATTTATTCTATTGATTTTTATCCCTTCAATCCATTTTGGTTATATGTCTCTTTTCTCTGGTTTAAGTCTCTCAATAATGATTAGCAATACACTTGTAAAAGACCTCAAAAATCTCAAAAAGATGAATTCCTTAGTGCTACGAAATTTTCTCAAGGAGCATTTCGAATTCAAATTCTTAATCCTGAAAATGGACATAATTAAATGATAGAGGATAAATAGGTTGAATTTTTTCTGCTTACGATAATGTTGTCCAATCAATGACCAAATAATTCTATATCCAGGAGACCCACCCTTTAAGCAGGAATTTCATTTTAAACTGCCTCAAGATGAGGTAAATCTCTCTAGTATTTCAATGGGGGTTCATACAGGAACCCATGTAGATGTTCCATTTCACTTTTTTGAAACGGGGAAAAAATAACAGATATTCCATTGTCAAAATTTCAAGGAATCTCTTTGGTCATAAATATGGTAGAGATCCCATTGGAGAAGGAATCGGTTCTCATCACCTTGAACAATATGATATTAAATCAAATGAAATTATTTTATTAAAAACTCAAAATTCTCTTTTTCCATCCATGGATTTGGAATTCAAAGAAGTTTTTTTACCCAAAGTGGTGTAAAATTTTTGATAGAGAAGAAAATCAAAGCAGTAGGAATAGATTATCTAAGTATTGGAGATATTGACATTCATAAATTATTATTAAAGAATGAAATTCTTATCCATGAGAATCTAGATTTATTTCAGATAGTTCCTAACCGATACTTATTTTTTGGATTCCCACTGAAAATAGAAGCAGCTGAAGGTGCACCAGTTCGAACAGTTCTGTTCCAAGCTTTATTAGATAATTTTAAAGCAAATTGAATTGTATCTATTCACGTTCTACAAAATTTTACAATAAACATCTTTAAAAAAAAAATGAAAGTACTATATGAAGGGAAAATTCATGGTAACTGAAACCAAAATGACAGAATATAAATTACCAGGACGTATCATAAGACCATTTAAAGTCTTTATGAAAACAGAGCAATTTAGCGGATTGATATTAATTTTTTGTACATTAAGCGCCTTAATACTGACAAATTTCGTCTTATATGAAACTTATAATGCGTTTTGGACGACAATTATGACAATAAAATTTGGTGATTTTGGACTTAGTAAGAAATTTTCTTTATGGATAAATGATGGATTAATGGCAGTTTTTTTCTTTGTAATTGGTTTAGAAATCAAACGAGAGATAATAACAGGAGAATTAAACTCACTAAGAAAGGCCTCATTACCGATTATAGCTGCTTTAGGGGGAATGATCGTCCCCGCTATAATTTATATACTTTTTAACCTAAATTCTCCTGAAAGTATCTCAGGGTGGGGGATTCCAATGGCTACAGATATTGCATTTACCTTGGGAATCCTAGCTCTTTTAGGGAAACGAGCACCTTTCCCCTTAAAGGTTTTTATTACAGGAGTAGCAATAATTGACGATATAGGGGCTGTTTTAGTAATTGCGATCTTCTATTCTTCAAATATTAACTGGTTCAACATTATACTAGCTTTTGGTATTTTTTTCATTCTTATTCTGTTTAACAGATTTGATCAATATAATCCCCTCCTTTATCTCCTAGGTGGGATCGCCCTTTGGTTCGTTATTCTCCAATCTGGCATTCATGCCACAATAGCAGGAGTTCTACTAGCATTAATAGTCCCAGCTAGGAATAAAATTGACGCTGATAGATTTATTGTAGAAAGTCAATTCATTATTGAGGAATTTCAAACATCGGGGAAATGTGGCTCAGGAGTTCTTTTAAATCAAAAACAACAAAGCGCAATCAAGGCACTTGAAACTGTCTGTCAAAAGGTTGAAGCTCCTCTTCAAAGATTTGAACGTAGTTTACATTATTGGGTTGCATTTGCCATTATCCCTATCTTTATTTTAGCTAATGCTGGGGTTTTGCTAGAAGAGGTTCCATTAACTATTCATCCACTTGAATTAGGTATATTCTTTGGATTAGTTATCGGGAAACCACTCGGAATAAGTGTAGCAACTTGGATTGCAGTGAGATTGGGGATTACATCCTTACCTACGGGATTAACTTGGCAGCATATAGTTGGTGTGGCAATGCTTGCAGGAATTGGATTCACTATGGCATTATTTATAGGTAGTCTTGCTATATCCGATGCTGTTCTTTTAACTATGCAAAAATTTTCCATCTTAATTGCGTCATTTGTAGCGGGAATTCTTGGAGTTGTAATCCTAAGTCGGATTGAACCTGTTGAAATAGACATAGAAGAGTTTGAATGTCAATGAACGTACAAGGTATATATAAATTTTGAAAATAGCTATTACTCTTTTATTTTTTTAGTTTTCAAAAAAAAATTAATTTTGTTTATAACTAATTATGACAAATATAAGGAAATAAAAATGATTAAAGGGATCATCTTTGATATCGACGGTACTTTATTAAACCATGAGGAGGCACTGCAAAGGGCAATTGCCAGTCTTTATTCTTTTACGAAAACTAAAATCCCCCAGTCAACTTTTGATGAATTTTTATTAATTTGGAAAACAAAAACAAATCAATTTATGAATGATTATTTAGATGGGAAGATTTCATTTGAGCAACAACGAATATTACGGGTTCAAAGTGTCTTTAGTAAATGGGATTATCAGCTTTCATCTGCTCAAGCAATGGATTTATTTAACCGATATCTTGGGAAATATGAGGAAAATTGGGTATTATATGAGGATGTATTGTCATGCCTTACCATGCTTGAACAGTTCCCTCTAGGGATTGTCTCAGATGGTGAAGGGAATCAGCAAAGACAAAAATTAGCAGTAACCAATATAGAATCCTTTTTTAAATCTATCATTATATCTGGGGAAGTTGGTCTACGAAAACCTCATCCCAATCTCTTTAAGAAATGTGCAATTGAATTAGATCTCTCACTTGAAGATCTAGTATATGTTGGTGATCAAATAGAGACTGATGCACTTGGTGCGATCAATTCAGGTATGTATGGGGTATTGATAAATCGTATAGGGCAAGTTTATGAGGAAAATAAAATAAAAATTATTACAAACCTTAATCAGCTTCTAAAAATTATAGAATTGATAAATTCTGAAAAAATCCTTTGATTTGTATTTTAATAAATTGTACAAGGTTCAAATATAAATAGATTTAATTTAGGATTGATAAATATGAAGGCATTTATTTCTGTTGACTTAGAAGGTATGCCATTCGTCGTTATCCCAGGACATTTAAATTTAAAGGGAGTAATGTATAATGAAGCAAGAAAAATTGCCACACGAATCACTTTAACCGTGATTGATGAGCTGAATAGAGCTGGTTTCAATGAGATTATTCTTGCTGATAGTCATGGACCAATGGTCAATCTTCATATAGATGATTTACCGGAATATGTGGAAATTATTAGAGGATATCCTCGCCCTACAGCTATGATTACTGGCATTGAAGGATGTGACGTTGCTTTATTTTTAGGTTATCACGCAAAGTTTGGTACATCTCATTCTACGTTCGACCATACCTATAGTGGAGCAACTATCAGACGTCTAGAAATGAATGGTATCGAATTAAGTGAATTTCTGCTCAATTCATTTGCAGCAGGAGATTATAATGTTCCAGCGATTCTAGTGGCAGGTGATGCTCAGCTTCTGAAGGATGATGTTGAACAATATACTCCTTGGGTTGAAAGAGTTATCCTTAAACAATCATTGACACGATTATCAGCTAGAAGTCCTAGTATGGTAAAAATTGAAGTTAATTTACGAGAAGCAGTGAGAAAAGCAGCAAATCATTATAAAGAAAACCAGGTTAGACCCTTAAAGATGAATTCTCCCATTATAACAGCTGTTTCATTTCTCTCAAGTCATTTCGCAGATGTGGCAGAAATGCTTCCTTTTATAAAAAGAACTGATGGATTGACTATTAATTATACTACTGAAAATGTTATTGAATCTTACAAAATATTTGAATTATTGGTACTTGCTGCTTCAGGTATGACACGAATTATAGAACGGACACAATAAATTTCGTAAATAGGAGAGTTTGAGAAGGGTACTTATATTTGGAAAAAATAGAGTGTATTCAATTCTTCAATGATAATCATGAAAAATACTAAGTGTAATAACTAGAATCAAAAAACCCAGATAGATGAAGATATCATCCTTGGTACTTGGACTGTAAAGGATATTTTGGCACACATCTCTGCATGGAATTTTGAACTTATTAAAGCCATTGATAGCATTTTATATGATGAAAAACCATGGTTTGTTGATGAAGAGAAGCTAAATGAACGAGAATTTAACAAGCTAGAAACACAAAAAAGAAGATATTGGACAATCGATGAAATTATAGAAGAATGGCAGGAATCCTTTGAAGAATTAATTAATAAAATTAAAGATCTATCAAGCTCAGAATGGGATTATCAAACAAATTTCATCTGGAAAGATACAACTATTCCAGTTTCTATTCAATCATTACTCAGCTATAAATATAAGGGACATGGACATGAAGGAGGTCATGCAGCTCAAATTGAGGAATATTTCATGAAACAATGACATTTAATAAATTTAATTCCCCAAAAAGTACCAATTAAAGGAATTGTATAGTAAACTCAAACTTTTCTTTATTGTCTCACGAAAAGGAATATTAATTTATTATTTTAAATTGTAAAATTGTGTGTTTATAAAATTATTATGTATTTTGAAAAAGTTTAGCACGTTAAGGAGATTTTCTAGTTACATTAGCCTTTCTTCTATTAAAAAGATTTATCTCTGAATAAAAATTAATAATTCTTTTGATGAATTCTTTTTTAGGTGAATATTTTTGCGACTATTTCAATGTCTCCAAACCTAATTAAATACTAAAAACTGAGAATTGATAATATCAAAAAGAAACTCCTCGGAGAACTCAATAAGTTAAAATTATCATAAAATCTTTCTTTAATGAACAATTTATAAAAAATAAACTGCTGAACTTTGATTCAAGAAGTGTTTTAAGATTAATATTTTTTAGACATCATACGTTGAGAATGGATGGGATTTCATCATGCATAAGACTACTTTGAACTCATTCACATTGTTAATAATTGGTTTAACTATTTTTTTTAGTTCTATTTTTGTAATGTCATTATCCCTCTCCTCCGCAAAATTAACTCATAATACAGTCACTCTCTCTTCGAAATGGACATGGGATACACCATATTTAGATGGAACGCTAGAAAGTCTCTGGAGTATCAGTCCTTCTAATAGTTACTCAATCTTCAGTCGTGAAGGAGGGAATCAAACGTTTTATCTTCAATTCCTAAATAATAAAGATTATTTATTTATCGCTATAACATGGTCAGATAATGAGGTGGTTCAAGGGGACTCTTTGAGATTCTATTTCGATGAAAGTCATGATGGAGTATTAAAACCTGGAGCTGAGGATTGTCAGTTAATCAGTAGATCTCTTTCTATGTGGAGCTTGACAGATAGACATTTTGAGTCTGGCATTTGGGTGAATGATGTCAATCATAATAGTTCATTAGGCTGGTCATCTTCTCCTACACGAATCGAGGTTCAAATCCCAATAGGCAATAATGCTGAAGAGTTTGATCTCAATTCAACATTTTCTGGGGATTTAGTAGGATTTAATATCATTGCTACTGATAGTGATTTTATTGAAAGCATTCCTGGATATCAATCTACAACTACCGAATTATATGGAAATGAAAGTGATCCTACTGTTTGGGCAAATTTAGAACTGGCTTCTGAACCTGTCCTTGATTTCGATATTGTCCTTGAAGCGTCATCAACAATAGTAGATAAAGCAGAAGTGTTTTATGTAACCTGTTTTATATCAAATAACGCGAATAGTACAGGGATAATCTACAATATTAATGTCACAATCTTAGTTCCCTCTGGAATTACATTAGCTCCTACAATGGATGCTTCTCAATACAAAGATTCTCTTTCCTCGGCATCTACTCATGGGAGTGGTTATAATTATACTTTTCTCTGGACCTTGATAGCAATTGATACTGGAACTCACCAGCTTGCAGTAAATGTTGATGGAATAGGAATACCTCATTTAAGTAATGAAACCCATGTAGAAATAGTTACACCATCACCTGAAATTCATATCATTTCCCCCAAAGAGAATGACCCCCTTACAGAGACATTCTATTTACAAGTAGGAATTTATTCACAAGAAAATCTAAGCTTAATACAATACAGCTTAGATGGCCAAACAACATGGATTGAGCTAATATATAATGATTCATCTTCTCTATATGAAACAATTATTGATCTAGGATCAATTTCAGGAAATGATTTGTCAGTTTTAGCTGCAGATGAGAGAAATAGGGTAACTATACTTACAATGAACGTATCAAATTCAGAAATGAGTTCTCAAACGATTAGAATCACAATCGATAATACCCCACCAACAATTAATGTGATAAATCCCCAAAATAATTCAATGTTAAATGGTGTAATAATATTCCAAGTCTTAATATCTGATATTGTAGGAGTGGATCAAGCAATGTTTCAATTAGACCAAGGCCCTTGGATTAGTCTCACATATAATGAAATAAACATGTTTTATGAGTATGAACTAGATACCACTCTCATTGTTGATGGAAACCATATCGTAGCGTTTCGAGCTTCAGATGCACTTGGTAATACTCATACTCAAGAAACCATTCTTGATTATTTTATATCGGTGTCAAATCCAGGTCATTTCACCCCCGTAACTTCAGCTACTACTTCATCAACCTCTAGCTCAGAATCAACCCCAGGATTTATTAGTTTCTGGATAATCATCTATTTTGCACTAATCACAGCAATCATCAGTCGATTATTCCAAAAACGTTAATAGAATTAAATTTAATGCCACAAACTTTGTAAGAAAATATACTCACGTGATTAGAAGAAACTCGGCCCCATAAAGATGGATTTTTCCATAAAAATAATCATATGTGGATCCCTAGAATCTTTATGAAATTAAGAGAAAATCATAATGGATATACACATCAGAATATACTGTATTAGGCTGACAAAACAAGTGGTTCCTGAAGTTGAAAAGATTGTAAAAATCTTTAAGCAAGATACTGAGAAGGGATTTGACATTTATTTTAATTTTATTAAAAAAATAAAACCTTCGATGGAGAAAATCATATTAGAAGGACTACGAGATCCAATTGAAGTAGGACATATTTCATCTCGATTGTTAAGAGATCCTCTTGAAGCAGGAATAAATGTTAAGAAAGAAAAATTTACATTAGAGGAAGTTGAAGGGCATATAGTTGGGTACTTAAAAGCTATTCTACAACTACTTTACTGTGGATTAAAAGGATTAAAAGGATGGCAAT
>WOR8_10009682_pt1 | contig 10858 bp, 7 predicted proteins | sample DeeMarSeWOR38_10_FD_19890 | JGI IMG/M metagenome (IMG submission 19890)
GAGTATCGGAACCGACCGATCTTCGACGCCGACGGCAAAGTGAACCGCAAGGGCAACTCCTTCATCCTGCAGTGGCACATGTTCATCTAAGAGCACGCCCCCGGCGACCAACACGGAGAAGGGACGGCCCCAAGCGGCCGTCCCTTTTTTGTATGGAGCCTCACCGGGCAGGAGGAGATGCGTAGACATAGACCCTTTAGGGTGCACAATGGAAGCCTCGCCGGAATGAGGATCACCCATATGCCCCCCCAATGGATTAAGACGATCGGGCTCGCGGCGGCGCTTGTGTCGAGCGCCTGCACAGGCGCGATAGGCAGAGGTGACGATGCCCGGCCCGATGGAGGCGGCGACACGGTCAACGACACCATCGCCAAGGGCTTGTGCGTCGTCGACACGCCGATCCGCCGACTCACGCGTTTCGAATACAACAACACCGTTCGTGACCTGCTGGGCGACACCACCAATCCGGCTGACGTCCTTCCGCCCGAAGAGGAAGTTGCCGGTTTCAATAACCAAGCCGCCGCGCTCACGAGCAGTGACCTGCTGATCGAGCAGTACATGAAGGTCGCCGAGGACGTCAGCGAACGTGCAGTGCAGAACCTGACCGGCCTGTTGCCTTGCGACCCCGCGCTCGACGGCGAGGACGCCTGCGCGCTCTCGTTCATCGAGAGCTTCGGTCGACGCGCCTACCGGCGGGTACTCTCGCAATCGGAAATCGCCCGCTTCAAGAGCCTGTTCGATTGGGCGTTGCAGGACGCGGACCTCGGGCGCTTCAAGGACGGGATTCAGCTCGTGATCGAAGCGGCCCTGCAGTCTCCGAAGTTCCTCTACCGAGCCGAGCTCGGTGAGGAGACGCCGATCGAGGGTGACATCGTGCCGTTCACGAGCTGGGAGATGGCTACGAAGCTCTCGTACATGCTGTGGAACTCGATGCCCGACGACGAGCTCTTCGCGGCAGCAGAGGCCGACGCGCTTCGGACCAAGGATCAGATCAAGGCGCAAGCCGTCCGCATGATCGAGGACGACAAGGCCCGCGACGTGATTCGCAACTTCCACACGCAGTGGCTGATGCTCACGCACCTCGACAGCGTCACCAAAGACACCGGGGTCTACCCGACCTTCCGAGGGTCGCTCCGACCTCTCTGGAAAGAAGAGATCCAGGCGTTCATCGAGCACGTCATCATGGAGGGTGATGGCTCCCTACAGACCCTGCTCACGGCGGACTACAGCTTCATGAACGAAGAGCTCGCGGCCTTCTACGGGGACGACGTGTTGGACTCGGTGACCGGGTCGGAGTTTCGGCAGGTGCAGCTCGATCCGGCGCGGCGCGCCGGCCTCTTGAGCACAGCGGGCCTCATGGCGACACACGCCAACCTCAACCAAAGCTCTCCGGTGTTTCGTGGGAAGTTCGTCCGCGAGCAGCTCATGTGCGACACGCTCCCGCTTCCCCCGAACGATCTGGTCATCGAGCCGCCCGAGCTCGATCCGAACAAAACGACCAAGGAACAGTTCGAAGAGATCGGCGCGAACCCGTCGTGCTCCGGGTGCCACGCTTTGATGAACCCGATCGGCTTCATCTTCGAGCACTACGACGGCGTTGGGCTCTGGCGCGACCAGCAGAATGGCAAGGACATCGACGCTACCGGGGAGGTGGTTCAGACCGAGGACATCGATGGCACCTACGACGGCGCAGTCGAGCTCGCCCATGCGCTAGCCGAGAGCACACAGGTTCGAGAGTGCGTGTCGTCGCAGTGGTTCCGGTTCGCGTACAACCGGACCGTGACCACCGAGGACAGCTGCAGTCTCGAGCAACTAAACCAGGTATTCGCCGATTCTGGCTTCGACATCAAGACGCTGCTCGTCGAGCTCACGCAGACGAACGCGTTTCTCTACCGCCGCGCGGTCGACTTGGATTCGGGAGGTGCGCAGTGAAGCGACTCAAGCGCCGTGCCATGCTCAAAGGCACGATCTTCGGTGGAACGGTCGCGATCGGCCTCCCGATGCTCGACGCGATGCTCCCACGGCGAAGCGCCGCGCAAACCGGCACCGCACCCAAACGAATCGTGTTCTGGTTCACCGCGAACGGCACACGGCAGGATGTGTGGAGCCCGCCGGCGAACATGGACCTGAGCGGACATGCACTGCATGCGTCGCTTGCGCCGTTTTCGCAGAAGCTGATCTTCCTCGATGGAGTCGATCAGAGCATCGCGTACGACTCGATCGGCGACGGCCACCAGACCGGTATGGCTTGCTTGCTGACCAATGCCGAGATTCTCCCGGGAGATCTGTTCTGCGAGGGCTCGTGTGACGCCGGCAACGAGCAGTACGTCGGCTGGGGAGGCGGTCAATCGGTCGACCAGTACCTGGCCGCAGAGATCGAGAAAGACGTCATCACCAAGTTCAAGTCGCTGGAGCTCGGCGTCCAAGTGAGGAGCGCCAGCGTCTGGTCGCGCATGTCGTATGCGGACGCGGACAAGCCGGTTCCACCCCGGGAAGACCCAAACCAGAACTTCACCGACTTCTTCAGCGACCTCGACTCCGATCCGTTTGCGCTCCAGCTGATTCAACGGAGGCGTAAGAGCGTGCTCGATGCGGTCATGGAGGATCACGCGGCCTTCCAGCAAGGCCTAGGCTACGAGGACAAACAGAAGCTCGACAAGCACCTGCAGTCGATTCGCGACCTCGAGACCCGACTCGCGGTCTCCACCAACTTCGGCGAGGCGTGCGCGACTCCGGAGCTCGAGCTGCCCGGCGGTGGCTACGAACAGAACGACATGTATCCGATCACGGGCAAGGCGCAGATGGACATGCTGGTCATGGCGCTCGCCTGCGACCTGACGCGGGTGGCGTCGCTGCAGTGGTCGCGCTCGGTGAGCAACGTGCGCTTCAATTGGGTGACGCAACGCCTCGACGAAGGGCATCACGGCCTCTCGCATTACGACGACAACAACGCGGACTCGCAAGCCGACTTGCTCGAGATCAACAAGTGGTACTCCGAGCAGTTCGCATATCTGCTCGGCCTGATGGACGGAATTCAGGAGGGTGAGAACACCCTGCTCGACAACACCGTCGTCGTCTGGGTCAACGAGCTCGGCAAGGGGAACACCCACACGCGCCGTGACATTCCGTTCATGCTCGCCGGGAGCTGTGGGGGCTACTTCCAGACGGGGCAACACCTCGACCTCGGTGGGGAGCCGCACGGCAAGCTGCTGGTGTCGCTGACGCACGCGCTGGACAAGCCCGTGAGCACGTTCGGCGCGCCTCAGTACAGCCAAGGTCCGCTGAGCGGTCTCACCTAGCGGCGCGCGCCGATCGGCCAGTACGGATCGCGCACGTTCGCGCTCGTCGACGCGCTGTTCGCCCCTGTCGGGGCGCCCACCGGCCAGTACGGGCCGCGCGCGGTTTGCGACCCGTGCTTTGGAGTACCGCTGTAGTAGTAGCGGTTGAAGTGGCTGCGCACGTACACGTTGTAAGGCACGAAGAAGCCCGTGAAGTAGAGATACTGCTCCTCGTAGACGGCCCAGCGGGGCGGCACGAATACGTGACCAGGGCGCGAGGCGATGTAGCGGCCGGAAACCCAAGCGAACCCGGTCGCGCCGTAGATCCAATGTCCCCCAACCCAGATGGCCTTCTTGCTGGGAGCCTCGGGGCGGCTGCTCTCGGACTCGAACGTCTGCGGCTCGGGCGGAGCCTCCTCGAGCGAAGCGAGGGGCATTGGTTCTTGCGTTACGACAAGGCGCTGCGCATTGACGAGGACCACCTGACCCCGAGTGAGCACGGGGTAGTCGACGGCAGCACCGAGCGTGTGGACCGACACCGAGACGCCCTCTGTGGGCGGCAGATCGGCTCTTGCCGAAGCAACGGCCAACAGCACCCCGAAGGCAACGAGTGGGAGCGTGCAACCAAGGATTCGGGTCCTCATGGTGAGCTCGACTTTACGCCCTTCATGTATCTCCGTCACGCCCATGCGGCGCCCCGAAGGCCGAAAACTACGTGCGAGGCGCGATCCGTGGTTTGTTACGGCCTAATTCGAATGAACCGCGAATCGACACACCCGCCCGTCTCGGTCGCTCTCGACCTCCCCTTGCCCGCTTCCGTCCGGGTGCGGCCACACCGCGAGAGGTTGGTGCCACAGTTCACGCACGCCAATCGCTCCCACCCATGGTGGGTGCGTGCGGTCAATGCCGTCGGGGGCAAGCTGGAGCCGGTAGGTCGGCCGAGCGCGGACATCTGGTGGGAGCGCGCCCAACGGCAGAACCCGAACGCGGGAGACCCGACTCCTGATACGCGGGCAGCGCTCGAAGCCTTCACGGAGTCCCTGAATGAAGATGCTGCGCTGAGCTTCATCGGCAAGATCGCAGCTTGGCTCGATTGTACCCGCATGGCGGGCACACACCTACGCGTCGAGCAAGCGCTGCGAGAGCGGCCGGAGGTTGCGCACACCCGACTACCGACGCCGGTATTCGTGCTCGGCATCTTTCGCAGCGGAACCACGATCCTGCACCGCCTGCTCGGCGAAGACCCGGAGAACCGGACTCTGCCTCATTGGGAGAGCTTCGATCCGACGCCATGGCCGGAAGGACCGCCGCGTGCACAAACCACACTCTCGCGCTTCCTCAAGATGGCCGATGTCATCTCGCCGAACATCAAGGCCATTCACCCCATGGATGCGTTTCAAACCGACGAGTGTCGCGGCATGTTCACGAACGTCTTCCGAACGCCCCAGCTCAACGTTCAGTACCGCGTCAATGGCTACCTCGACTGGCTGTTCGAGCAAGATGCGACGATTGCGTACCGACACCATCGACGGCAGCTGCAGCTCGTCCACCATCAGCGACCTCACGGAAAGCGTATCGTCCTCAAGGACCCGACCCACACCTTCTTCGTGGACGCGATCCTCGAGGTATTTCCCGACGCTCGCTTCGTGTTCATTCACCGGGACCCGGTCGACACGCTGAGCTCCATCTGCAGCTTGCATGCGTATGCGCGGTCGGTCTTCAGCAGCGATGTCGACGCACATGCTCTGGGGGCTGAGCTCTCCTCCAGCTACTTGGTAGACCGCCTCGAGCCCGCGGTCGCACGCGTCGACCGCCTTCCGAGAGGCCGCGTCGCCCACGTCAGAGCGCCTGACCTCGGTCGAGACCCGGTCGGCACGATCGCGAGCGCGTATCGCACTCTCGGCATGGAGCTTGGCGCCGAAGCCCGTCGTGCCATGCGCGACTACATGATCCAGAAGCGGTTGCAGCCGAGCGCGCGTCATCACCACAGCGCCGAGGGCTTCGGTCTCGGCTCGTGCGAGATACGGGAGCGTTTCTCGAGCTACTGCGAACGCTTCGATCTCTAGCTGCCTCAGGTCCCGTGCACCCGCTGCATTCGACTGAGCGTCTCCAGGTCTTCGCTGATACCGCGTAGGTTCTCGGCAAACACCTTGCGCCTTTCATGAATGTCACGCCCGGTGCCGGCGAGAAGGCCCTTGTTGTCCGCGAGCTTGAGAGCATTGCGAAAGAGCTCGAGCGTCACGGACTCCGCGCTGTGTAGCTTCCCCTGAAGCACCTGCTGCTGCCCGTAGCCAAGACAGCGCTCGAGGAGCGGCCAACGCACCAACTGATCGGCAACGATGCGGTACGCATCGAAGAATGGACGCAAGACGATGTGAGCGAGGTGCGGCTTGCTACGCTCGAACCACAGATCGATTTGTGCCCGGGTCACCACGGGCTCGCGGACTTTACGCCCTTCCCATGCGGGATCGATCAGCCCAACCTCCGCGATGAGCTCTTCGCTGAACTCGGCACGCGTCGCGAAGAAGAAGTCGAACTTGAGCAATTGGCGCAAGCTGATCGCGTGATTCCAGATCGATTCACGAAGATCACCAGTGGCGTGCTCACGCGCCATGAACATGGCGAGCTCGGCAATCGCCCGATTCACCAGGAGATGAATCAACGTGTTGCGATAAAACGCAGCAACGAGATGCTGCTCCGCGGCGATGTGCCATACGGTCTGATCACCGCCGGTAAAGCGTTGCAGGACCCCCGCGTCAGTGAGTTGATCGAGCGTGCTTCGTATCCAACCCGCATCCCGGAGCTCCGCGCCCAACATGTGGGGCGCAGTCGGATGACTGCTGAGGTAGCCGATGATCGGGGCAAGGGCGTCGATCGTCTCATCGAGGGTCAGCGCGCGCTCCGCGCCCAATAAGGCGAGTGTGACCACCGCCGTGGGAATCGCAGGCGTGGCTCGATTGATCCGGTGACACACCTCCAGCGCGAAGCGCTCGACCTCTTGGCCCTTGGCCCGCGGGTCCCGATCGAGCTCCTCGATGCGAGCGCGCATGGGGATCGGCTCGCCGAAGTCGATCCGCACGGTACTAACGCGCCCCGGCTGTGTCCGGGCGAAACGGAGCAGCCAACCGATGCCCTCGGGCTTCTTGCTCCCGCCCAAAGCCTCGGCGGTCATTGCTGCGACCTCGGCGAGCTGTTCGTACACCACCGACACCGGCACGACCATCGCGTCGGGGCCCTGGCTGTTCCGAACGGCGTCTACGACGTAGCGGAGCGCACCATACCGCGGCGGCCGCAGCTTTCCCGTCCGCGAACGCCCACCCTCGATCGACCAAGTCAGGTTCTGGCCGCTTGCAACGATGTGACCGAGGTACGAACGCAGGGCGAAACGGTATACGGGGTCGTCGTGTGTGTTCCGTCGAATGTAGAGCACTCCCGCTCGGCGGAGGATCGGGCCGATGGGCCAGAAATCGAGGTTGTCGCCGCCGAGGACGAACGCGGGGCGAATGCCGGCCTCCTGCGCAACCTGCTCCAGGTAGAACATGTCGAGGTACGAGCGGTGTGACGGCAACCACAGCAGTGCGTGCTCTCGATCGAGCTCTCGGAGACGGTTCAACGCTCCGTAGTCGACGTCGACCCGATACCGCCGAGAGAAGAGCGCCCCGATTCCCTTGTACGCGGCGACGGCGGCGGGGTCGTGGCGTGCGATCATCTCTCCGAAGCACTCGACGGCGAGCCGCTCGACCTCGTCGCGCGGCTTGCCAAGCTCCGATGCGAGCGACGAGAGACCGTCTTGAAAGCGTTCACCCTCGAGGATGTCCTGAATGACCCGGTTCATCGCTAAGAGCGCTCCCCCGGCGCTTCGAGAATCTCGAGGTACCGTGCGCGGATCGCTGCCATCTCGGATTCCAAGTTGTCCAAAGTCCACGACGATGTGTCGATGGGTGGGAGCACCACCGCCTCGACGACTGCGGGGCGCACGATCGCCGCGCCCTTCGGCAGCGCGTCCAGCACGTTGCGAAACACGATGGGTACGATCGGCACGCCCGCTTCCATGGCCAGCCTGAACGCACCTTTCTTGAACGGACCGACGGTGGGTGTCTTCGAACGCGTCCCCTCCGGCGCGATGATGAGCGAGCGGCCCTGCTTGAGCGCCGCTACGGCCGGACCCAATGCTTCGATCGCCTTTGCCGTATTCGAGCGGTCGACGAATACCACGCCGGACGCCTGAAAGAGGGGCCCGAATACCGGATTGCGCCGAAGCTCCTGCTTCGCGATGCCGGTGAAGTCGCGCCGCAGCATCTTGAGCAACAGGATCAGCTCGAGGCCGCTCTGATGGTTGAAGATGAATACGGCCGGTCGGTCAGACCAGAGGTGATCTTCACCCTCGACGCGGAGATCGATGCCGGCGGCCGACGCCGCCAGGTCGCCCCAGACCGACCCCATCACGTTGAATGCTTCGCGCTTGGAACGGTTGAGAAGACCAGCTCCCAAGCCAAATGCAAACGAAGGGGCAAGGGCTCCATAGAGAAGGCCTGTTCGAGCGACATCGCCCAGGGTCGGCGTACCCCGGCTCGTGAAGCGCCGAACGGGCCACTGTCGCTCTTTGGCAATTTGGGCAAGCCGGCGGCTCGGGTTGAGCGGTCGAGGTCGACCGACGATCTCGAACAAGGGCAGGTCTTCGTGGCTGTCCGAGTAGAAGTAGCTCTGATCCAGATCGAGAGCGTACTTGGCACGGAGACCGCGTGCTGCGTCGGCTTTGCCCTCCCCATAGCAGGTCGGTCGAATGACCCCACCGGTCAACACACCGTCCTCGACCGCAAGCCGGGTGTGCAGAACGTGCTCGATGCCGAGCTCCTCGGCAACCGGGTCCGCCTGATAGCGCGTCGCCGACGTGATGATCGCGACGGTGTGGCCCATGTCCTGGTGCGCCTTCACGAGCGCGCGCGACTCTGGGTAGATCTCGGTCGCCAGGTACTTCTCGAAGGCGTGTCGGCCCGCTTCTTCGAGAACGCTTTCTTTCATTCCGCGGTACACTGCCGATGTCGCGGTGACGAACGACGAGAAGCCCGTGCGTCCCATCGTGAACGACAGCGTGGCTCTGGCAGAGTCGAGCAGATCATGCGGCGAGAGGCGGCCTGCCGAGAACTGATCGCGAGTGAAAGCGGTAGCCGAGAAACCCGCGAAGAGCGTTTGGTCGAGGTCGAAGAACGCGCCGACCTGCGGGCCTCGCGGCCCGTTTCGGATCTCTTGGGTGAGCTGCTCGTGAAGCGTCATGCGGGCGCTGGAGCATAACCCAACTCACGCAGGATTTGACACCTAGACCCCGACGCGTTTGCGATAATCCGCGAAGTCGGCGCGGATCTGCGACTCGGTGAGGCCGTAGTCCCTGATATCGTAGTCATGCTCCCCACGCTGAGCGGTCGGCTCCTCGGAGATGCGGCTGCGGAGCTTGGAAACCAGGTCGTCGTCGAAAGGAAGCTCGAAGTGCCGATAGATGCCTCGGACGACCTCGAGGGGGTTCGCGTGGAGCTCGCGCAGGCTGACGTCGTAGATGCGCGCCTCGGGGAATGCCGCCCTGGCCTCGATGCCGCGGTCCACGCCAATGCGCGAGTACTCCAGCCAGAATCGACCGACGTCGTGGAGATCGAGCCGTCGTTGAAACTTCGATGCGATCCGGGCGCTGAGGCTGCACTGAGAGCCGATCGTATCGACGAGCCCTCGATGAGTCTGGATCACACAGGCATCAGGATACACGCTGAGAAGAGCCCTCAGGTTCCAGAGGTGCCAGGGGCATTTGAGCAGCCAGCGGGTCGCCGAACGATGCGCCCACAAGACTTGGAGCTGCTTCTTGTGCCACGCGTACGGCTCGACCATATCCCAGTCGAGCATTCGCATGCCGTACCGGTAGTCGCCCATACCGACGAACAGCTTCATGATCGCCATGTCGTTTTCGAGGAGGAAGAAATCCTCTTCCCACGCGTCGACGGTCACATCGTGCGCTTCGTCCTGCTCCGGGATCATGATGTCGTCCATCGCGACCTCGTGCGTGCCACGCCAACGACGCCAGGCGTCATCACCCAATAAGTCACGCTTGCGGCCCACCGGATGGGCAAGCTCCCAAGTTCTCGCGGCACGATTCGCCGGATCCGCTGCGAGCACGTTGTGAAGGTAGGTGGTGCCGGTTCGGAATAGTCCAGTGATGATGATTGGACGTTTGATTGGGATCTCGAGAATCTCAGGGCGCTGCCTGAAGAGCTCGATGAGCCGCAGCCGGTTCCCGAGATGCCAGTGGAAGATGTACCGCAGCCCGAAGCGTCCGAGCGTGTTCCAGTCCACCTGGAGCACACTGTCCATCGTCTCTTCTAGGCGTCGACGAAAACCGTCGTCCCCGTAGTCGTCGAGCCCGTTCATGCGCTCGGCAAGATTCGTCACCCGCGAGGTATCGATCGGAAGCAGGAACTGCCGAAACGGATCTGCTGCACGCGTGAGGGCCGACAGCGGAAGCGCACGACCGAGCAATTTCCTCGCTTGACTCAAATGTAGCTGTCCCCCGATGTCGTACCGGCATTACCCTGCTTGGCTGGGCCAGATTCGTCAATCTACGTGCAGTTGCGCACGCTGAGCGCGCGCTTGCTCGACCTCCGGTGTCTCCATGAGAGCAGGATGGGCGAGCCAGGTCGTGGGGACCGAAATCGGAATGTCGAGCAGTTGCTGGGCATAGGCCTTCCCCTGCGGGTCGAAGCGCAGCGATGAAATACCACCGCCTCCGAGTGCATCGCGCAGCAAGAAATTGAACGCGTGAATACCCGGAACCTCGTAACGAAGCACTGGTCCATCGACTCGGTGGGCGAGCCACTCCGCAACTCGTTCGGCCGTGAGCCCAGCCTGAAGAGCCGGAACGAAGTCCGGATGACGCGCACGCACGCCAATGTTTGCATCGGCCCCTTTGTCACCACTACGCGCATGAGCAATCGCGATGAGTGGGAGCTCGATCGAGTCGTCCAAGGGCACTCGGGGCAGGCTTTGCTCGAAGGTTTGCTTCTGCGCTCCGAGAAGCGGCGGGATGGGTTCCTCGTAGTCGAGCCGTACCCCATCGAGGTGGATCGTCGGATGAAAGCGCTCACGCGGAATGAGATAGCTCTTCAACCGGACGAGCGGGGTCGGCTTCGGGAGCCCCCGGCCGCCGGCGGTGAGTCCTGGAACCGCCATTCCGAACGAGCCGAGCTCGCGAACGATCGCCGAGAGCGCCTCGTGCATGTCGTGGTGCAGCGCGACCTTCACTACCACCTCGCGCGTCCCCTCCTGACGAGCATGCGGGCCATACGTGGTCTCGGCACCGAGGATCTCGATGTCGACATCACGAAGCGGTATGAATCCGTCCCGTTCGAGCAGACGTTCCGCGCGCCGAATGAAGTCGTTGCCGAAGCGCTTCGCCTTTCTCGTGGCGTCACGGCCGCCGATGAAGACCAGGCCGAGCACCTTGTACCCATCGATGACCTGCGCGCACGCCTTGAGTGTCGATGGAGGCGGTTCTCCTCGTGCCCCGGCGACTTCGACCCGATCCGGCCCCACCTGCGCGA
>WOR8_10006878_pt1 | contig 10855 bp, 9 predicted proteins | sample DeeMarSeWOR38_10_FD_19890 | JGI IMG/M metagenome (IMG submission 19890)
CCTGTTTAACTCTAATTATAAATTTTAAAAAAAATATAATCAATACAGAAAATATGAAATAGCCCCGAGTGGATTCGAACCACTGTCGCCGGCTCCAAAGGCCAGCATGATTGTCCACTACAATACGGGGCTGTTAATAAATTTAAATTTAATAATTTATTAAATTAATAATACAATCGTCAATGTTTTTTTATTTTTTCATTTGTTGTTGAACCTTTGCCCAAGTATCACGAAGTGTAATTGTTCTGTTAATTATCAAGTTGTCTTTTTTTGAGTCTTTATCAATGCAGAAATAACCCAGTCGCTCAAATTGGAATCTATCAAAGGCCTTTAGATTATTTACAGCTGATTCTACTTTGCATGATTTTAAAATTTCAAGTGAATGTGGATTTATAAAATCCTTAAAATATGCATTTTTTTGCCCAGTTGGGTCCTCAACAGTAAAAAGTCTATCATAAAGTCGTACTTCTGCATCAATGAAATTTTTTGCTGAAACCCAATGAATTGTTGATTTAACCTTTCTGTTATCAGGTGCATACCCTCCACGAGTTTCAGGGTCAATTGTGCAAACTAGTTCTACAATTTCTCCATTTTTTTTCACTGCATTTTTGCATGTTATTAAATATGAATATCTAAATCTAACCTCTCGGCCTGGTGCAAGTCTATAAAATTTATCAGGTGGGTCTTCCATAAAGTCATTATGCTCAATAAATAACTCGTTTGAAAAAGGTATTTTTCTTGTTCCCGCAGATGGATTTTCAGGGTTATTAACTGCATCAAATTCCTCAACTTTGTCTTTTGGATAATTTTCAATAATTACCTTTAGTGGATGTAAAACTCCCATAAATCGTGGTGCAGTTTTATTTAAATCCTCTCTAACACAATATTCAAGAAATGAAAAATCAACCGTACTGTTTACTTTTGCTACACCAATTTTTTTACAAAAATTTCTTATAGCTACTGGTGAATAACCACGTCTACGCATGCCACTAATAGTAGGTAATCTGGGGTCATCCCAACCATTTACATGTTTACCATCTACTAATTCTTTAAGCATACGTTTGCTCATCACAGTATTGGTTAAATTAAGACGAGCAAACTCAATCTGCTGAGGATGATAAACACCAAGTTCATCAAGAAACCAATCATACAAAGGACGATGATTTTCAAATTCTAACGTGCAAATTGAATGAGTAATTCCCTCTACTGAATCTTCCAGCCCATGAGCCCAGTCATACATAGGGTAAATACACCATTTATCTTTTTGACGATGATGAGCCTCATGTAAAATTCTATACATAACAGGATCGCGCATATTCAAGTTCGGATGAGCCATATCGATTTTTGCTCTTAGTACTTTTTCACCATCTGCAAACTCACCATTTTTCATTTTTTCAAATAATCCAAGGTTTTCTTCAACCGAACGATCCCTATAAAAACTTTCAAAACCAGGTTTTGTTAATGTTCCACGATAACTACTGATTTCTTCAGCTGATGAGTCATCCACGTATGCTTTTCCTTTTTTAATTAATTGAATTGCATATTCATACATTTTATCAAAATAGTCTGAACCAAAAAATAGTCTATCTTCCCAATCAAATCCAAGCCATTTTACATCTTCAATTATTGATTTAACATATTCTTGTTCTTCTTTTGCAGGATTGGTGTCATCAAAACGAAGATTACATTTACCATTAAATTCTTGTGCTATTCCAAAATTAAGACAAATAGACTTTGCATGACCAATATGAAGATAACCATTAGGTTCAGGAGGAAATCTGGTATGGACTCTACCTTTGTACTTATTCGTTTTTAAATCTTCATCAATAATTTCTCGAATAAAATCTCTTTTTTCATCAATACTTGATTCCATAATATCTCTCCAGTTTAAGTAAATTTTAATACAGCCCTGCCCAGATTCGAACTGGGGTCTAGAGATCCAGAGTCTCTTATGTTAACCACTACACTACAGGGCTAATAATGGTTTGTGGAAATGGATATCAATAATCCTATTTAACTTTTGATATAAACATTGAAAATCATTTAAATAGTTATGACATTACTTAAGATATATTCTCTGAGGTGTAATATGTCTTGATCGATGTAAATCTTTTAAAAAAAGTTTCAAATTTGTTAAAAGAAAAAAATTTAAAAGTAGCCACAGCCGAGTCATGCACTGGAGGATTAATTGCTCATACTCTTACTAATATATCAGGTAGTTCTGATTATTTTGATAGAGGTGTTGTTTCATATAGTAACAAAGCTAAAACTGACCTTTTAGGAGTTCCTGAAAATATTTTAAAAAAATATGGTGCTGTTAGTAAAGAAGTTGTAAAAATTATGGCTGAAGGAATAAGAATAAAATCAAATGTTGATTTAGGAATAGCAACTACAGGTATTGCAGGACCCACTGGTGGAACAAAAGAAAAACCAGTTGGTCTTGTTTTTATTGCTATTTCAACTTCGCATGGCACATATATTAGAAGATACCAATTTGCTGGTAATCGTCTTCAAAACAAAGAACAAACTTGTAACGTGGCTCTTTGGATGATACATGAACATTTAAAAAAATATGGTGATAATTTTTGATATCAATTGATGGGTCTTATGGTGAAGGCGGGGGGCAGATACTTCGAACAGCTGTTGCTCTTTCTGCATTTAAAAAAGTGCCAATTAAAATTACAAATATAAGAGCCAGTAGACCTGATCCAGGAATAAAAGCACAGCATCATATAGCAATAAAAAGCGTAAAAGAATTATGTAATGCTGAAACAACAGGTTTAGATGTTGGTTCATCTACATTAACATTTATCCCGGATGAAGTTAAAGGCGGGAGCTATAAATTTGACATAGGTACAGCAGGTAGTATAGTTTTAGTTTTTGAAACTTGTATACTTGCTTCTTTAAATGCAAAAGAACCATTAACTATTAAAATAACTGGTGGAACTGATGTTAAATGGGCTCCAACATGGGATTATTTTAAAAATGTATTTATACCACTGCTTAAAAATTTTGGTATAAAAACTGATATTAATTTAATAAAACGTGGTTATTATCCAAGAGGAGGGGGAGAAGCAGAAATTACGATTTATCCAAATACAGATTTTAAACAAATAACATTAGATGAAAATCAAACATTTTTTGATGTAGAAGGTATCATTTATATATCTAATTTACCAGAACATATTTCTACAAGGATTAAACAAGCTGCAATTAATGAACTACTTAAAAGTAATTTAAAAGCAAATATAAAAATTGAACAATCAAGTTCTTTTTCAGCTGGAACCGGTCTAACTTTATGGGTAAAATCAAAAGATACAATTATTGGAACAACTGTTATAGGTGAAAAAAGACTATCATCAGAAGAAGTTGGTCAAAAAGCAGTGAGAAATCTAAAAAATGAAATCTTCTCTGGTGCAAATCTCGATGTTTATGCCTTTGATCAGCTTTTGCCATATTTTGTTATTTCCAATAAAAATGAAAGTTCTTCTTGTATTATTAGGGAGTTAAGCAGCCATGCTAGTACTAGTATGTGGGTTTTGAAACAATTTTTTAATGTAGATTTTGAAGTTAAACGAAATGAAAAAAATGTAAAAATCAAAGTGAAAAATAAATAAAATCTATAGTATATGTAGATAAAAAATATAAGCGTACTTTCTTTATCGGCTTTTATGAAAATAGCACATATATCTGATTTACATTTTAATTATGGAACAGATTTTAATGAAAAAGTTTATGAAAAAGCAGTTAAGTTATTAAACAAAATTAATCCTGATTTAGTTTTTATCTCAGGAGATTTAACAACAGATGGTTTACTATCAGAATACGATTTAGCAAAGGAAAAAATAAAAGAAATTAATTTTAAACCAGCGGTTGTTCCTGGTAATCACGATGAACGAAATTTAGGTTTTAAACTATTTCGTGAGGTTTTTGGTGAAACAGATTTTATTCATAACTATGACAACGTAACTCTTGTTGCTCTTGCATCTAGTGAACCTGATAAGGATGATGGTAGACTAGGCATAGGCAGACATAAACGAATTGAGCAGGCAATTAAAAAGAAAAACAAAATGACTGTAATTGGTTTTCATCATCATTTAATTCCTGTACCAAATTCTGGTAGAGAAGCAAACATTATTGAAGATGCTGGTGAAACACTTGATATTATTTTGAAAAATGAAGTTCCGCTAGTTCTCATGGGTCATAGACATGTTCCATGGACTGTTAAGATACATAAAACTTTACTTGTTAATGCAGGAACATTTTCATGTAATCGCACTCGTGCTCATATTGGTAACACGTTTAACATTATAGATATTAATGAAGAAAAAATAGAGGTAACTGTTGTAAACATTAGAACAGATGACCGGAAAAAAATGATAGAGTTTAATCTTCAAGATGGTTGTTATATAAATAAATATTATGATATGTTGAAAGATTAAATAGTTAATTTTTTTTTTCGTAATATTTATCATAGATTATTGAATACTTATTAGATTGGAGGAGGTTATTACTGGATTACACTTTTCTGTTAATTATTGGTGGTACTTGTGCCATAGGTTTTTACATGGCCTGGAGCATCGGTGCAAATGATGTAGCAAATGCTATGGCAACTGCAGTTGGCGCTCGTGCAATTACATTTAAACAAGCTGCTCTTATTGCTGGTGTCTTGATATTTTTTGGAGCAGTTCTTGTTGGTCCTCATGTGGCTGAAACAATTAAAGGAAAAGTTATCGATAAAACAGTTATTAGTGATCCATTTATTTTAATGTTAGGTTTTATTTCTTCTTTATTAGCTGCTGCTATATGGTCAACCTTGGCTACTTGGAAAGAGATGCCAATTTCTACTACTCATTCGATTATTGGTGCTTTAGTTGGATTTGGAATTGTTGCTGGTGGTCTGTCATCTGTTAATTGGGGTTGTGTTGGTTCAGTTGCGGCAAGTTGGGTTCTTTCACCTGTTGTAGGATGTATCCTAGCTTTTATTGTTTTTCGTATTATTGTAAGATTAATATTTGCAAAAGATAAACCTGTTAGAGCAACAAGGATTATCGGTCCCTTAATTATTGGTGTGACTGCTTTTGTGCTATCTACTTCTTTATTGTTTAAAACGCAGTTGGGTGATATGCTTGGAATCGTGGAATTATCTTCGGCACTAATTTCTTCTAGTGTAATTTCAATAGTTGTTATTTTTTTAGCTATATTTTTATTACGAAATATAGAGGCAAGATCGGTTGATGATTATACTACAGTAGAATTTATCTTTCGTAAGTTACAGATTATTACTTCTTGTTATGTAGCATTTTCAATAGGCTCAAATGATGTGGCCAATGCAATTGGTCCAGTTGCAGCTATAGTTCCTTTGGCAAGCACATCAAGCCTAGGTCCAGTTGCAGAAATTCCTATATATTTATTGATTATTGGTGGTTTTGGAATGGCATTAGGTTGCCTGACCTTGGGATATAGAGTCATGAAAACTATGGGTAGTCGCATTACAAAACTAACTAATACTCGTGGTTTTTCAGTAGATTTTGGTGCTGCAACAACGGTTTTATTAGCATCAAAACTTGGACTACCAATTTCCACATCCCATACAGCAGTTGGTGCAATTATTGGTGTTGGGCTTGCTAGAGGACTTGATGCAGTTGATTTAAAGGTGATAAAAAAGATTATAATTTCTTGGCTATTGACATTACCTGTTGCTGCTTTTACTTCAGCAATAATTTTTATAGGTCTGATTGCATTAATCCAATAATATAAAAGGAGTATTGAAACATGATTGATGAGAAAATGCATTTCAGAGCACCTGTCTCAGAAACATACCGAAAAAAATCCCCTTTTGATCAACTACTGGAACATATGGGCAAAGTTAGAGAATGCATAAATTTACTTGGAGATGGTTTAATTCGTTATTATAAAGGAGATTACAAAGGGTTTTCGGAATTAACTGAAAAAGTCTCATCTATAGAGCATGATGCTGATATTATTAAAGGAAATTTGCGAAATCATATTCCAAGTTCATTGTTTATGCCTGTTGATAAAGGTAAATTTTTATGGGTATTACGGGAGCAAGATGCAATATTGGATCATGCTGAAAATCTTGTACAAATGCTTGATATGCGACATACAAAGATTCCTGTAGAGTTACAAAAAATTTTTATTGCTCATGCTCAATTAGTGATAAATACTGTAATAGCAATGGAAGAAGCAGTAGAAAGTATAAGAGATTTAGTGGAGACAAGTTTTATTCAGCGTGAACGAGACCAGACTAAGGAGTTTATTCATAAGGTTCATGATTTTGAGTGGAAGGCAGATCAGAAAAAATATGATATGACTAAGGGAATTTATAAATTGGAAAAAAAACTAAAGCCTATGGATGTATATCATCTTCTTAAGATTGCAGATTGGGTAGATGATATTGCTGATCATGCTGAAAATGTAGCTGATTGGTTACGTTCAATGATTGCTAAATAATTTCAATTTTCAATTATTTTCCTTCATTTATTAAATAATTAATTACTGTTTCTGATATATCCTCAGCATATTCACCAATTCTTCTTATACTATCAGCAATATAACCAATAGATATTGCAACAATGCCTTTTTGTTGCAAAGCAAGTGTATTTATTTCTTCACAAAGTTTTTCTAATTTTTCTACCGTGTCAATATTTTCATTTGAGCTTTTAATATCTTTTCGAAAAAAAGCACCTATACTTTTATTAAAAATATCTAATGAGAGATTGTTCGCCATTTCAATTTTGGATATTATTTTTTGATTTTGTTTATTAATATTTAAATGCTGAATGTTTTTTGTAATTCTTACAATATGATCTCCTATACGTTCAATGATTCTGCTGATTAAAAAATATGTTGAAGATAAATCAATTGTAATATTCATTTTTTCTGCAAGACTCACATTTTGTAATATCATATGATATTGTCTTGCTATAAGCCAATGCAGACGATCGACTTCTGTGTCTCTTGAAATAATTTCATCAGCTAATTTTTTATCACAAGTTTTTATTGCCCTAAGCGCATCCTCATTCATGCCCTTAACAATTATTTGCATTCTTTTAATTGTTCTATCTAATGGCATTTCTAATGGATTTAATAAATCCTTTAATGTTATTGAGTTATCAGTTTCTTCAACTATTTCTTGGCCTATAGTAGTTTGAGTAAATGTTCTTAATACATTTCTTACTTCAGTTGTTATTCTTGTAGGTGATTTAACAATAATTGAAGTATACCCTGCAATATATGCTCCTATTAATTGGCGTAATAGAAAGGTTTGTTTTGGTATTTTACTTGAATCAAATTCCTTTACTTTATATAACTGCTCTTGTTTCATTTTTGATGTAATAAGCAAAGTACCATCAGATTGAGTTAATAATCCAATAGGATCATTTTTTTTGATGTTGGATGCTTTTATCCATTCTTTTGGGAGTGTTATAATATATGAAGAACCACCTGTCATTTGTACACGTCTAATTTCCATATAGCCACCAAACTTATCGGATCATAGATATATATCATATATTAATAATCTTTTATATATAACTATATAAAACTATATTAGGTATATATTCTTATATAGTATATATAGATAAACTATATATTTACATAGTATTTTTGGGCGGCTGATAAAAATGATTGAAAAGAATAACAAAAAAATTGGAAAAATGATGCTAGTAACTATCTTAACAGTTTGTCTAGTAGCAACTATTTTTAGTGGATGCATAGAAACAAATGGTGAAAAATCGGCTATTGTAGTTGTTGGTCGTGATAGTGCATCTGGTACTCGTGAATTTTTCTATGAGCATGTGATGAACAAAGAAGACTTTGTTGATACGATGCTTGAAAAAAATAGTAATGGTGCTGTTCATCAAACTGTTTCACAAACTGAAGGAGCAATAGGATTTGTTGGATTAGGATATATAGATGAGGCAGTAAAAGCAATCGAGGTTGATGGTGTTCAGGCAAATGTTGATAATGTAAAGGATGGTTCTTATCCAATTGCACGTAATTTAAACATGTTTACAAATGGTGAACCAACAGGGATTGTTCTTGAGTTCTTAAAATATATTGATAGTGATGAAGGACAGGAAATAGTATCTGATGAAGGATTTGTTCCAAAATCTGGAACAGGGGCATATACGGAGGTTGGAGGTTTAAGTGGGACAATCACAATTGTTGGAAGTACAACAGTATTACCAATAAGCGAGAAAGCAGCAGAGGCATTTAATGCATTATATTCAGGTGTTACTGTTACAGTTAGTGGGGGTGGAAGTAGTGTAGGGGTACAATCAGCTGGAGAAGGTAGTGCTGATATTGGTATGGCAAGCCGGGAATTGAAATCCTCTGAAATAACCATATATCCGGATCTTGTAAAACATATTGTTTGTAGTGATGGAATAGCAATAATTGTACACCCAACAAACCTTTTTGTAGACGATCTAACAGTTGCACAAATAAAAGCAATATATCAAGGTACATACACAAATTGGAACCAACTATATTAAAGAAATACAAACCAATAAAACTGGAGAATAGCATTTCTCCATTCTCTCCTAATTCTATAAAGAATTAGAAGAGAAAGAATACAAACAGGGAGATTAATATATAATGACGGCTAAACAACGCCAAATACCTATTTTCAATTTTCAAAAGAAATACTTTAAAGAAAACATAATAAAAATATTATTAATTATCGCAGCAATTTTTTCAATTATAGTAATTTTTTCAATACTTTTTTTTCTTGTAAGAGAATCTTATCCCTTACCAACTGATATTTGGACTTTTTTATCAGGTATAAAATGGAGGCCAACAAGTGTTACTCCTAGGTTTGGAACATTTCCTTTAATTGTTGGAACGTTACTTGTGACATTAGGTGCAATGATTTTTGCTGTTCCATTAAGCATTGGAAGTGCAATTTTTATATCAGAAATAGCAACTCCTCGTATTAGAACTATTATTAAACCAATTATTGAATTATTAGCAGGTATTCCTTCAGTTGTCTACGGTTTTTTTGGTCTTATAATACTGGTTGATTGGATACATGATGGGTTTAATGTTCCAACTGGTGAAACCTGGCTTGCGGGCTCAATTATTTTAGGTATCATGGCTATACCAACTATTACAAGTGTAGCAGAAGATGCAATAAATGCAGTTCCTAGACATTATAAAGAAGGTTCTCTTGCTATGGGTGCAACCAAGTGGCAGACAATTAGCAAAGTTGTAATACCTTCTGCTCTCTCAGGAATTACAGCTGCTATAATATTAGGTATTGGTCGAGCTGTTGGCGAAACAATGGCTGTATTAATGATATGTGGTAATTCTCCAGTTATACCTGAACCGATTTGGGATGTATTTTCTCCAATTAGAACACTAACCTCAACCCTTGGTATTGAAATAGGAGAAGTTCCTTTTGGTAGCGGACATTATCATGCTCTTTTTGGTGTAGCTGTTCTTTTATTAATCATCACATTGATTGTCAACATTAGTGCTGTATATATTCTTGGGAAAATTAAAGAAAAACAGATGGCTCTTGGTATAAAGAAGAAAAAAATTAGAATTTCACCTAAAATTCTATATATGATTAAACGTGCTTTTAAAACGTTTATAATATTATTTTTACTTATATTTTGTTATCTTGTTGGAGGTTTAGTTTTTTCAGCTATTATCGTTGCAATAGGTGCTTTATTATATTTTATTTTTAAGAAAATATCTCAAAAAAATATCCAAAAAATTTCTTTTTCAATAATAACAATTTCAATTATTATTGTATTTTGTATACTTGGTATTTTATTAGGATATATTATATCAAATGGTATTGGAGCATTAAATTGGGAGTTTTTAACAGCACCTCATCGTGATCTTGGGCGTCAAGGTGGTATTGTTACTGCACTTCTAGGTACACTTTATCTTGCAGCAGGTGCTATAGCAATTGCTCTACCTGTTGGTGTCGGTGCTGCTATTTATCTTGTTGAATATACAAGGGAAGGAAAAATAACTAAGATTATTCGTACTGCAGCTGACCTTTTAAATGGTACTCCAAGTATTGTATTTGGTTTATTTGGTTTTGCATTTCTAGTTTTATTTCTTGGATGGGGGAGAGTATTACTAGCTGGTCAGATTACTCTTGCATTTATGATTATACCAACTATTTTACGTACTTCTGAGGAGGCATTAAAAAGTGTTCCTCAATCAATACGGGAAGGTAGTCTTGCTGTTGGTGCAACTCGTTGGCAGACAATAAAACGTGTCGTTCTCCCACCAGCTTCTCCAGGTATTATTACTGGTGCAATACTGGGTATAGGTCGAGCAGCTGGTGAAACAGCTCCTATTATGTTTATAGCTGTTACTTTTTCAGCGTTTTGGCCTGATTCTTTTTTTGAACCAGTCAATGCACTATCATATCATATACTTGTATTAGCAACAGAAATTCCGGGTCCTGAAGCAAAAGCCGCAGCAGGCGGAGCTGCACTTGTACTTTTACTGCTAGTTATAGCATTTTATTTAGTGGCTATTATAATTAGAAATAAATATACTAAAAAAATGAAATGGTGACAATAATGAATAAAGAAGAATATATAATTCAAACGAAAGATTTGAATTTATGGTATAACGAAAATCAGGCTTTAATTGATGTAAATCTGAACATGAAACCAAATAAAGTAACAGCTCTGATTGGTCCTTCAGGTTGTGGGAAAAGTACGCTTATACGGTGTTTTAATCGTATGAATGATGTTATACCTGGATGTAAAATCAAAGGACATGTATATTACCATGACAAAGATATGTATGAACCTAAAGTGGATGCAGTTGAAATTCGTAAAAAAATTGGTATGGTTTTTCA
>WOR8_10006881_pt1 | contig 10851 bp, 9 predicted proteins | sample DeeMarSeWOR38_10_FD_19890 | JGI IMG/M metagenome (IMG submission 19890)
TGGTGGCCAGTGACAGCAAGAACGATATTCCTCTGTTTCTCGACGCGCGGGAATTGAAGGTTCGCATTAACTCACGGCACCGGGACACCGATGATTTCTTCCGGTCGGTCGGCTCTCCTGCCGACGCGACATGGGTCCTGATCGAACAGCCGGAGATCATCGAACAGATGGAGTTCCCATGGCAGATGCAGCACTGACGGTGATCGGAGGCGGGGTGGTCGGGCTCTCCGTCGCGGCCGAGCTTTGCCGGCGCGTCGCACCGGTGTTTGTCCTTGAGCGCAATACCCGCTACGGCACGGAGACTTCCAGCCGCAACAGCGAGGTTATTCACGCCGGCATCTACTACACCCATGGCTCCCTCAAGGCACGATTCTGTGTCGAAGGGAAGATGCTGATTTACGAGCTCTGCGAGAAGCACGGCATTCCCCATCGGCGAATCACCAAGATCATCACCGCTACCGAAGACGATGAACTGCAGGAACTGGAGCGTCTACATGCCCTGGGGACAGCCAACGGCGTGGAACTTCACCGTCTGAGCGCCGCGCAGGTGGCCGAGCTGGAGCCCAACATTCGGACGGTGGGTGGCCTGCTCTCCCCTTCCACGGGCATCGTGAGCGCTCATGGGCTGATGGATTACTTCTACCACACGGCGATCGCGCGCGGTGCCACCGTCCAGTTCCGCTCCGAAGTGGTGGGGCTTGAAAAACAGGGGGGAGACTTCGCCGTCACGGTCAACGAGGGAGGCACGCTCACCACGTTCACTTCAGAACGAGTGGTGAATGCCGCGGGTCTGGAGGCGGACACGATTGCAGGCCTTGCCGGGATCGATCTCGAGGTCGCCGGCTATCGCCTTCACTGGTGCAGGGGTTCGTATTTTTCGGTCTCCGGACCAGCCGCACGTTCGGTTTCACGGCTCGTCTACCCGGTCCCAACCAAGCACTCACTCGGCGTCCATGTCGTCCTCGACCTCTCCGGGAGACTTCGGTTCGGACCCGATGTGGAGTTTCTCGACCATCGTCGGCAAGACTACACTGTGGATGAAGGAAAGCGACCAGCCTTCGGTCAATCGGCGCGCCGCATTCTTCCTGGGCTGAATGACGAGGACCTGGCGCCGGACATCGCAGGGATCAGGCCCAAGCTGCAGCGCAAGGGAGAGCCCTCCAGGGATTTCGTCATCAGAGAGGAGCGTGACCGCGGTCTCTCCGGTCTTGTCAACCTGATCGGGATCGAATCCCCCGGGCTCACCGCAGCGCCCGCCATCGCCCACTATGTGGCGCGCCTGCTGACCTAGTTCGACCGCCAGCGGGACCTCACCCCCCCTTCCCCCCTCTGACTGTGGGACCTCACCCTCCTCAGGCGGCGGCAGCCTTCAACGCGCGGTCTATTGCCTTGACGGTTCGCTCGATGTCATCGGGCGAATGCGCCAGGGACACAAAGGCTGCCTCGAACTGGGACGGTGGAAAGTAGATACCATCCCGAAGGAGTGATTGAAAGAAGAGCCCGAAACGCCGTGTGTCAGAGGACCCAGCCGTTGTATAGTTGGTCACGGGACCGGCGGCAAAGAAAAGCGTCATCATCGACCCCACACGGTTCAACGTCAGGGGTGCTCCGCTGCGCTCGATCAAGGTCGACAGTGAGTGTTCCAGCTCCCGGCAGGTGGCATCCAGACGGGAGTAGAGGCCAGGGTCAGAATCAAGAATGGTCAGTGTGGCCAATCCCGCACTCATCGCGAGGGGATTTCCCGACAGGGTTCCGGCCTGGTAGACCGGTCCACTGGGAGCCACCATTTCCATGATCTCGCGGCGCCCCCCGTAGGCACCGACCGGCAGGCCGCCGCCGATGATCTTTCCCAGCGTGGTCAGGTCTGGCAGCACACCGTAGAGCTCCTGGGCTCCCCCCCGGGCAAGCCGAAATCCCGTCATAACTTCGTCGAAGATCAACAGGACGCCGTGGCGGGTGCACAGATCACGGAGACCAAGCAAGAAGCCGGGTGAGGGAGGGACGCAGCCCATGTTCCCCACAACTGGTTCGACGATCACGGCGGCAACGGTGCCGGGATTGCCCTCCAGCAGCTCCCTGACCGATTCCAGGTTGTTGTACTCAGCAGTCAGGGTACCGGAGGCCACTGCCGAAGGCACGCCCGGACTATCCGGAACACTGAGGGTCATGGCCCCGGAGCCGGCCTTGATCAGGAAGGAATCCCCGTGACCGTGGTAGCACCCCTCGAACTTCACGAGGAGGTCCCTCCTCGTGAAGGCGCGCGCCAAACGGACGGCGCTCATCGTCGCTTCAGTCCCGGAATTGACCATCCGCACCACCTCAACCGACGGAACCATCCGGCAGATCAGCTCCGCCATGCGGACTTCCCGTTCTGTCGGCGCACCGAAACTCGTGCCCGAACGCGCCGCCTCCTCAAGGGCCTGCAGGACGGCCGGATGGGCGTGGCCGAGAATCATGGGCCCCCAGGACCCGATGTATTCGATGAACTCGTTACCGTCCACGTCCCACATGCGAGACCCGGCGGCACGCGCGATGAACAGCGGGTTCCCTCCCACGGCACGGAACGCGCGCACCGGTGAGTTGACGCCGCCAGGGATCACTGTTCGTGCCTGATGGTAGAGCTGCTCGGAGCGTACGGTCTTCATGCGCGCGTTATCTCTGTCGTGTCAAGAGTCGTGCCGCATCTTTGGCGAAGTACGTCAGGATCAGATCAGCCCCCGCCCGCTTGATGGAGGTGAGCATCTCCATCATGACACGTTCTTCGTCCACCCAGCCGTTCCGACCCGCCGCCTTGACCAGGGAGTATTCTCCGCTCACATTGTAGGCGGCCGTCGGCATTGCAAACCGCTCTTTCACTCGCCGGATCACGTCCAGATACGGCAGGGCGGGCTTGACCATGACAATGTCGGCACCCTCGGCAATATCCAGCGCAACCTCCCGCAGAGCCTCGTCGCTGTTTGCCGGATCCATCTGATGGGAGCGCCGATCCCCGAATTGTGGGGTGCTCTCGGCCGCCTCGCGGAAGGGCCCGTAGAACCCCGAGGCATACTTGGCGGCATAGGCCATGATGGGCACCGCAGAGAACCCATGAGCGTCCAGCGTCTGGCGGATCGCCCTGACGCGTCCGTCGAACATATCGGAAGGTGCCACCATGTCAGCCCCGGCCTCGACGTGGGAGAGGGCCTCACGGGCGAGGAGCTCGACCGACTCATCGTTCAGGATCTCGTTGCCCCGCACGATGCCACAGTGCCCGTGCGAGGTGTACTCACACAGACAGACATCGGTAATGAGGACAAGTTCCGGGACTTCCTTTTTGACCGCGCGAAGTGCCTGCTGGACCACACCGTGAGGATCGTAGGCCCCGGATCCCACCTCGTCCTTCTTCTCCGGGATTCCAAAGAAGATCACACCGGGCACCCCCAGACTGGCGACCTCGGCACACTCCTTAACGATCACATCGACGGACATCTGGTACACGCCGGGCATCGAGGAGACCTCCTTTTTCAGGCGAGACCCGGGAACGACGAACAACGGATAGATGAAATCGTGTGGTGTCAAGCGCGTCTCACGTACCATCGAACGCAGTGCCTCGGTCATCCGGAGACGTCGCAGGCGTGTGGTGGGAAACTGCGGAAGAGTGAGCTCACTCGGCTTCATTGGTCACCTTTACGTTATCGAAACAGGATCAGCACTCAGCTGCTCGCGCACACGGCGGTACGTCTTCTCGGCACTCATCATGCAATCCCCCACGGCGATGCCGCCGCGGAAGTTGCTGCAGAAGAAGAGCCCCGGGAGACGTCGCTCGCAATACTCAAGTTCATCGAGGATCTTCTGGTACCCCATCGTGTACTGAGGAATGGCCCGGCTCCAGCGCGCGATGCGACTGACGACAGGCTCCCCGTGGACACCCATGATCGAGGCAAGCTCATCGCGCACCAGGCGGACCAAAGCGGGATCATCACGCTCAAGGAGCGCAGGCTGCCGCGAACCACCGACAAATGTTGTCAGCGCGATGTGCCCCGACGGGGCGCGACCGGGAAAGAGCGCCGAGGACCAGATCGTCCCGAGAATCTCTCGTCGTTCGCTGGCCGGAACCAGAAATCCAAACCCGTCGAGCGGACGCGCGCATTGCTCGGCTCGGTATCCCAGGAACACCTCGGCGACGGGGGGGTAGACGATCGCCTCGAGGAGCCCGGCGGTCGAGGGCGAGAGCGGACGAACCAGCTCGGCGGCGGCATGGGCTGGCGTCGAGATGACAACCGCCTCGGCCGTGTGGTGATACTCCCGGCCTGACCGACGGGCGTGAAGGCGGAAGCCGGCGGGGCGATCTGCGGGGGGGTTCCGGAGCGCAGCAATGCTCTGCACGGGAGATGACAGCAGGACTCGATCACCCAGCGCCCGGCGGAGGGCTTCGGGAAACACCTGCATTCCGTCACGGAATGCGAACATTCTTGCCCGATCCTTGGCGGTTTCTGCCCGACGCCTGCGTTCGCGCGCGCCCATGATCATTCCTCTGATCAGACCGCCATGAACATCCTCGAGACGATAGAGCTTGGGGAAGGCAGCCCGCACACTCAGCTCTTCAGGATTCCCGGCATAGACGCCAGCAACGAAGGGGTTAATGGCATAGTCAAGGAACTCGCGCCCGAGACGCCGGGTAACGAACTCCGCAACCGACTCCTCATGGCTCGCACGCCCGATGAACGGCTCCTTGAGCAGACGAAGCTTCCCGGGAAGCGACCAGAGACGGGTCTTCAGGAAAGCAGGAGGAGACATCGGCAGGGCGTGGAGCGCTCCCCCACGGAGAATGTACCGTCGGTTGGAGGCAGGATCTGCGTAGACGTGCTGATCGGTGAGCCCAAGCGCCCGAAACAGATCGCCGAAGAGGGGTGTGGTTTCCAGGGCGCTGTTGGGCCCCGTTTCCACAAGCCATCCATCCCCGCTGATGGTCCGCATTGTCCCCCCTGGAACCTCCTCACGCTCGAAGACGCACACATCAATACCGGTGTGCGCCAGCCAATAGGCCGTCGCGAGTCCCGATATCCCTCCCCCGATCACCGCGACCTGCGAATGCCCGGTCATCATACGGCCGCCTTCTCGACCAGGTCGGCCAGTGCCCGGATGAAGTAGTTGTTGGTGTGGAGGGCGGGACTCATGTCAAAGTATCGAACGCCCAAGGCCTTCGCCCGGTGCCGGGCTTCAATATTTATCTCCCACAAGGTCTCACTGTGGTCCGATACGAAGGCAATCGGGATCACGAGCATGTGCGTGACACCCTCACCGGCCAGGCGCTCAAGTGTCTGGTCAAGCGAGGGTTCGAGCCACCGCTCCCGTCCGACCTTGCTCTGGTAGCAGAGGGTATGAGGGAGACCGAAGGCACCGGCCTGCACCACAGCCTGATACGTCCGTTCGATCTGTGCCTTGTACGGGTCCCCTTGGCGAACCAGCTTGATAGGGGTCCCGTGTGCGCTGAAGACAAGATGCACCTTCTCGCGGTCCGGTACCGAAACACGCCTCAAGGCAATCCCGATATTCTGCACGATCGCCCGAATATACTCTGGGTGGTCTGCGTAGTCGCGAATCACCTCTGCTGCGGGGAGGACGTTTGGCCGCTGTTGAACCACCCTCTGCCATTCGTTGACGCTGGATCCTGTCGTTGTGCGCGAGTAGTGAGGATACAGAGGGAGCAAGACCACACGCCGGACCCCCTCGCGGTCCAGCGCCGCGACCGCCTCTTCGGTCAGGGGATGCCAGTAGCGCATGGCAACAACGACCCGGGCATCGATGCGGGGCGCGAGTTCCCGCTCAAGGGCGGCGGCCTGTCGTCGGGTGAGCTTCAGGATCGGCGATTTTCCGCCAATGCGTTTGTAATACTGTTGCACCTTCGGCGACCGACGCCTCGCGATGAACCGGGCAAGCGGTCTGCGCAGAAGGAATGCCAGCGGAAGGTCGATGATGTCGGGATCGCTGAAGAGGTTGAACAGGAAACCCTCCACACTCTCCAGCGAATCCGGCCCACCGAGCTGGAGCAATACCACACCGATACGATCAGAGGACCTCTTCATCACTGCTCACGCTCGGTGGAAGGGAGAACTTTCTTCGTGTACAGCCCGCACCAGCGCCTGAGCATGCTCCGGGGGGAGATCCGGCAGCATCCCATGGCCCAGATTGAAGACATGCCCCGGTCCCGGGCCGAACTTCCGGAGAATGGCAGACACCTCCGATCGGATGGCCTCGGGGGAAGCATAAAGCACAGAGGGATCAAGGTTCCCCTGCAGGGCCACACGTTCTCCAATCAACTGGCGCGCGTCGGCCATGTCGATGGTCCAATCCAGCCCTACCACATCCGCGCCGATCTCTGCAAGATCTTTCAGCGCATGGTTGGCCCCTTTTGAAAAGACGATCACCGGGGCATCGCGACGATCGAGCGAGGAGACCACCTTATGGAGCCAGTCCAGCGAGAACTTGCGGTAGTGGTCGGGACTGAGAACGCCGCCGAGGGTATCGAAGATCTGGACCGCCTGTGCGCCGGCCGCAATCTGGGCCTCCAGAAAGAGGCGGATGCTGTGGCTGAGCTTCTCCAGTAGGCCCACAAGCTCGCCGGGCGCATCGAGCATCATGCGCTTGAGGTGTTTGTAGTCCTTGCTGCCGCGTCCCTCGACCATGTAGGCCGCCAGCGTCCAGGGCGACCCCGCAAACCCGATGAGCGGAACACGCCCTCCAAGCGTGCGACGCGTGAGCTCGATCGCCTGAAGGACGTAGCGCAGCTCACGCTCCGGATCGACCGCCCGGAGTTCGGCGACCTGCTGTCCCGATCGGATCGGAGAGGGGAACCCTGGCCCCCGGGATTCCTCCATCACCAGATGCATTCCCATCGCCTCAGGGACGACAAGGATGTCCGAAAAGATGATCGCTGCGTCGACGCCAATCAGATCGACCGGCTGGATAGTGACTTCCGCCGCAAGCTCGGGAGTCCGACACATGGTCAGGAAGTCAGCCCGGGCTCGCACGGCACGGTACGCCGGGAGATAACGCCCGGCCTGCCGCATCATCCAGACAGGAGTCCGGGGAACGGGCTGGCGACGGCAGGCCCGAAGAAAAAGATCATTCATGGAGGAGATCCTGCAAAGTGCTGTTCGATGGCATCCAGGACCCCGCGCGCAGTCGACAGCTCGGCTACTACTGCCGGCTCAACACCCAGCGCGCGAACGGCGTTCCGCGTCGTGGGGCCGATGACCGCGACGACGACGCGTGAGAGAATCGAAGCGAGCGACCCCCCACCGACGAGGGCAGCAAAGTTCCGTGCGGCTGAGGGGCTGAAGAACGTCACGACATCTACACGGCCCTCAGAGAGCTGTGAGCGGATCTCGCCCGCTTCCAGGACCGAGGGGACAACGGTTCTGTAGACGACAACCGCGTCCACCGTCCACCCGGATGCCCTGAGCTGACTGCCGAGCTCATCGGAGGCGAGATCTCCCTGAGGAACCAGAAGTCTTCCCGGCGCCACGCCCTCCTGGCCAATGCGCCTGGCCAGGGCCGTCCCGGTGAAGGCCTCCGGGAGGGCCTCCGTTGCAAGGGCATGCGCAGCGAGTGTTGCGGCAGTGCTCTCGCCCAGAGCCCAGATAGGACGCGCCCGGATCGGACCGAGGTCGATCCCCCGTTCCCCGGCCCGCCGGAGAAACCGGGTGACTGCGTTGGAACTGGTAAAGACGTACCCGTCGTAGCGGTCAAGATTGTCGAGGGCGCGGTCACATGCCGACCAAGACTCGGGCGGGACGACCTGGATGGTGGGAAAGAGCAGAGCGTGGCCTCCGCGATCCTCGATGTCTCGGATGAGGTCGCCGGCCTGCTCCGGCTGGCGAGTCAGCAAGATGGTCTTACCGCTGAGACTCATCATCCGCCGGCGTGACGTCCTGCCGGATAGCTCGCAGAATCTCTCCGGCGCCTCGTTGCAGGAGTTCCTCAGCCAGCTCCCGTCCGATGTCTTCAGCTCGCTCGGACGGCCCCTGGTGCCTTCCCCTCACCACCGTCGCCCCGTCAAGCGAACCAACCAGGGCGTCAAGTACCAGCATGCCTGTCGTGCCCTCCGGCCCCGCCAGTCGGGCATGGGTGCCGATTGGGATCTGGCACCCCCCCTCCATGCGGGCGAGAAACGCCCGCTCGGAGGCCGTGGCCCGGGCAGTCTGCTCGTCGTGGAGGGAGGCAACCAGGGCGCGAAGCCGCGCGTCGTCGGCCCGGATCTCGATCGCCAGGGCTCCTTGCCCTACCGCCGGGAGCATCACATCGGTGGAGAGAACCTCGCCGATGCGCTCCTCCAGACCGAGGCGCACAACACCGGCCCGGGCAAGGAGCATGCCGGCCCACGAGGATTCCTCCAGCTTCCGGAGGCGCGTCTGGAGGTTCCCGCGAATGTCCACAACACTCAGGTCGGGACGTGCGTGCAGCAGCTGCGTGCGCCGCCTGAGACTTCCGGTCGCCACGGTGGCACCGTGCGGCTGATCCAGAAGCTTCCGGACCGCATTCCGGGGATGAGGGATGAAGACATCCCGCACATCTTCCCGCACCGACACCGCACCGATGGTGAGGCCCGCCGGTAGCTGCGTTGGCAGATCCTTCAGGCTGTGCACAGCACAGTCGATGTCGTTCCGCAACAGGGCATGCTCGATCTCACGGGTGAACAGCCCCTTGTCCCCAATCTTCGAGAGCGGCGCATCCAGGATCCTGTCGCCGGTGGTCTTGATGACCTCGAGCCGCACCTGCACATCCGGGCGGCGTTCACGGAGGGTCTGCTCGACCCAGCGGGCCTGCCAGAGCGCCAGGGCACTCCCCCGGGTTCCGACCCGGACCGCTCTAGATCTCATCATCCTTCCGCCGGAACCCGACGATGCCGAAGAGCTCCCTGATTGTCGCGATCCGCTCGACCGTCTCCCGGTCTCCCCGCCCGTTTTCGGCCCCCTTCTTCAGGGTGGTCATCGGCTGATGGAGGATCTTGTTGATGATGCGGCGGGTGAGAAGTTCGACAAGTTCTCGGTCCTCACTGCGGAACCTATTAATGTTCTTGCGAACTTCCTCGGCTCTGATCTGCTCCACGGCGTCGCGAAGCTCCTGGATGGTTGGCCCGACCTGAAGGGAATTGTACCATTGCAGGAACGCTAGGGACTCTTCCTTGATGATTCCTTGCACGCGCGGAATCTCACTCTTCCGACGTTCGAGGTTGCGATCGACGATCGCGCTCAGCGAGTCGATGTCGTACAGGAACAGGTGCTCGATCTTCTTCGCCGCCGGGTTCACGTTGCGAGGGACGCCGATGTCGATGACGAACAGCGGATTGTGAGAGCGCTGCCGCAGCGCCCGCACCAGCTCCTCCGGACCGAGGACGTAGGTGGGGCTCGCCACGGATGTGATGACAATGTCGACCGACGGAAGCGTGTCCACGATCGCCTCGTAGTCAACCACCTGCCCCCCCAGCTCGGCGACCAGCGCCTCTGCCTTCGCCCGAGTCCGGTTCGCGATCCTGACCTGATCGATCCCCTTCCCGACCAGGTGCTTCAACGCCAGCTCACCGGTCTCCCCCGCTCCCACCAGCAGCGCAGCCTTGCGCGATAGATCGGCAAAAATCTTGCTCGCCAGCTCGACGGCAGCATAACTGACCGACACCGCCCCCTCGCTGATAGAGGTTTCACTGCGCGTTCGCTTTCCGACATGGAGCGTCGACTGCATCAATCGGTTGAGCACGGGTCCGAGTGTCGACCCCTCGCGCGCGATCTGAAAGGCCTCCTTGACCTGGTTCAGAATCTGGATGTCACCGATAATCATCGAGTCGATGCCCGCGGCAACCTTGAAGATCTGGTTCACCGCCGCCCCCGCCACCCTGGTGGCCAGGTGCGAGGGCTCCACGATCCCCCTCGCCTCCTTTGCCTCGATGAGGAACTGGCGGAGTGCTTCTTCGCTGGTCTCCGGGCTGCGGGTCATGCCGTAGAGCTCGGTCCTGTTGCAGGTCGAGATCAGCACGCACTCGGAAAAGAACTGCTCCTGCAGTCGAGGAAGAACCGCCTGCGTCTCCTCGGTCGAGAACCACATCCGCTCCCGCAGCTCGACCGGAGCACTGTGGTGGCTGATGCCTATGGACAGAAGGTTCATGGCCCTGGCACGACCTAGTGAAAACTGTGGAACGCACTCATGTACAGGTTGATGACCGTCATCGAAAGGAAGACAAAGGCAAAGGCGATAAGGGTCAGAATCATGGTCCGTCGCCCCTGCCAGCCGAAGCCTTTCTTAGCAGCGAGCCCTGCCGCATAGAGTAGCCAGATCACAAGCGACCCGATGAGCTTTGGATCCCAGTAGGAGAACTCGTCAAAGACATGCGGCAGCCAGAACACGCCGACGACGATGCCAACGCTCAGCATCAGAAAACCGAACACCTCCGCCTTGTGGCTCATCAACTCGAGCATCTCCAGGTTGGGCATACGAGAATAAACGAGCCCAAACCGCGAGGATTTGATGTCACGATAGAGCATGAGATACAGGAGGCCGTAAACTGCAGAGAGCGAGATCCCGGTGTAGCCCAGCAACGCGGTCGAGACATGAAGGCCGAGCACCAGACTGTGAAGATACTCCGGGATCGTCACCAGATCGCGGATGAACAGCGATGAGATCGTCTGAAAGACCAGCGCCAGGAACAGAATGAAGAGCCCCGTGTTCTGAATGCCGGTCCGGGCCTCGATATAGAGGTAGGCGATCGTGATGCTCATCGCCAGCAGCGTCATGATCTCAAATACCGAGGTGATCGGTGGATGATCGAAGGCAATCGTCCGCGCCACCAAGTACAACACGTGGAGGAAGAGCGTCACA